>Ga0224551_1000018_pt1 | contig 15988 bp, 19 predicted proteins | sample 714P32024metaG_FD_179899 | JGI IMG/M metagenome (GOLD analysis project Ga0224551, IMG submission 179899) | Peat soil microbial communities from Stordalen Mire, Sweden - 717 P3 20-24 | ecosystem: Environmental > Terrestrial > Soil > Wetlands > Peat | place: Sweden: Norrbotten County, Stordalen...
CTCGGACGAGACGCTCTGCCGCACCGTCGCCCTGCTGGCGGTACCGGTGATCGCCTCGATCGGCCACCACACCGACCGCACGCTGCTCGACGAGGTCGCCGCCGTCAGCTGCTCGACGCCGACGCACGCGGCCGAGGTGGCGGTGCCGCTCGACTGCGCAGAGGCGGGTGGCGTGCTCGCGACCGCTGCGCGGCGGCTGCGCCGCCATTCGACAAATGCCGTGGTCGAGCGTGCGCGCGCGCTGGCCGGTCTGTCGCGAGCGCGGACGGAGCACGTTGCGCGCCATCGGCGGCGCCTGCATCGTCAGGCTGAGGAGCTCGCCGCCGCCAGTGCCCGTCGCGTTGCGGGCGGGCGCGCGTCGCTTCAGCGCGACGCCGGTCAGCTCGCGCGCCGGGGCGAGGGCGCGCTGCGCGACATGCGCCTACGCCGCCCGGCGGAGCTCGAGCGGCTCGCGATCGCGCTGTCGGCGCACGAGCCGGAGCGCACGCTGGCACGCGGCTACGTGCTCGTCGAGGATCGGGCGGGAGAGCCGCTGGCGAGCGCGAAGGCGGCGCGCGCACGGCGCGACGTGCGGCTGCGTTTCGCCGATGGCCGCGTCGCGGCGCGGATTGCCGAAGATGACAGCTGAGCACGATTACGAGAGCGCCGCCGCGCGCGTCGAGGAGATCGTGCGCCGGCTCGACTCGGGCGAGGCGGGCCTGCGCGAGACGCTCGAGCTGGTGCGCGAGGGGCGCACGCTGATCGAGTTCTGCGCTGCCGAGCTGGCTGCTGTCGGCGGCGAGCTCGAGGCGCTGCGCCTCGACGAGCTGGTGGCGCAGCTCGACGGCGCGAACGAATGAGGGGGGCTGCGAGAGCCGCGCTTCGCGCGGCTTTCCTCGCCTGGCTGCGTTCTGGTCGCGTGGCGTTGCCGTGTGACTTGGATGGTCGGTGCGTTTGCGGTGGGCAGGGCGTACCGTGAGTGCTGCGCGTGGGGATGGCGTTGGTGGCCGTGGGAGCGAGCGCACTTGGGACCGCGTAGCGGGTCTCGAGCTGATCGTCGATGGCTACTCGCTCGAGCGGCTCGAGATGGCGTTGCGCGACGATTTCGCCCGTACGACCACCGTCATCCGTCTGCATGGAGCCGGGCGCGACGGGCTTGGCGAGGACGTCACCTACGCGAACGAAGATCACGACGCGCTGGCGGCGGCGGGGGCGATCCTGCCGCTCGCCGGCAGCTGGACGCTTGAAAGCTTCAGTGCTCACCTGGCCAGCCTCGATCAGTTCCCGGCGCCACCACACAGCGAGGTGTACCGCCGCTACCGCAACTGGGCCTTCGAGTCGGCCGCGCTCGACCTGGCGCTCAACCAAGCCGGCGAATCGCTTCACGCCCTACTCGGCCGCCCTCCCCAACCGCTTCGGTTCGTCGCATCGCTGCGCCTATCGGAGCCGCCGACGCTCGAGCCGATCGAGCTGCGCCTCGCCGAGCACCCGGACCTCCAGTTCAAGCTCGATCCGACGGCGAGCTGGGATGCGGCGCTGGTCGCCCAGCTCGCGGCGCTTGACGCGGTGGCCGTCGTCGATCTGAAAGGACACTATGTCGGCACGATCGTCGACAACCTGCCGGATCCGGAGCTCTACAAGCGCGTCGCCGAGGGCTTCCCGACAGCCTGGATCGAGGATCCGGCGCTGAACGACGAGACGGAGCCCGTGCTCGCTCCCTACCGGGAACGAATCACCTGGGACGCACCGATCCACACCGTCGATGACGTGCGAGCGCTGCGCTTCGCGCCGCGGATGCTCAACGTCAAGCCCTCACGGCTCGGCAGCCTGCGCGAGCTGCTCGACCTCTATGACTACTGCGCCGAGCGGGGGATCGGCAACTACGGCGGCGGCCAGACCGAGCTCGGCGTCGGTCGCGGTCAGATCGAATACCTCGCGGCGTTGTTCCATCCCGACACCCCAAACGACGTCGCGCCGGCGCCCTACAACTTCCACCCGCTGCCCGGGGATCTGCCCGGGAGCCCGCTGGAGCCGACGCCGTCGCGCACCGGCTTCCGCTGGTCCTGACGCCGGCCGGCGTCAGCGGCCGGCTGGGATTTTGTAGGGTTGCGCGCCACCCCCGGGGGGAACGAGGGAGAGTTGCCGGAGCATCTCGGAATAGTCGGGAGCGGTGCCGTGGCCACCGGCCTTGCGGCGGCGGCCACGGCCGCGGGCGACGATCCGGTAACGCTCTGTGTGCGCTCGGAGGAGTCGGCCGAGCGTGCGCGGGCGAGGATCGCGAAACTTTGCGAGCGCTTCGAGCCGCCCGTGTCCTACGACAACGTCACGATCGCCGCCTCGCGCGCCCCGCTCCGCGAAGCGACGTTCATCGTCGAGGCGATCGCCGAGGATCTCGACGCCAAGGAAGAGCTGTTCTCCGAGCTCGCGAGGCTCAGCGGGGACGACGTGATTCTGGCGTCGACGACCTCGTCGCTGTCGATCGAGCAGCTCGCCGCGGCGAGCCACGTTCCCGGGCGCTTCGTCGGCCTGCACGTCTTCAACCCGGTGACGAGGATGGAGCTTGTGGAGCTGGTGTTCCCGGCGCGCGCCACGCAGGAGACGCGTGAACGAGCCCGCGCGCTCTGCGAAGCTCTCGGCAAGACGCCGATCGAGGTGCCCGACCTGCCCGGATTCGTCGTCAACAGCCTGCTCTTCCCCTTCCTCTTCGGCGCCGTCGAGTTACTCGCAAAGACGGGCATCGGCGCGGAGGATCTCGATGCGTGCCTGTGCCTCGGCGCCGGTCACGCGATGGGGCCGCTGGCCGTTCTCGACATGGTCGGCCTCGACGTATCGATCGCGATCGGGGAGCGAATCGGGGTCGTGGTGCCGCAGCCGGTCTACGAGCTCGTCGCCGCGGGCAAGCTGGGGCGCAAGAGCGGCGAGGGCTTCCACAGCTACTGAGAAGGAAAGCGCGGTGCGAAATTTTTTCCGCGCGGGACTGGACAAACGGGAAAGATTAGGCAAATATTAAGGCGCGCTTGAGAGTAGGCACGCAAACTGAGCGTGCGACACATATCTCGCATCGCACCTCCTCCCTGATCCCACCGGCGCCCCGCACCCCAACGGGGCGTCGGTGCGTTGGGGACCTTGCGCTTTCAGAACGGTTTCAGTCGTCCACGTCGGAGTCGTCAGCCGGCGCAGCGAGCGGTCGCTGGCGGATCCGGACGGCGACGATCCGGTTTTCGCGCACCGATTCCACCCTCAGCTCGTAGCCGTTCGCGTCGACCGTGTCGCCGCGCTTTGGCAGGCGGCCGAGATCGCTGAAGACGAGGCCGCCGACCGAGTTGTAGGCCTCGCTGTCGGCGGGCAGCTCGAGGCCGTAGTTGACGAGATCGGCGATCGGGACATGGCCGCCGACGTACCAGTCCCCGCCGGGCAGACGGCGAACGTCGTTCGCAAGCGGATCCGTCTCGTCGGTGAGCTCCCCCACCACCTCCTCGATGATGTCCTCGACGGTGATGATGCCGGCGACGCGACCGTACTCGTCAACGACGACCGCGAGCGCCATACGCTCGCGCTGCAGATCGGCGAGGAGGTCATCGAGCGGCTTCGTCTCAGGCACGATCGGCGCGTCGCGGACGAGCGACTCGATGCTGCCGTGGGGACCGTCGTCGAGCAACCGGCGGGCGAGCGCGTTCGCGTGCACGACTCCGCGGATGCGGTCCTGGTTCTCGTCCTCGGTAACGGGCAGGCGCGTGTGCCCGGAGCTGATACAGCGGCGCAGCGCTGTCTCGACGTCGTCTGAGACATCGACGGTGACGACTGCCGGGATCGGCGTCATCACCTGCCGCGCCTCCTGCTCGTGCAGATGGAAAACGCCGGAGAGCATCGTCGCCTCGTTGGATTCGAGCATCCCGCCTTCCTCCGAGTCGCGGATCAGCCGCTTCAGCTCGTCGGGCGAGCCACCGCGGGTGATCCGCCGTTTGGGATCCACTCCAAGGGCGCCTAGCATCGCGTTGGAGGCGACGCTGAGCGCGATGATGAACGGGTGGAAGAGGATCCGGAACCACTGCAGCGGCCGGGCGACCCTGCGCGCGACCGTCTCGGCGCGGTCGATCGCGTACAGCTTCGGCACCATCTCCCCGGCGGTGATCTGAGCGCTCGTGATCAGCAGATAGGCGACGACGGCTCCGATCACGATCGCCACCCCGTGCGCGACGAGGCTGCCGAAGGGGTGATCGAGCAGATGGGCGAGCCCGGTCTCGCCAACCGCGCCGATGCCGATCGAGGCCATCGTGTTGCCGACCTGGCAGGTCGAGATGTACTCGTTGATGTGGTCGAGCTGGCGCAGCGCCAGCTTCGCTCCTCGCCGGCCCTCCTCCGCGGCGAGCTCGAGGCGTGAGTGCCGTGCACGGACCAGCGCGTACTCGGCCACCACGAAGAACGCGTTGAGCACGATCAACAGCGCGGCGACGGCGACGAGCAGCCAGTTCACTGAGGCACTTCCGGCCGCCAGGTCGCGAGCCTGTGGCTACTTCGAGGAGGTTCGTCGTTCATCGGGACTCTGGCCTGGCCACCGTAGCAGGCGCGCACGTCGAGGCAGCTCGACGCCGTCCTTCACTCGAGAGCGTCGACGGCATCCGCGAGCCCCAGGTCCAGCGCGGTGAGCCCGCCGGCGGAATGTGTTGTTAGCGTCAGGCGGACGCGCTTGTAGCCGTAGACCAGCAGGTCGGGATGGTGGTTGGCCTGCTCTGCCAGCACGGCGACCGCGTTGACCAAGGCGATCGCCGCGGCGAAGTCCTTGCATTCGACGTCGCGCACGATCACCTCGCCCTCGCGGCGCCACGATCCGCCGCTCAGTCGCTCGTCGATGTCGTTGTCAGATAGCCGTTCCATACAGTTTCCCCTCGTGCGAATCGTAAGCCTCGTGCCGCATGCGACCGAGCTCTGCTTCGCGCTCGGTCTCGGCGAGGACCTCGTCGCGGTGACGCATGGGTGCGACTACCCGCCGGCGGCGCTGCGCCTGGCGAAGATTACGCGCGACGCGCTCCCGCCGGGGCTCGACGCGAGCGGGATCGACGCGGCGGTTCGCGAGCGCGTCGCCTCCGGTGCTTCGATCTACGAGCTCGACCGCGATCTCTTGAGCTCGCTGCGACCCGACCTGATCGTCACGCAGGCGCTCTGCCCGGTCTGCGCGGTCTCCCACGAGGAGGTCAGCGCGATCGCCAAGGATCTTCCGTCGCGTCCCGAGGTGATCTCGCTCGACCCCCACACGCTCGGCGAGAGCCTCGGGGACGTGCGCACGATCGCCGAGGCGACCGGCAGGCGTGACGAGGGTGTGGCACTTGTTGCGCGGAGCGCCGGGCGAGTCGACACGGTGCGCCTCGCTGTGCGCCGGGCGGAGCGCCCGCGCGTCGTCGCGCTCGAGTGGCTCGACCCGGTGTTCATCGCCGGTCACTGGACACCGCAGCTGATCGAGCTGGCAGGCGGTGAGGACATGTTGGGATTGCCCGCCGAGCCGTCGCAGCAGCTCGACTGGCAGACGGTCGCGGCGGCGGCTCCCGAGATAGCGATCGTGATGCCGTGCGGCTACGACGCGCCGCGCGCACGCGAGGAGGCGTACGCGTGCGCCGATCGGCTTCGCGCGCTCGGCCCGACCCGGGTCGTCGCGGTCGACGGCGCAGCCCACTTCTCGCGTCCCGGTCCGCGATTGGTCGACGGGCTCGAGCTGCTCGCCCACATCCTCCACCCCGATTGCGTCGATCCGGCCGCCGGCCAGGCGCTCGAGGTCGAGCTCTTCTAGATCGAGTAGTGCGGAAAGTACGGCGGGAACGTGTACGTGCTCGAGAAGATGATCGACGCGGCGATCGCGATCGCCACGAGCACCAGGCAGCCGGCGATTCCTAGCAATAGCGGGCGGCGCTGGCGGTCCGCGTACTGCCAGGCGAGCGCCGCCAGTCCGCCGCCGATCAACCCGCCGATGTGACCGCCGATCGAGATTCCCGAGATGCTGAAGCTCAGGATGAGGTTGATCACGATCAACCCGCCGATGCCGGCCTCCCACGGGTTGACTCCGCGCGCGCGGAGCTCGACGAACGCGGCCCCCATGATGGCGAAGATCGCGCCAGACGCGCCGACAGTCGGATCGTTCGGGCTCAGTAACAACGCCCCGAGCGATCCGGCAAACAGGCCGACAAAATAGATCGATACGAAGCGCAGGCGCCCGATCGCGGGCTCGAGCATCCTGCCGACGAAATAGAGCACGAGCATGTTGGAGCCGATGTGCAGGAGGTCGATGTGTATGAAACCCGCAGTGAGCAGCCTGTAGTACTGGTGCAGCGAGCCGACGTAGGTCGCCATGAGGAACCCGTGGTCGAACACGTACGAGGGGCCGGTGGGACTGCTCGCGAAGGTGAACACGGAGGTCCCTTCAGCGAGGAACACCGCGACGTTGATCGCGATCAGCGCCTGCGTGGCGATCCAGCCCTGATGGGTGAGATTGCGCATCGTCTTGACCTTGGTGCGCTGGCGCGCGCATTCCGGACAGCGCATTCCGACCGCGGTGGTCGTCATGCAGTCCGGGCAGATCGGACGACCGCAGTTGGAGCACGAGACGCCGGTCTCACGCGAGGGGTGCCGGTAGCAGGTAGCCATTGGGGCGGCACCACGCTACCAGGGCGCGCGTCGGTGCCCGCGAGGTATCCGCCGTCGGCGGTTTCCGGCCTCAGTCCTGCAGCGAAGCGGCGATCAGCGGCGCCATCGAAGGTACCTTCGAGCCGCCGCGAGGCTCGGCGGTGACGAGCACGGCGCTTGCGCCCGCGACCCCGCCGGGGACATTGGCGTCAGCGCGTCCGGAGCTGGTCGGCTCGAACAGCGCGTCTGTCGGCTCGGGCCTGCCGCTCCGCTCGATCCAGAGCTCGTAGACCTTGCCCGCGCCCGCTTGCGGAAGGTGCTCGACGACGAGCTCGGCACGATCGCCCGACCGCTTCAACCAAGCGACGGGAGGCCTCGCCGTATGCCATGCCGAAGCGCTCGCCACGCTCGCCCGGATCACCGATGTGCCCGGGTTGCTCGGGGCGAGCACCAGCGCGCCGATGGCGAGGCCGGCCGCAAGCCCACCGGCGCCGGCCAGCTGGAAGCGCGTGTGGTGACGCAGCGCGCGTCGTGGGGCTCTTACGCGGCCCGCCTGCTCGGCGCGCGCCCCAGCAAGCACGCGGCGGCGGAGCCGCCGCGGCGCCTCGAGTCGCGGTAGAGCAAGCGGCAGTACGGCGGCCGTCGTGCGCAGACGCTCCAGCTCGACCGCGCAGATCGCGCACTCGTCGGCGTGGGCACGGAACTCCGCTGCCTCGGATTCGTCGAGCGCGCCGAGAACGTAGGCGGCGGCGTCGTCGCTGCGTGGCAGATGCTCAGACGGTTGGCTCATGGGATCGCCAGAGCCCCCGACCGCTCGAGCGCCCCTCTCAGCTTCTCGAGACCGAGCCGCATGCGCCCCTTGATGGTGCCGACCGGCGCGCCGAGGAGCTCCGCGATCTCAGTATGGGTGAAGCCGCCGAAGTAGGCGAGCTCGATCACGCGGGCCTGCTCCTCGGGCAAGCTGTCGAGCGCAGCGCGGATCTCGCGCGCCTCGTCGTGCGCGACCACCTGCGTCTCCGTTCGCTCCGCCGCCACGAGGCGCTCGGCCAGGCCGTCATCGCCGGCGCGCCGGCGCTCGTGCACGACGCTCCGTCGCAACGCATCAACCGCTCGGTTGTGAACGATGCCGAGCACCCACGTCCGGACGCTCCCCCTGGCACGGTCGTAACGCTCTCCGTTCCGCCAGAGCGCGAGGAACGCCTCCTGCACCACCTCCTCGGCACCGGAGCGCGTGCCGCAGATCCGGTAGGCGAGGGAGTAGGCGACACTCGCGTGGCGGTCGTAGATCGCTTCGAAGGCGGCCATCTCGCCGTCGCGCACCCGCGCCATCAGGTCCTCGTCGGCAAGCTCTCGCAGACGTGAGCGCGCGAGCGGTCCCCGGTGGGCTTGCAGCAGAGACATTCTCCGTCACTTATACGGACCAGCGGGTGCTGCGGATCACTGCGCGTCGTCGCCCGGGGGCGTCGGATCCGATCCGCCGCCCGCGTGACTGCGGCGGCGCTGGTGCAGGCGGAGAAGCACAAGCCCGGCGCCCGCCGTGCTGCCGCCCAGCAGCGCCAGCGCGGGGCGCAGCCAGTTGCGTGGATCGCGCATGGCTGCGAGCTCCCAGCCTTCGAGCTCGCCAGCAGCGTGATCGCTGATGCTCTGAAGCCGGCTCGTCACGCGACTCGCAAGGTCCGCCGGTGGCTCGACCGGGGAAAGAGCCTCTCGCAGTAGCGATTCGACGTTGCCGGACCCGCTCATCGGCCATCCTCGGCGCGCGCGACCACGCTCTCCAATTGCTTGATCGCGCGGTGGATCAGCACCTTCGTCGCGCCGTCGGTCCGGCCGAGCGCACGCGCGATCTCGCGGTTGTCCATCCCGAGCGCAAAGCGCATGATCAGCGCCTCGCGCCGATCATCGGGCAGCCGCTTGACTCCTTCAAGCACACGGGCCAGCTCGTCGCGGCCGCTGACGAGATCCTCGGTCGAGTGAGGTGCGGCGACCGGCTCGCTCTCCTCGAGCGATGTCTGCGGGCGGCGCGAGCGATAGCGGTAGTGATTGGCCGCGAGGTTGTGGGCGATGCGCAGCAGCCACGGGCGCAGCGGCCGTCCATGCGACTCGCGCTGGGCGCGCTCGAAGTGGCGGTAGGCCTGGAGGAAAGTCTGCTCGACGAGGTCCTCGGCGTCGTGATGGTTGCCGATGCGGTAGTAGGCATAGCTGTACAGATCGCGCATGTGCGTCCGGTAGAGCTCGGCGAACTCGCCGTCGAGCTGCGCCTTCGTCTTTGCCGGCTCGCTCACGCACTGAGCCTACCCCCAGCAGTTCAGGCGGCGTGAGCGCCGACGCGATCATCTGCATTCACAAACACCGGGCACTGCGGCATCGCCCCGCCAAGCCAGTCCCATTGCAGCACGACACGGGCCCATATCCGTTCCGTGACGGCAGCAGCGAGCGCCGGCGAGGGATTGTCCTCGCGCGGAAAGCTGAGCGGACGCCCGCAGCGGAGCCGTACGCGATGCGGGCGCACGCGCCAGCCACGCCGAACGGCCTCCGTCCCCAACACGGCAACGGGTACGACGGGCGCGCCCGTCTGCAGCGCGAGCCGCCCGACGCCGCGGTGCGGGCTGCCGAGCGGCCCGGGGCGCGTGCGCGTACCCTCGGGAAAGATCACGACGCAGTCGCCGCGCTCGAGGATCCGACGCGCGGTTTCCATCGCCTGCACGTCGCCGCCGCCACGGTCGATCGGAAACCCGCCGAGTCGGCTCATCAGCCAGCCCGCGACCGGGTGCAGGAACAGCTCCTTCTTTGCGAGGTAGTAAACCGGCCGCCGTGTCAGCGTGCCGATCACGAACGGATCGACAAAGCTCCGGTGGTTCGCTGCGAAGATCACCGGCCCGCTTTTCGGCACGTGCTCCATGCCGCTTCGCCGCATGCGGAAGTAGACGTGGAAGAAGGGCTGCAGGATCGCCCGTGCAGCCCAGTAGAACGGCCTGTTAACGCCCCGCTCGAGCGCCCGCGTGTGGTACTCGTGCGGGTTGTAACCCGGCGGCGCGGGCCGATTGGTCGGATAAGCGCTCACTGGTGGTGATACCCGCGTAGCGGCCGCACGTTACTGGCGTGCAACGCACACGGACGAACGGCCCAGGCGCCGTCGATCCCCGTTGCGGAGCGACGACCGGCTTTCTCACGGGCGTCCGCTATCGGCTAGCGTCCAGCAGCACCTCCGCCGGAGTAGCTCAGCTGGTAGAGCAATCGCCTTGTAAGCGATAGGTCAGGGGTTCGAGTCCCCTCTCCGGCTCTAAAATAGCCTGCAAAATCGCAGTTTTTGGTGCGAGGATGGTCCGGTGAACCGGGGTCCGTCGTCGGCCGTTGGCCTATTCGTTGGCCTTAACGAGGACCTCCCTACCTCACAACTCGGCCGACTAGCAGGGCAAACCTGCTAGCTCAATGCGGGGATATATCGCTTCGATCAGTGTTTCCCTGAGCACGTCCGAAGCATCGCGGGCATCAGCCTGCCAGCGCTCACTGCCATCCCGCCGACACAGATAGACGGACACCCTCACGTGCGGTCGAGGCCTGCCTCTAGCCTCGTGAGTAGGCGATCCCTCTCGTCGCCGGCGATCACTTCGGTGCGGCCGTTTGGTGGCTTGACGGCGTTGGCTGGCGTTGTGAGCGTCGGCTGCTCGTTTGAACTCGTGACCGGTCAGACTTGGGTGCCTTGAATGGTGGCTGTCCGGGAAGGTCAAGTAATCCTGGAAGTCAAATCAATGAACGATTCCCGTCGACTCATCGCCCGCCTCGCGCCGCTGCTGCCACAGCTGGTGTTCGCGTTCAGGCGCCGCCGCGGCGAGATCCCGGATGTGCTCAAGCAGGCTGGTAGCCATGGCGAGCGTCACATTGGTGTGCTGATCTCACTCGCGATCATGGGTCACGCGACTGTCTCCGAACTCGCGCGGCGCACCGAGTTGAGCACCGCGCATGCCAGTCTTGTGGTCGGAGAGCTCGCGCGTGCGGGCCTCGTCGACCGCGACCACGACGAACGTGACCGGCGACGGATCGTCGTGTCGCTCTCCGGTGCCGCCACGCCCGCCGTCGCTGAGATGCGCAAGCGCAACTCAGCCCCGCTGCTGCAATTCCTTTCAGAGCTCGACGACAGCGAGGCCGAGCGCTTCATCGACCACCTCGAGCGCCTCGTTGCGCTTCTACGCGCCGAGAACTCCAGCGCGAACAGCCCTGAGCCGACAGTCACATCGCCGTGACCAACCGCCCACGCACTCGAATGCAGCCCGTCTTGCATCGCCAGCTGCTCACGCTCTGGGTTTGTGCCGCGCCCAGTTCATCCGGCGTTGCGGGCGGGTGGCCGCGACGCGAAGCCTCGCCGGCCGCCTCCCCAGTGTCCGCGCCACCAGAAAGTCCGCAGGAGGATGAACGCGAGTAGCCAGATGGGCCATACGCCGTGCAGCCAGCCAACGCCGAGCCCGCCGGCCCAGGCGATCACTACAAACACGAGGAGCGCCGCCGCCGGCCACGGCAGCCTGCGCTGCGACCGGGCTCCGCTGGTAAGGCCCGCAGAGCGGTTACGCTGCGGCAGGTCCGCGACCAAGGCACTGAGTTCGCGATTGTGCTGAGCCGCGTATGCCGCAGCGAGCCGGTGCTCCGTCGCCTCGACGTTCAGCGAGCCGTCCACGAGCGCTTGGCGCAGTGTGGTGGCTGTGCGCTCGCGCGCCTCGTCAGTCGCCCGTAGATCCTCCCAGTCGCCAGGCACGGCGCCCCGCCCCTCTGCGACCTCGCCGTCGGCGCTTCGCTGCGGCGCCGCCGTTTGAAGGCGACCGTGTGCGCGCCATCCCTGGGAACTGCATCTGTCGTACAAGATCACTCCCGGCGTTCGATTTTGGCTGACGGCGACCCGCTAGCTGCCTGGGTGCATGTGCACCCGAGCTACAATCTAGCAAAGAGACTTGACTATCTAAGTTCCTTAGGTAATCTCCTCGGTCATGGCTCAAGCCAATCCAACGGTCGCGTGAGTCATTTGATTTCCCGGCAACGAACGCGGCGAGTGCGACCAGCGTCGCAGTCAACGACTCGATCCGATCCGGCTTTCGGATCATCCGCTGGCAGCGCAACCCAAACGAGTTGCCCAACCCGCGTCGACCGGCACTCCGGTAATGGCGGTGATCGGTGAGCGCCGAGATGACAGGGAAGGTCGCGGTCGTTACTGGTGCCAGCCGCGGGATCGGAGCCGCCGTCGCGCGCGCGTTCCGCTCGGCCGGCGCGCGGGTCGCGATCGCAGCCCGAGATGCTGAGGCGTTGGACCGGCTTGCTGACGAACTCGGGCGCAGCGACGGTCACGCACTCGCCATCCCCACAGACGTGAGCGACCCGGTCGCCGTCGCCCAGATGGTCGAGCGTGTGATCGCGCAGTTCGGCCGCCTCGACTTCGCCTGTAACAACGCCGCCGGTAAGGGCCATCCCCCGACCCCACTTGCCGAGGTGCCGATCGAGGCGTTCGACTCGGGGCTCGCCGTGAGCCTGCGCGGCGTCTTTCTCTCGATGCGGGAGGAGATCCCCGCGATCGTGCGCTCAGGTGGCGGGGCGATCGTCAACATCTCGTCGACCGCCGGACTGCAGGGTGTCGGCGGGCTCGCGGGCTACGTGACGGCAAAACACGGCGTCGAAGGACTGACGAAGGTCGCAGCGCTCGACTACGCCGGGCTCGGGGTGCGCGTGAACGCGGTCGCGCCCGGACCGATCCTGACCGACAACCTCAAACGCGCCGGCGCCGCCGCCCAACAGGCAGCCGCGGCCGCGATGCCACTGCAGCGCGTCCGCCAGCCCGAGGAGGTCGCGGCCGCCGTCGTCTGGCTCTGCTCGAACGCAGCCGGCTTCATTACAGGCACCACCCTGACGATCGACGGCGGCAAGCTCGCAGGGACCCCACCATTCCGAGTGACCGTCGGCCCACAATGAACGCCCTCGCGTCCCCGAACGCAACACCGCGAACCAGAGGACTACGCGCCAACGCACTCGCAGCAGTCGTGATGCTGCTCATTGAGTACTGCCTTGGCATCTCGGTCAACCTCTACTCGACCCTGCCCGCAACCGATCATGGCAAACCCCTGTTCGCGGGCTTCACATCGGCAGTCGGGAACGGTCCGCTACTCCTGAGCGTCCACGCACTCCTCGGAACGCTCCTCCTCATCACCGCCTCGGGAGCTCTCATACGCTCCCTGCGCCTCGGCGCAACACCACCGATCGCGCTCACCGCCGTCGCCCTCCTAGCGATCATCGCCGCGTGGCTGGCCGGCGCCGAATTCGTCGGCCAGATGAAGAACACCGCATCACTCACGATGGCGCTCGCCACGGCGATCGCGATCCTCTGCTACACGCTCGTGATTTTCGTCTCCGGCAGCTCGCCACGATCACCGGCGAGTTGAGGCGAGCATTGCGCAGCGCTCGGCTTCGGATCGATCAAAGAAGCGTGGCTGATGGCAACTTCGATCACTAGCTGGAGCGTCAGTGTCGGAGGCTGGCGTGCGGGCTGCCCCGTTTCGTCCAGGCAGCGCCGAAGGTCGCCCTGGAGCCGGCGCCGGTTGCCGGCGGGAATGAGACTTCGATCGTGAGTCCGCCCTGCGGTCGCGCGCGTGCGCTGAGCTGGGCGCCGTGCGCGTTGGCGATCGCGTGAACGATGGAGAGTCCCAGTCCGTGTCCGTTGTCGTGCCGGGTGCGGGCGCCGCCGAGTCGTTGGAAGGGTTGGAACAGACGCTGGATCTCTTCGGGCGGGACGAACGGTCCGGTGTTCGTGATCGTCACGAAGGCGTGGCGATCACGGGTCCCGGTCGTGACCTCGATTTCTCCGTGGGGAGTGTTGTGACGGATCGCGTTGTCGATCAGGTTCGCGATCAGGCGCTCGATCAGTCGCGGATCACCCGACGTCGCCGCTGGCGCCAGCGTGGCGCGAATGTCGAGCTCTGGGCCTCCGAGTTCTGATTTGCGCGCGACCAGGGCATCTGAGGCGATAGACGCGAGGTCGAGCTGCTCACGTCGCTCCGGCTCGGCTTGGCTGCGCGTGAGTGTCAGCAGCGCTTCGATCATCTGTTCCAGCCGCTGCTCGGATGCGAGCACGCGCTCGTGGGCTGAGCGCAGCGAGGAGAAGCTGGCTTGCGGGTCGGCGAGCGCAACCTGGATCAGCGCTCGCTGGCGCGCCAGCGGCGTACGCAGCTCGTGCGAGGCGTTGGCAGCGAACTGACGTTGCGCCTCGAACGCAGCGTCGAGCCGCCCAAACAGGTCATCGAGGGTGTCCCCGAGTTCCTTGAACTCGTCCTGCGGGCCGTCGAGATCCAGGCGCTCGTGCAGGCTGGTAGAGGAGATCCTTCGGGCCGCGCGGGTGATCGTCCGGATGGGTCGTAGCATCCTGCCGGCGACGAGCCAGCCGGCCAGAAGGGCGAGAACAGCCACGATGGCTAGGGCGATTCCCGCGTTGACCAGAAGCTGGTGCGAGTCAGCAGCGCGCTGTGCAGCCTGGACAGACCCTGCCCGTGCCAGCTGATGCACGGCCGCTGCTAGCTGATGCACGGCCGCTGCTAGCTGATGCTGATCCTGTGCCAGCTGATGCTGTTTCTGTGCCAGCGGACCCACAGAGAATGACAGCTGATGCTGGTCGTGTGCCAGCTGCTGTTGGACGTTGTAAAGCTGAGGAAGGGCCGCTGCCGTTGGAAGCGAAGGCAGGAGATCGTGGATGGCGGCGGGAGTGTGAGGGATTTTCGGTAGGTGTGGCGTCCTGTATTCGGTCGCTCGTTCAAAGAGGACGTAGGTGATCGCGACCAACGCGACGCCCGAGAGCAGGAAGAGGCCGCCACAGAGAGCGGTCAGCCGGAGACGTGCCGTACGGCGAGGCAAGCGCAGCCAGGGAGGTCGTGCGAGCCGCGTGAAGCGCTTGTTGAGCCGCGTGCTGACGCTCATATTCGGTAGCCGGCCTTGGCTAAGGTTTCTATTACGGGCGGCTCGCCGAGCTTGCCACGCAGGCGGTGGATCGTGATCTTGACCGCGCCTGTGAAGGGGTCGGCGGCCTCGTCCCATACGCGCGCGAGCAGCTCCTCGGCGGAGACGACCCGGCCCTGGGCGGCGAGCAGCTGCTCCAGCACCCCGAACTCCTTCGGCGTCAGCTCGAGCTGCCGGTCGGCGCGGCGGGCGCAGCGTCTGGCTGTGTCGAGCACGACATCGCCGCACGCCAGCACGGGCGGGATGCTCGGCTGCGCACGGCGCGCCAGCGCACCGATCCGCGCGACCAGCACCGGGAAGTCGAACGGCTTGGGCAGGTAGTCGTCGGCTCCGAGCCCGAGTCCGTCGACGAGATCGTCATTTGTTGCCGCGGCGGTCAGCATCAACAGCCTGGCGCGCCCGCCGCCGTCGACGAGCCGGGCGCACACCTGATCGCCGTGAAGGCCGGGCAGGTCGCGGTCGAGCACGATCACGTCGTAGTCGTTGACGAGCGCGCGTGCTAAGCCGGCTTCGCCGTCGAGTGCTACATCGACCGCCATTCGCGCGTGGCGAAGACCGGCCGCGACGGTCTCGGCCAACTCCTCATCGTCTTCGATCACGAGCACGCGCACCGATTCTCCTTACGGTAGCCACAGCGAGGTTTCGACACGGTTTCGAACGCCTTCCCCTGTGCAGGCACGGCTGGTGGCCTCGAGAAGCGAAACCTTCCCGAAACCTGGCGCCGGGTAGAACCGGTGCGCAGACTCGAAGGAGACCATAAGGAGATCAGATGCAAGAGCGCATCCGCCCTAAGCGGCTGACCCGCTCGCCGCGAACGCGCCTCCTCGCCGCCACAGCACTCGCGAGTGGGGCCCTGGTCACAGGATGCGGCGGAGGATCAGGCAGCCCGGGTGTGGCGACTCTGGGGGGCGCGACCCACGCGGGGTCGAGCGGCGTAGCCGGCGGCGGCGCGGCGAGTTCTGGCTCGAGCGCGCCGAGTCGGGCGCAGTTTGAGAAGGACGAGATCAAGTTCGCGCAGTGCATGCGCGCCAACGGCGTGCCCAACTTCCCAGACCCGAAAGCCGGCGGGGGCTTCCGGGTCGCGTTCCCCATAAACGGACCTGCATCGAGCATGTTCAATGCGGCGCAGGCGAAGTGCGGGAAGCTCCTGCCCGGCTTTGGCGCCGGTCCTGGCTCGGGCCCGCCGCCCTCCGCACAGACGCTGGCGCACTGGGTGAAGGTGGCGCAGTGCATGCGTCAGCACGGCATCCCCAACTTCCCCGATCCTGCGACCACGGTCCCCTCCCACCCACCCGGCGGCGGCGTGATCAGCGATCGCGACGGTGTCATCCTCGTGTTCCCGTCTACGATCGACATGCAGTCGCCGTCGTTCACGCGCGCGGCGACCGCCTGCGGGTTCCGCCTGACCAACCACTGA
>Ga0224551_1000020_pt1 | contig 15864 bp, 14 predicted proteins | sample 714P32024metaG_FD_179899 | JGI IMG/M metagenome (GOLD analysis project Ga0224551, IMG submission 179899) | Peat soil microbial communities from Stordalen Mire, Sweden - 717 P3 20-24 | ecosystem: Environmental > Terrestrial > Soil > Wetlands > Peat | place: Sweden: Norrbotten County, Stordalen...
GCGGCAAGTCGATCACGTTCACGATCCGCAGCGGCGTGAAGTTCTCGAACGGCTCGCCGTTGACGCCTGCCGACGTGGCGGCCACGTTCACCATGCTGCAGAACAACGCCGATGTCAACCAGTACGCGATCCCGATCACCGGGGCCAGCGTGTCCGGTCAGGACGTCACGGTCACGTTCTCCACATCGCAGTACACCGACCTGCAGGACCTCGCCTCCGACACGTACATCGTTCCGTCGTCGATCTGGAGCGGGGTTGGCGATCCGGGCAAGTACACAGACGCGAACCCGGTCGGCTCGGGCCCGTACGTTTTCAGCTCGATCACCCCATCCGGAATCACGCTGACCGCCAACCCGAACTACTGGGGTACGGTCAACGTTCCGACGGTTGAGTTCCCGATCTACGCGTCCAACACGACAGTGCTGAGCGCCCTGACGTCCAACTCGCTCGACTGGGCGGGTAACTTCCTCACCGGACTGAAGGCCGCGTTCATCACGCCGTCCCCATCAACCCACCACGACTGGTTCCCGGGAACGCAGACCAACACCATCTACCCGAACCTGACCAAGTTCCCGACCAACCTGCTGCCGGTCCGCGAGGCGATCAGCCTTGCGATCGACCGCACGAAGATCAGTGCGATTGGTGAAGCGGGCCTCGAGCCGCCAGCAACGAACGCCAGCGGCCTCGAGCTGCCGGCCTTTGCCGCCGACTTGGCTGCGCCGCTGAAGGCCAAGAAGTACGCACTCTCGGGGAACGCCAACCCGAAGGCCGCGGATGCGGTGCTGAAGGCCGCCGGATACAAGTTGAAGGGCGGCTTCTACTACGCCAAGGGCAAGAAGATCGTGCTCACGATCATCGACCCGGCCGCGTACACCGACTACGCCGCGGATGACGCAGTCATCGCCAGCGACCTGAGGGCGGCGCATCTCGATGCGACGTTCAACGGCATTGCCACGACGGCGTGGGCGTCTGACATCGCTAACGGCGATTTCTCGTTGACGCAGCACTGGTCAGAGACCGGAATCCTGCCGTACGCGACCTACGACGGTTGGCTTGACAGCAAGCTGATCACCAAGCCGAACTCGAGCGAGAACTTCGAGCAACTGAGCAACCCGACGATGGACAAGGCTCTGGCCAAGTTGGCGTCGCAGACCACCGTGGCCGGTCAGGTTAAAGAGCTGACACCGATCGAGGAGTTCGTTGCCAAGGACTTGCCGGTCATTCCGACGGTCTACGGAGCAGCGTTCGATGAGTACAACTCGTCGAGCTTCTCGGGCTGGCCGACCCCGTCTAACCCGTATGAAAGCGGGCAGCCGGGTTCGCCGGAGAACGAGATAGTCGTGCTGCACCTCAAGCCGACCTCCTAACGCAACCAAGGTCGAAGCCCCGCTCCCGCGTCTGGGAGCGGGGCTACGGCCCCTCCTTCAGAAAGGAAGCAGATCACGATGACCGCGAGCAATGTCAACGGCTCGGGCGAGGTTGCGCGCCCGTTTCCGGAGGGTTTTCTCTGGGGAGTCGCGTGCTCGTCGTACCAGATCGAGGGCGCGGTTCATGCCGACGGGCGGGGACGTTCGGTATGGGACACCTTCAGTCACACTCCGGGCAAGGTGCTCCGGGGTGACACGGGCGACATCGCGTGCGACTTCTACAACCGCAGCGACGAGGATCTCGACCTGCTGATAGCGCTCGGCGTCGCCGCGTTTCGCTTCTCGGTCGCCTGGCCCCGCATCCAGCCCACCGGCAGTGGCGCGGTCAACCAGCCGGGCCTGGACTTCTACCGCTCACTCGTCGAGCGGCTGCTGGCTCGCAACATCGAGCCAGTCCTTACCCTGTACCACTGGGACCTGCCCCAGTCGCTGGAGGACCTCGGCGGTTGGGCCAACCGCGACACCGCTGAGCGCTTCGCCGACTTCACACAGATCGTCGCCGAGGGGATCGGAGACTTCGGCGGCATGTGGATCACGGTGAACGAGCCCCAGGTGGTCGCAAGCCACGGCTACCGGACCGGGGAGCATGCGCCGGGCCATACCGATGACGCCCTCGCGGCCGCGGCGACGCACCATCTGCTGCTGGGTCACGGCCTGGCCCTCCAACGGCTGCGGAGCGCCCTGCCGGCGGCGCGCGTTGGAATCACGCTGGACCTGCACGCGGTTCGTGCGCAGGATGCCGAGGCCGAGGCGGCGGCGGCGGTAGCCGAGGCCGAGCAGAATGGCCTGTTCCTCGATCCGGTGCTGCAGGGGCGCTATCCGGCACTAGCGCGTGAGCACATCCTCCCGCCGGCGTCGCTGATCGAGGATGGCGACATGGAGCTGATCAGCGCTCCGATCGACTTTCTCGGTATCAACTACTACTCCCCGGTGTACGTGAAGCTCACTGACACGAGTGTCCCGCACGCCGACGAGACGCCGATTGCAGGCCTGCCCGGAGTTGCGACCTACATGCCCATCGAGCTGCCGCGCACCTCGATGGGCTGGCTTAGCGAGCCCGACGGCCTCTACGACACGCTGATTGCCGTCGCCGCGGATCTGCCGCCTGGCTGCAAGATGTACATCACCGAGAACGGCTGTGCAGCCGAGGACTACGTCAATCCCGAGGGATCGGTGGAGGACGTCGAGCGCATCGAGTACCTGCACGGACACCTCGCGGCGGCGTGGCGCGCCATCCAGGACGGCGTTCCGCTTGCCGGCTACTTCTACTGGTCGGTGTACGACAACTTCGAGTGGGGCTGGGGCTACCAGAAGCGCTTCGGGCTCGTGTTCGTCGAGTTCGAGAGCCAACGGCGGCTCCCCAAGCGAAGCGCATCGTTCTACCAGGGGGTGATGAGCGCGAACGAGCTGCCACCGCTCGACCTGCAGATCGCGTCGACGACCTGAGTCCGACATCTTCGGGGCGTCTTGGAAGCTGACTCGCGTGTGTGTGCCGCCGGACCCGCGCTGACTCACGTACGCCCAACGCGGCTCACCCGTATCTGTGCGCGCGACCGAGCGTAGACCCGGGCGTGAGCCATCCCCCCGATCCAGTGTTACGGTCCGCTGCTCGCGCTCGGTGGGCTGAACCGGCCAGCGGCCCGCTTCGGGGCCTGCGTCAGCGAAACACTCGACGCGCCGCAGGCCGTGTCTGCTGGGCCGGTATGGGTAGGGTTGAAGCTGTGGTACTCGGGTCCTACAGAGATCGCTTAGCGGCCATGGGGCCGCTCTTCAAGCGGCCCGATGCTCAGCGCCCTGTGGGGTAGAGAACGCTCGAGCCTCCGGACGAATCCGCGACCGGTACCCGGTCAGAAGTGACGCCCAGCGGGGCTGTCGCCGTGCAGGGGGCGGTCACGGCGCCGGCTCGCTCGCGGCTCAGCCCCGAGGCCCTTGCTCGCTGGGCGCGCGGATTACCACGCGCCGCGCTGGCGGTTGCTGCGCGGCAGCTCCCGGCGCTGGCTGCCGGCGTGGCCGCGGCGATTCCGGTGATCGTCTCCACGGTTCACGCCGTCCAGGCCGGCTGGGAGCCCGATGGCGACGACGGGATCATCCTGACGCGGGCGCTCGACGTCTTCAGCTCGCACAGCCCGCTCATCGGCCAATACTCGGAGGCCGGAAACGTGACCGGGCAGATAGTTCACAGCCCGGGGCCGATGCTTTACTGGCTGCTCGCGATCCCGGTGCGGCTGGGTGGGCCGGCGAGCGCCGCGATCGCGATGGGCGTCGTCAACACGCTCTGCATCGTCGGCTGCGTGATGCTGGCACGGCGGCGGGGCGGCCTCGTGTTGATGTTCGCGGTGTCGATCGGCATAGCGCTGATGTGCCAGTCCCTGGCGGCTGAGATCTTCCATGACGTCTGGAACCCCTCCGCGGCGATGTTCCCGTTCCTGCTCCTCATCTTCCTCTGCTGGTCGCTCGCCTGCGGCGACTACCGGTTGCTGCCAGTGGTCGTGGTCGTCGCGAGCTTCGTCACGCAGACGCATCTCACGTATCTCGCGCCGACCGTAGCGATTGTCGTCATCGGCCTCGTCGGGCTCACCATCGTGCGACTCTTGCCCTGGTGGAGCGCTCGCCGGGCCGGTGCGGCGCGGCCGGCGCGCGTCATCTGGCGCTGGACGGTTCTCGCGGTGCTCGTCCTCGGGCTCTGCTGGAGCGCGCCGCTGATCGATGAGCTCGAGCACAGTCCCGGCAACCTGTCGCTGATCGTCACGACGGTCAACGACCGCGGCAGCACTCTTGGTCCGCACGTTGGCTGGAACGCGGTGGTCCGGGCGATCGGCTTTAAGCCGTGGTTCCTCTATGTGCCGAAGTCCGAGTGGGCGCGCAAGCGGAGTGTCCGCAGCACTCCTGCGAGCGGTCAGACCGACTCCGCGCTGGCGCTGCTCGCGTTGCTGGCGCTGATCGCAGTCGCCGCCGCGCTACGACGACGCGTCGACCTGTGCGCGGCGGCGCTGATGGGCCTCGGAATGTGCCTCGGGCTTGGGGCCGACGCGGCGAACACCCCGGCGGCGCCGCTCCTGGCCGGCACACTCGGCTACACGATGTGGTGGGGCTCCCAGCTCGGTCTCTGGGTGTGGCTGGTTGTTGCGTGGTCGATCTGGTGCCTGCTCGCCTGGCTCGCCCGCCTGGCATGGCCGCGCCTGCTCGCCATGGCGCACGGATCGGAGCCGACGCTGCCGCGCGCCGTGGCCGTGTCCGCGACGATCGCTGTTGTGCTCGCCGGCGTCCTTGGCACCGCCGGCGTCGGCCGCGCGGTCGCCAATGCCGAGCGCCCTGACTCGCATGTTCGCGAGTACGTGCCGACGACGACGATCGGGCGCGCGCTCGTGGCCGCGCTCCCGAGCCGGCGGTCGATCGACTACGAGCTCGGTCGGCTCGACCTCGCGACCCAGCCGATCGAGCCGGCGATCCGCTTCTGGCTGGTCAAGCACGGCGACCGTCCGCTCGCCAACGGCTCGCTGCCGCGCCTCGGCCCGTATTACCAGCTCTACCACCGCCACTACACCTGGATCGTCTATCTCGGCAACGGCACGGCGCGCCATCCGCGGTTGCGGCTCGTCGCGCGCGTCCACTTCCACGACCAGTGGGGCCCCGAAACGCTGAGCGCCTGGGTCGGGCGAGCGCGAGTGGCACGACCCCAGCCAGCGGCGCGGCCGGGACGCCGCAACCGCGGCCGAGCCCGTGCGGTAAATTCCCGACCGCGATGAATCCAGGCCGCAAGCGGCAGATGCGCCTCGTCGTCTCGCTCACGCTCGCGGTGCTGCTCGCGGCCGGCCTCATCTATACGAGCTTTTCCGCTGCGGATGAAGCTCTGACACCGACGCAGCTGCTCGTACGCGCCAAGCCTGGCGACGACTATGAGCTGACCGGCACCGTCGTCAAGGGTTCGGTCCGCCATCTGGCGAACGGCGTGCTCGACTTTCGGCTGGCCGACCGCGCCGGCGGCGCGCGGAGCGTGCCGGTGAGCTACACGGGGGCAGTGCCGGACCCCTTCCGCGTCGGGCGTGAGCTGATCGTAACCGTCGCCAAGCGCGGGTCGGGATTCGTCGCCGTGTCGGGATCGATGGTCACGAAGTGTCCGTCGAAGTACAGCCCGGCGAAGTCGGCGTGATCGCAGCGGCCAGCTGATGGCCGTCGTCGGCCGCGCTGCACTGATCCTGGCGCTGCTCACGACGCTGTTCGGGATCGGGGCCTCGATCTACGGTGCACGACGCGGTCGGCGCGAGTGGGTCGATGCGGGTCGCCGCTCGGTCTACGCGCTGCTGGCGATCCTCAGCGTCGCCTTCGCGATCCTCGAGGTTGCGTTCATCAACAACGACTTCGCCTACAACACGGTCGCCAACAACTCGAGCATCACGACGCCGCTCTTCTATCGCGCCGCGGCGATGTGGGGGTCCCAGGAGGGCTCGCTGCTGCTCTGGGTCTGGCTGCTCTCGCTATGGTCGAGCCTCGCGGTGTTCCTGACGCGCAACCGGATGCGCGAGGTTGTGCCTTACGCGGTGTCGGTGCTACTTGGCTTCGGCGCGTTCTTCAGCTCGCTGCTCGTGTTCTTCGTTTCGCCGTTTGCGTTGACCTCGCCAGCCCCGGTCAACGGCGCGGGCCTGGATCCGCTGCTGCGCAACCCGAGCATGATGATCCACCCCCCGATGCTCTACTCGGGGTACACATTCTTCACGATCCCGTTCGCCTTCGCGGTTGGCGCGCTCATCACGCGGCGCGTTGACGCCGAGTGGATCCAGGTGACGCGGCGCTTCGCGCTCGGCTCATGGCTCTTCCTCGGGCTCGGCATATTGCTGGGAGCGCGCTGGGCCTACTACGAGATCGGCTGGGGTGGCTACTGGGGTTGGGACGCGGTCGAGAACGCCGCGCTGATGCCGTGGCTGATCAGCACGGCGTTCCTGCACTCGGTCATGATCCAAGAGAAGCGCGGGATGCTGAAGATCTGGAACGCGTCGCTCGTGCTGGGCGCGAGCACGCTGGCGATCGTCGGCACGTTCCTCGTGCGCTCGGGCGTGCTCAACTCGATCCACGCGTTCGGCGCTTCGACGCTCGGCGTGCCGTTCGTGATCCTGATCACCGCGATGGTGACCGGCTCGATCTACCTTGTCGTCAGCCGCCGCGAGGTGCTGCGCAGCGAGCACCAGCTCGACTCGCTCTTTTCGCGTGAGGCCGCCTTCATGCTCAACAACGTGCTGCTGGTCGGCCTGACGTTCGTAATCTTCTGGGGCACGTTCTTCCCGCTCATCTCAGGCGCGCTCACCGGCACCGAAAGCGAGGTCGGTGCGCCATGGTTCGATCGCTACACGGTGCCGCTTGCGCTGATGCTCGTGCTGCTCTCGGGCATCGGTCCGGTGATCCCCTGGCGGCGGGCGACGCTCGCCAACGCGCGTCGCAACTTCACGCTGCCGCTGCTCGCCGCGCTGGCGATGCTGGTCGCGTCGTTCACGCTCGTCCCGATCTCCTCCTCGCCGGCCACGGTCGCGCTGTTCTGCTGCGCTGTGTTCGTCTTCGCCGCCGTTGGGCAGGAGTTCTGGCGCGGCTGGCGCGTGCGGCGCGCGACCTCGTCGGACACGCCGCCGGTCGCCCTGCTGTCGATGGTCCGGCGCAACCGCCGGCGCTACGGCGGCTACATCGTTCACGTCGGCGTGGCCGTGCTGTTCATCGGCGTCGCGGCTTCGGCGACCTTCCAGCGGAGCCACTACGTCCAGCTCAAGCCCGGGCAGAGCGACGTCGTCGCCGGCTACACGATGAAGGTCGTCCGTCCGACGGCGGCGATCGTCACCGACCCGACGAGCACTGGCGCCCTGCTCACACTCGGCGCGATAGTTCGCGTGTCGCGTTCTGGACACTACGTCACGACGCTCCACCCGACCGCCGAGTTCTTCCCCGATCCGAGTGGCGCCGAGGGCCCAGTCGGGAGCCTGATCGGCGGCGACTCGGTCAGCGAGCTAAGCCTCGACTCGAGCTTGAGACGTGACATATCCGCGGCGATCGACGCCCCCTCGGTGCAGCAGGCTATCCAGGGGGAGATCAACAGGGCCAACTCCCTCGTCAACACCGACAGGGTCGGCCCGAGGAAGCGGTTGACTCTCTCCTACGTCCTGCTCGCAGCGATCGCCCACGGCTACCTGACGAACACGCCGGCGGCGCAGTTCAAGCTGACGTCCTCGCCGCTCGTCATGTGGCTCTGGATCGGCGCGTTGATCGTGTTCGCCGGCGGGCTGACCGCGATCTGGCCGACCGGGGGCGCCACGGCGCGTGTACGGGCACGCTATTTCGCCCGCGTGGCCCAGGAGCTCGGCCGCGCCTAGGCGCCGCGGCCCGCACGGGCACGCGAGTCGCTGATGGTGGTCCTGGTGATCGCGCTGATCGCGCTGCTGCTCGCGTTCCTCGTCTGGTTCGTGAGCGCCCCGCTGCGCAAGCCAGCAAGGCTCGAGCCGGCGGCCGCCGGGGACCGGCGCGCGCTGGAGGCGGCACGCGCGTCGAAGTACGCCGAGATCCGCGACACCGAGCTCGACTACCGCACAGGCAAGCTGTCCGAGGAGGACTTCCGCGCGCTAGACCGCCAGCTGCGCGCCGAGGCGGTCGAGATCCTTCGCTCGCTCGACGAGCTGCGCTAGCCTTTTACGCGCATGCAGGCGCTCTTCTCAACCACGCAGGTTCTGATCTGCGTCGTCCTGATCCTTCTGATCCTGATGCATTCGGGCAAGGATACGGGCCTGTCCGGCGCGTTCGGCGTCGGCACCGGCGTCGGTCCGCTCGGCGGCGGATCACTCGTCGAGCGCAACCTCAACCGCTGGACGATCCTGTTCGCGCTCCTGTTCGTGGCGAACACCATCCTGCTGCTGAAGCATCCGTGGGGGGGAAGCGGCTGAAAAACCGCGCTTCGCGCGGGTTTTCACCGCTATCGCAAGCAGCCGCGCGGCGGCATCGATCGTCGGGACTCGTCGCTGCGGCCCCGAGTATTCGCGGCCGCGCAGGTCAACCGCTGCCGCCGAGAGCGCCACGTCACGTCCGCCACCACGTTTCGGGGCGACGGCGGAATTTGTCGTCGCGAAGCGACGAGCAAATTGCCGCCTACTTGACTGCCAGCAAATCGATGATGAAGATCAGCGTTGCGTTGGCGGGGATCGTGGGTGGTGAGCCTTTCGTCCCGTAGCCGAGCGACGGGGGGATGATCAGCTCGCGGCGGCCGCCGACGCGCATACCGACGACGCCCTCGTCCCATCCCTTGATGACGTCGCCCACGCCGAGCTTGAACTGGAACGGCACGCCCTTCGGGCCGCCGTGGCTCCAGGAGGCGTCGAAGACCTTGCCGTTCGTGTAGAGCGCCCCAACGTAGTCGACGGTCAGCTCGTCGCCGCTCTTGGCGACGGCGCCGGTGCCGCTGATGAGGTTCTTGGTCGTGAGCGTGGTCGGTGCCGGTGTGCTCGGCACCGTGATCTTCGGCTCCTTCGACAACGGTCCGGAGCTGGGTACCGAGGCGCTCGTGCTCGTGGACGGGCTCGAGGTCACCGGAATCTTGGTCTTCGGCGGCTTGAGCGTCTGCGCCTGATGCGGAGCAGGAACGATGTTGTTGGTGTCCGCGTAGTTGGTCGAGCCGCAGGCTGCCAGCGCCACCGCCGAGGCCAGCGTGAGGAGGGGGAGCAGTCGGGCGCGCATCGGCCGGGAAGGCTAGCGGACTCGCGACCGGCCGGTGCCGCTCGACGTTCGTGGCCGCCTACCTTCGTAATACCATCGGCCCGCAGTGGGCGGAGTGGAACCAACGCAAGCGAAGCCGGTGGAGCGGCGTTGGGGTGCGGTCGCCGCCTACGCGCTGCTGGCCGCTTCGACGCAGCTCCTCTGGCTCACATATGCACCGCTGACGACCGCGTCAGCGCACCATTACCGCGTCTCGGAAACGGCGATAGGCTGGCTCGCGGAGCTCTTCCCGCTGCTCTATGTGGTGCTGGCGATTCCAGCGGGGCGTCTGCTCGACCGCTCCTTTCATCGCTGGCTCGCGGTTGGAGCCGTGCTCACCGCCGCCGGTGGCGTCGTCCGGCTCGCCGGCGACGACTACGCCTGGGCGCTTGCCGGGCAGGTCCTGGTCGCGATCGCGCAGCCGCTCGTGCTGAACGCCGTGACGAAGGTCGCGGCGGAGTACCTGCCCGCGTCGCTGCGCCCCCACGGCATTGCGGTCGGCTCGGCGGGGATCTTCGGCGGGATGCTGCTTTCGCTCGTACTGGGGACAGCGCTCGGAGGCAAGGAGATCGCCACGCTGCTTGTCATCCAGGCGGTGTTCGCGGTGCTCGCGGCGCTGGTGCTCTGCTCGCAGCTCCGCCGTCGCGGTGCCGGCTCGCCTCAGAAGGAGGCCGTCGCGGTCGGCGTGGCGGCGCTCCGAGCCGTCTGGGCCGATCCGGGCGTGCGCGTCATGAGCGGGCTGCTGTTCCTCGGCTTCGGCGCGTTCATCGCTCTCACGACGTGGCTCCAGGCGCTGCTGCACCACTACCACGTCTCGGCGAACGCCGCCGGCAGCCTGCTCGTTGGCATGGTGCTGGCCGGCGCCATCGGCTCGGCCACGCTGCCGCCCCTGCTCGTGCGCCGTCGGGCCGAGCGCTCGGTCATCGCGGCATCGATCGCCGCTGTCGTGGTGGGTGGCATTGTGCTCGCGTTCGCTCATGGGATCGCGATCGACGCGGTGGTGCTGGTGCCGATGGGATTCCTTTTGCTGACCGACCTTCCGGTCGTGTTAGAGCTGAGCGAGCGCGGCGCCGGCAGCGCGGCCGGAACGGTGACGGCGCTGCTGTGGCTCTCTGGCCAGCTCGGCGGCCTCGTCCTTGCACTCGCGGTCCAGGTGCTCGTGCACCATCCGATGGCTGCGTTCCTCCTGCTCGCCGCTGTCGGGGCGTGCGCCGTGCCACTGCTCAGCCGGCTCGGCCCGGTGCTGGCCGCTTCCCGCCACCAGCCGGTCGGCGCAGCGTCCGAGAGCATGGCTGCGGTCGGCTGACTCAGAACCTGTTTTAAAATGCGGATTCGGCCCAGTACCGGCGCTGGATCGCCACCGCTTACCTTGCCGATTCCCAGCTACCTGCTGCGGCACCGTGGGTAGCCCAGGGTGGTCCTGAACCGCCCCGCGGTCGCACCCTCATTTTGAAACCGGTTCTCAGCCGTAGGCGGCGGCCTGGATCTCGCGGTGCACGCGCGGCAGGCTCGAGCTTTCGAACTGGCGCTGCGTCAGCACGATGACGACGAGATCGGCGGCTGGATCGACGAGCCACGACGTTCCGAGACCTCCGTCCCAGCCGAATGCGCCCGAGTCGGTGACGGCCTGGCAGAAGCCCCACGAGCGACCCTTGAAGAACTCCGGCCCCAGGCCGCCGGCGGCCTTCTGCGCCGCCGTCAGCTGATCGCTCGTCATCGCGCGCACGTGATCGGCGCTGAGCACCGCCGCGCCGCCGGCGAGCAGCATTCGCGCGAAGGCGAGGAGGTCGTCGACGGTCGACACGAGGCCCGATGCGGCGTCGGCGAACCTCGGCGGTCGGCTCCAGCTCCCGTTTGGCTCGTCAACGACCACCAGGCCGTCCGGTGACGGGCGGTAGGCGGTTGCGAGCCGGTCAGTGTCGCGCGTCCAGAAGCTCGTGTCGCGCATGCCGAGCACGGCGAAGATGCGCGTTTCAAAGACGTCTGCGAGTGGCTCGCCGGCAGCTCGTGCGAGCAGCACGCCGAGCACCGAGGCGCCCGTGTTGTAGAGCCAGCGCTCGCCTGGCTGGCAGAGCAGCGGCAGTGAACCTAGTCCTGCGATCCAGGTGTCTGGGTCCGGCTGGACGTCGGGCGCCGGTGGGCCGAGCGTCGCCAGGTGCAGCTCCTCGCTCGCCACAGCGACGGGCCAGGGCTCGGATGCGGTGAACATCTCGAGAACCATCCCGAACCCGAACGTGAACGTCAGCAGGTCGCGGACGGTGATCGCCCGCTCGGCCGCCACGGTATCGTCGAGCGGGCCGTCCATCCGCGCCAGCACCCGGCGGTGCGCGAGCTCCGGCAGCAGCCGATCGACGGGCTCGTCGAGGGCGATGAGGCCTTCCTCCACGAGTGCGAGGGTCGCCACGGCAGCGACGGGCTTCGTCGTCGAAGCGATTCGGAAGAGCGAGTCCCGTGCGACGGGCCGGCCACCAACCGACAGGCGACCGAGCGCCTCGACGTGCACGTCGTCGCCGCGCGCTGCGAGGGCGACGAGCCCGGGGATCCGCTCGTCACCGATCTGTCGCTCTGCCGCCGCGTGGATGCCCGCGATCGCGGCGTCGCTGAGTCCGGCCGCCACGCCTAGTCGATCGCGGCCGGTGGACTCGGCTGCAGCATGCTCAGGCGGTTTCCTTCGGTGTCGATAAAGGCCGCATACAGCCCGACGCCCTCGATGTCCTGCGTCGGCCCGGACAGCCTGCCGCCGGCGGCCTCGACTGCCTGCGCGGCCCGCTCGATGTCTGCAACGGCGATCACCACCGACGGCGCCTGCGACTCGGCCACATCGGCGCGCAGAAAGATCCCGCCGTTGATCGCTCCCGGCTGCGTCGGTCGTCCGCTCTCCCCGGACTCGGTGGTGGTGACGACGGTATAGCTTCCCATCTCCGGGCCGAGCATCTGCACGTCCCAGCCGAACGCCGCTGTGTAGAACGCGGCAATCCGTTCGCGATCGTCGGCCGGCAGCTCGAAGTGGACTACTGGATCCATGTGCGTGCTCTCCCTCTCGTCTGGCGGGTCGCTGAACTATGCCAGTCGTTTGGACGTGCGCGACGAAGCGCCCGCTGGATGAGGCGCCCTGGAGCGCGACCGCTTCGTGTGCGTGCCGCGGCCGTGATGGCGTACTGGCGCATCCGATCGATCTGCTGGCATACACTGAAACCACCTGCGAAGGGAGGCGGAGGCGATGGACGAAGGCGCAGATCAAGAAGACGGTGACGCAGAGCACGGCGGCGAGCACGTCGCCGGTCGACGACCCGTTTCTCTTACCGAGTATCAGTCGCGGACCCGCAATCAGGCCGCGCTGGTGCGCGAATCGCTCGTTCGCTGTCCGGGCGCGGCTGACGGCGCCGAGTAGCCCTCCTAGCCGTTGAGGACGCGTACCGGGGCGCCGTCGAGCCAGGCCTCGATGTTCTCGACGATTTCGCGGTAGAAACCGGTGTAGGTGTCGATGCCGGCGTAGCCGACGTGGGGCGTCACCAGCGTGTTGGGTGCACATCGGAGAGGGTGCTCGCGCGGCAGCGGTTCCTCGTCGAACACGTCGAGCGCCGCGCCGGCGATCCTGTTCTCGTAGAGCGCGGCGATGAGTGCATGCTCGTCGATTATCGGGCCGCGCGATGTGTTGACCAGATAGGCGGTCGGCTTCATCACCGCGAGCTCGCGCGAGCCGATCAGCCCACGCGTCCGATCGCTGAGGCGCGTGTGGATCGAGACTACGTCTGCACACTCGAGCAGCTCGTCCCTGCCAACCGGTTCGACACCAAGCTCGCGCGCTCGCTCGACGTCAAGGTTCTGGCTCCACGCGACCACGCGCATCTCGAACGCCGCGCCGTAGGCGGCGACGCGTGCACCGAGCCGCCCGAGGCCGATCACCCCGAGCGTGCGCCCCGCGAGCTCGGGACCGATCGTGGTCTGCCAGCGGCCCTCGCGCACATTGCGATCCTCCTCGCAGATGTGACGCGTCAGCGCGATGATCAGTCCCCACGTGAGCTCGGCCGTTGCGCTGCCGCCGATGCTGGTGCCGCAGACCACCACGCCCAGCTCCCGGGCGGCCTGGATGTCGATCGCCGCGTTGGCCATGCCCGTCGTCGTGAGCAGTTTCAGGTTCGTCAGACGCTCAAGCCGTTGACGTGTGAACGGCGTGCGCTCGCGCATCGCCACGACGACGTCGAACGAGGCGAGCCGCTCGGCGAGCGCGGCGTCGTCCTCGAGGTGGTCCGTGAACGTCTCGAGCGCGATGCGTCCGGTGAGGCGATCCCACGACTGGAAGCCGCGAGCGAGGTCCTGGTAGTCGTCGAGCACCGCCACCGCTGGAACCGTCATCTGAGGCGGGAGCCTAGCTCGGCGAAGGACATGCGGAGCGCAGACAGCGGACGCGCTATAAAGATGTCTACAGCAGGTCGAACGAGGATCGAGAGTGCACGACATATCGCTTGACAGCACGCTCAACGATTCGGGTGGCGGCGCATCGCGCAGCGAGTTGCTGCGCGCCTCGCCGCCGATGTTCCGCTGGCCCTGGCTCGATCGCTTGTCCCGCGTGCACCCGGTCGTGGTGCCGCTGATCTACCTGCCGGCGATCGCGGTCCTCGCCGTGCTCGGGGCATCGCACATCGCGGCGGCGAGCTTCGCGATCGCCTGCGCCTGCGGCTACGCGTTCTGGACCTTCTGTGAGTACTGGATCCACCGCGTCGTGTTCCACTTCGAGCCCGAGGACGGAATCGGTGCGCGGCTGCACTGGATGGTGCACGGCGTTCACCACGATCACCCCAACGACCCATTGCGGCTCGTGATGCCGCCCGCGGTCTCGATCCCGCTTGCTGCCCTCTTCCTCGGCCTATTCGTGCTCGTCGTCGGCACGCCGCTTGGCTGGGCGGTCGGCGCCGGCTTCCTCGCTGGATACCTCTTCTACGACATGCTCCATTACGCCCTGCACCACCACACCGTGCCGCGCACTGGCATCGAGCGGCGCCTGCGAGAGCTTCACATGCGCCATCACTTCGAGGACGACAGCCACGGCTACGGGATCAGCGCGCCGTGGTGGGACTTCGTCTTCGGGACACTGGCGCGCCGCAGTCGCGAACGCCCGCGCTAAGAGCTCCGGACGTGCTCGATCGCGCCGTAGGTGATCAGCGCGGTCTGATACAGGCAGCCGTACGCGGCCGCTGAGCCGACGAGCGACTGCATCGTCTGGACAGCCACGTCGGAGCACTGGCTGGAACTCCGGCTCGCACGCCAGGAGGTCGTCGCCGGGTAGTCAAGCGCGAGTGCCGGCAGCCACGTTGGTACGGCGAGCGCAAGCACCTCGCCCTTGACGACCCGAATCGGATCTGCGAGCCGCACGCTCGCAGTCGTTCCGAAGTCGGGCTGCAGGTGGACCACCGGGCTGAGCGCCTCGAGCCTGTAGTCGAGCCCGCCGACGTGGCGCAGGACCGCGAGCGCGGCTCGGGCTGTCCCTCCCTCATGCTTGTCGAAGTAGTGGATTTCGCCCGGGCTCGGGAGCGCCAGCGTCACCGACCAGGACCTGATCGATCCATCCCGCCTGATCTTGAACGGCCCGCTGTCGTTGCTGTCCTTGATCTGGATCGCGGTGGTTCGAGAGATCACGGCGCAGGGGCTCACAGGGCAGCTGGGCTGGCTCACCACACCGCTGTTGGCGATCGAAATCTCCGCCGCAGGCGCGGCTGCCGGGATGCCGAGGCTGAGCGCCGCTGCGGTGAGAGCTGCGAGGAGACTCTGTTTCATCGGGGTTCGCGACAACCGTAGCGTGCGCGCAAGCGGCTCCCACGGAAACCAAAACCGTGCCTGCGCTACGTTTCTCGCGGTGACCCGCCTTGCGAGGAGTGACATCGACGTGTTTCCGCTCTGCCTCGGCGGCAACGTGTTTGGCTGGACGGCGCCGGAAGCGGCGTCGTTTGCGGTGCTCGACGCCTACCACGAAGCGGGCGGCAACTTCATCGACACGGCGGACACATATTCGGGTGGGGAGTCGGAAACGATCATCGGCAACTGGATGGCCGCGCGCGGCAACCGGGACCGCGTAGTCGTCGCGACCAAGGTGGCGAAGTGGTCGGCCCGTCCCGGGCTCGGCGCCGGCAACGTCCGCTCGGCAATCGAGGACTCGCTGCGGCGCCTGCGAAGCGACTACGTCGACATCTACTACGCGCACGAAGACGACAGGAACACGCCGCTCGAGGAGTGGCTCGGCGTTTTCGACGAGCTCGTCAAGTCGGACAGGGTGAGGGCGATCGCGCTCTCGAACTTCACGGCCGCGCGCGTCGACGAGGTGCTCGCGGTCTGCGAGCGCGACGGACTGACGCGGCCGATCGCGCTCCAGCCGCCTTACAGCCTCGTCGAGCGCACCGAGTACGAGGGCGAGCTGCGCGACGTCTGCCAGCGCTCCGGGCTCGCCTGCCTTCCATATTATGCGCTTGCGCGCGGCTTCCTAACCGGCAAGTACCGGCCCGGGGTCAGCGTCGACAGCCCGCGGGCAGCGGGGGCATCCAGTTATCTCGAGGATCCCCGCGCCGTTGACCTGCTCGCCGCGCTGGATGACATCTCCGCCGCGCGCGGCGCGCCGATCGCGTCCGTCGCAATCGCATGGCTGCGTGAGCAGCCGACCGTCGTCGCACCGATCGCCAGCGCGCGAAACGCGGAGCAGCTGCGAGAGATCCTGCCCGGGGCGACG
>Ga0224551_1000021_pt1 | contig 15372 bp, 17 predicted proteins | sample 714P32024metaG_FD_179899 | JGI IMG/M metagenome (GOLD analysis project Ga0224551, IMG submission 179899) | Peat soil microbial communities from Stordalen Mire, Sweden - 717 P3 20-24 | ecosystem: Environmental > Terrestrial > Soil > Wetlands > Peat | place: Sweden: Norrbotten County, Stordalen...
GAAGCGCGTGTCGGTAACGGATCCCACCGTGGCCGATGCGCTGGTGGTTACGCCAACCCAGGTTCTGGTCAATGGACTCGCTCCGGGCGAGGTCTCACTGCTGATCTGGGACGAACTGGAACGCTCGCGCAGTTTCGATCTTCGGGTGGATGTCGATATCACCGCGGCTTCGGAAGAAATGCACCACCTGTTCCCGGATGAGCAGATCAACGTAACGCCGTCGCGTTCCGCGATTGTTCTCTCCGGTCACGTAACCACCGAAGACGTTGCCAAACATGCAGGCGCGCTGGCCTCGGCCTACTCCAAGAATGTCGTGAACGTGCTGACCTTCGGCCCGGTCGGGGCAGAGGAAGTGCTTCTGGAAGTCAAGTTTGCCGAGGTGGATCGGTCGGCGCTGACCCAGACCGGTATCAATCTGCTTTCGACCGGTTCTGGAAACACCATCGGTACGGTGTCTACCGGCCAGTTCGGCGGGCTCACCCTTTCACCCATCAACAACACGGTCAACGCCAATGGTACGGGTACAACCACGACCACGGCGACGGTATCGAACTTACTCAATCTCTTTTTCTTTAACCCCCAGGTCCATTTGGGTGCAGTGATCCAGGCTCTTCAGTCGCGAAATCTCTTACAGATCCTGGCCGAGCCCAACCTGGTCGCGGTCAATGGCAAGGAAGCCAGTTTCCTGGCCGGAGGAGAATTTCCCTTTCCGGTTGTACAGCCCGGGGCCGGCGGGATCTCCACCGTCACGGTTCAGTTTCGCGAATTTGGCGTGCGCCTGAAGTTCACCCCCGTGATTCAGCCGAACGGTAACATCCACCTGCGGGTCGCTCCCGAGGTGAGTACGCTGGACTTCGCGGATGCGGTGACGGTTTCCGGAACCACCATCCCGGCCATCAGCACCCGCAAGGCGGATACTGAGTTCGAGCTGCAAGATGGCCAGAGCTTCATCATCGCCGGCCTGATGGATAACCGGGTCACAAATGTTGGGAACAAAATTCCCTGGCTGGGCGATATCCCGATCATCGGAAATTTCTTCAAGAGCAAGAGCGACCAAAAGAGCAACTCGGAATTGATGGTGCTGTGCACGGTGCGCCGGATTTCGCCCGGGGTCCAGGCACCGAATGGTCCTGCGGCCCCGGAGCCGTATTTGAATAAGGGCAAGTTCGACAGCAAGAAATAACGTTGAGAGATTGAGAGATCTTCAATGACTCAATGTCTCAATGATTGAATGGTTCAATAACCGACGGGGAAGCGAGTTATGCCGGAATTGTCAGTAGCCGTATTCGCCACGGACAATGACCAACGCGCGGTGCTGCAGGTTCTGGTGGATGGCACCAGTGTGGCCCGCACGGTGTGCAGCAACTCGACCATGCCTCCGGCCGCCAACGACCCAGCCATCCGCAAGACCCGGGCCTTTGCTCCGGACGTGATTCTGATGGATATCGCCACCGATGACATCGCCTCGACGCTGCGGGCAATCGAGTTGCTGCACCAGGAACTTCCCGATGCAGCCGTATTCGCGGTCGGCCCCATGACGCAACCGCAGTTGATTGTCAGCGCCATGCGCGCGGGGGTGCGCGAATACATAGAGCGCCCCACCACCACCACCGATCTGCTGGAAGCCTTCGTCCGCCTGACGACAACTCGCCGCAAGCCCGGTCGCGAAAGCTCCCGGGGAAAGGTATTCACCATCGTGAACGCCAAGGGCGGCAGCGGCGGCACCACCGTCGCCGTCAATCTGGCCCTGGCATTGCAATCGATTCACCACAGCACAGCGCTGGTCGATGTGGCGCCGCTGGGCCACTGCGCTTTGCATCTCAATCTGAAGCCAACCTTCACCGTCTCGGACGCAATCACGAACCTGCACCGGCTGGACTCTTCCCTGCTGGAGAGTTTCATGGCCCGGCACGATCGCGGGGGCTTGCAGGTATTGGCCGGCGCGGTTACTCCCACCGCCGTCGAGCCTTCAGCTTCCGACTTTGCCCGCCTGCTTGACACCATGGGCGGCCTGTTTCACTACATCGTCGTCGACGCTTCGTCCCGCCTCGACAGCGCCACTCGTCTGGTCAGCAACCTGTCGGAGAAGATTCTGCTCGTCGCCCACGCCGATGTCGCTTCCCTGTGGAGCGCCGGCAGAGTCGCCCAGTATCTGGGCGAGAGCGGCTCACGCGACCGCTTTGCTTTGGTGTTGAACCGCTATCGAAAAGTGGTTGGCTTCGATGAAGCGCAGACCGAGGCCGCCATCGGAGCCCCCGTGCTCTGGCGAATTCCCAATCAATACTTCGCGGTCTCGACCGCGATTGATCGCGGCGTCCCCCTGGTGCAACAGGGGAACACGGAATTTGCCCGCTCCATCACAGGGCTGGCGGAACATTTGACCAAGGACGATTTGGACGTAAAGCGCGCCGCCTGGTCGTTGTTTAAGACAGTCTAGTTTTAAGACACTCTAGCGCTGCGTAGTTCGCTGTTCGCTTTCCGCTAAAACCGGTGAACCGTGAAGGATCGGCGATTAGCGAACGACGAATAGCGAACAAGCGAAGGTCTAGCTAAGAACTGAGAGCTGAGAGCTAAGTTTTATGCCCAATCTGCAAGCCTTCGAGCGCGGCGACTACCAGCAGGTCAAGGCCGACCTGCACCGCAAGATTCTGGATCGTCTCGACCTGGAAAAACTCGGCCGCTCGACCGGAGATTCGGCGCGCGAAGAAGTTCTCGTCCTGATCCGCAGTTCGGTGAACAGCGAAGCGGTCCCTCTCAGTTTCGCCGAGCGCGAGCAGTTGTCCCGCGAGATCCTCGATGAAATCTTTGGACTTGGCCCGCTCGAACCGCTGCTTAAAGATCCCACCATCTCGGACATTCTGGTCAACCGCTTCGACCGGGTGTACGTCGAGCGCGCCGGCAAGCTGGAAATCACCGGCTTGTCGTTCAAAGACAACCAGCACTTGATGCAGATCATCGACCGCATTGTCTCCCGCATTGGACGGCGCGTCGATGAGTCTTCGCCGATGGTCGACGCCCGTCTGCAGGATGGCTCCCGCGTCAACGCCATCATTCCACCGCTGGCGCTCGACGGCGCATGCCTCTCGATCCGCCGCTTTGGCCGCGATCCGGTGACTGCGCGCAACATGATCGACAATAAGACTCTGACCTCGCAGATGCTGGAACTACTCTCGGCGATGGTAAAGGGCCGCCTCAATCTGATCATTTCCGGAGGGACGGGCGCCGGCAAAACCACGGTCCTCAATGTCCTTTCCGGATACATCCCCAACTCGGAGCGCATCGTAACCATCGAGGACGCCGCCGAATTGCAGCTCAAGCAGGAACACGTGGTGCGCCTCGAAACCCGCCCTCCCAACATCGAAGGCAAAGGCTCGGTGCGCATGCGCCAGCTCGTCATCAACAGCCTGCGTATGCGTCCCGACCGCATTGTGGTGGGCGAGGTGCGTGGCGAGGAAGCCTTCGACATGCTCCAGGCCATGAATACGGGTCACGAGGGTTCGCTCACCACGGTCCACGCCAACTCGCCGCGCGACGCCCTGGCTCGCGTGGAAAATATGGTTTCCATGGCCAACCTGAATATTCCCGAGCGGGCGATTCGCCATCAGATCGCCAACGCTGTCCATGCCGTGGTCCAGGTCGCGCGCCTCTCCGATGGATCGCGCAAGGTGATCACGGTCTCCGAGGTCACCGGCATGGAAGGAGACATGATCACGCTGCAGGACGTTTTCGTTTTTGAGCGCAGCGGCATCGATGAGAGTGGCAAGGTGCGCGGCGTCTTCCGTTCCACCGGCCGCCCGCCGCAATTCGCGGAGCGCCTCGCGACCGCCGGGTGCCGGCTGAGTCCCGCGCTCTTCGAGTCCCGGATGGAGGTCTAGCCGCATGCAGTTCGTTATCGCCATACTCGTGTTTGTGGTGGTCACGCTGACCATTTTTGTGACCATGTCTTTGCTCGATCAGCGTAAGGCCCAGGCCCGTGTTCTCCGTGAACGCCTCTCCGCGGGTCAGAAGCCGAGCGAACAAGCCGCGCCCGACGTGGCGCTGCTGCGCGATGAATTGCTCAGCCGTATACCGGCATTCGACACCCTTCTGCGCCGCTCCGAGCGTGTCTCGGCTCTGCAAAAAATCCTGGCGCAGGGAAACGTCGATGTGCGCGCCGGAAACTTCCTAATGCTCTGCGGAGCGTCGACCCTGGTCTTCGCCGCCATCGCTTTCATCGCGGGTGGCACGGTGCTGTTCGCCTGGGCCGGAGCGGTGCTCGGTTTTTTTGTTCCTTACGCCTACGCTTCGCATATGCGGACCAAACGTTTTGCGAAGTTTGAGGAGAAGTTTCCCGAAGCCATCGATACGCTCGCCCGCGCGGTGCGCGCCGGCCACGCCTTTACCACCGCTCTCGAAATGATTGCCAACGAAGTCTCGGAACCGGTCGCCGGAGAATTCCGCCAGCTTTACGAAGAACAGAAATTCGGGCTCCCCGTGCGCGACGCCCTGCTCAACCTGGCCGACCGCATGCCTCTGGTCGACATCAAGTTCTTCGTGACGGCGGTGATGTTGCAGCGCGAAACCGGCGGCAATCTGGCCGAGATTCTTGACAACCTGTCCTATGTAATCCGCGAACGCTTCAAGATTTTGCGCCAGGTCCGCGTTCACACCGCCCAGGGACGCCTCACCATGATGCTGCTCATGGCTCTGCCTCCGACCGTTGTGGTTGTAATGCTGGTGCTTAACAAAGGCTTCATCCAACCGCTTTTTACGGACCCACTGGGACACGCTTTAATCGTCGGAGGCATCACGTTGCAGACCCTGGGCTATTTTGTCATTCGCAGAATTATCAGGATCCAGGTCTGAATATGAGTTCTCAGTTCTCGGTTCTCAGTTCTCAGTAAAACCGGCGAATTATGGATTTTGCCTTTACTGAGAACTGAGAACTGAGAACTGAGAATTGAGAACTGAGAATTGAGAACTAGGATTCAAACATGGCGCTAACGCTGGCACTCTCCGTTTTCGTTTTTCTGTTCATCGCCGTGGTCGTCTTCGCCTTTGGAGCGGCCACCGTGGCGCCCTCATCGGTGCTCGGATCCCGTCTGCGCGAAATCGGCTGGCAGCGCCCCAAGGCCCAGGTAAAACCCGCCATCCGCGAACGCATGCAGCAGGCCCTCGATCCGCTGAGCCGCGCCTTGCCCACATCGGCCTCCGAGGTTTCGAAAACCAGGCTCTGGCTGATTCAGGCGGGATACCGCAACCCCCAGCACATGACTATCTTTCGCGGATTGCGCGTCCTGTTTGCGGCCATTGGTTTCCTGTCTGTGTTTGTCTTTACCGGACTTAATTCGCCCCTGCTGCTCCTGGGTGTGACTGCGTTTGGGTTTTTTATCCCGCGATTCCTGTTGAAGAAGAAGCTGCAGGAGCGGCAGCTCCGGCTTCGACTCGGCCTGCCCGATGCGCTGGATCTGACCGTGATCTGCGTGGAAGCGGGCCTGTCTCTCGATCAGGCCATGATGCGAGTCGGCGAGGATCTACGCACCGCGCATCCGGAACTAAGCGGTGAATTCCATCTCTTCGATCTGGAAACGCGCGCCGGAAAGCCTCGCGTAGAAGCGCTCCGCAATCTGTCGGAGCGCACCGGAGTCGATGACATTCGCTCCCTGGTAGGAACCTTGATTCAGACCGACCGCTTCGGTACCAGCATCGCCCAAGCCTTGCGCGTGCATTCCGATTCCCTGCGCACGGAGCGCCGCCAGCGCGCCGAAGAACAGGCGGCCAAGACTACAGTCAAGATGATTATTCCCCTGGTCCTGTTCGTGATGCCCTCTCTGATTTTCGTCACCGTAGGTCCCGCCGTAATTCAGCTGATGCACATATTCGTGCCGGTTTCAGGTGGAAAACGGTGAGTTTATTGAATCATTGAGCCATTGAATCATAGAGTCATTTTAGTCACTAAGACATTTGAGCCTAATGATTCAATGACTCAGTGTTACTCAATGATTCAATGTCTCAATGATTCAATGACTAAATGAAGGGCTACGCCTTTAACCGCACCCGCACCACCTATCTCGCGACCGATCTGCTGATCGCGCGCACGCACTGGTCCCGCTTTCGCGGCCTCATGGCCACCGACTCGTCCCATTTCACCCGCGGCCAGGGACTGTGGATCAACCCCTCCCACGGCATCCACACCTTCGCCATGCGTTTCCCCATCGACGCCGTCTATCTCGACCGGGAACGGATTGTCATCCACATTGAAGAAGAGCTCAAGCCCTGGCGGATGGCCGCCGTTCGCATCCAGGCCGCGTCCGTACTCGAGCTTCCCACCGGCACCATCCGCGAGTCCCTGACCATAGTCGGCGACCGGGTAGATATTTCTTTCGAAGAACGTCCAACTCACACCGAGGCGGCATGAATATCGCTGGGGAATACTCGCGGCCAAGTCGCAGCAGCAAGGAAAGCCGCTCGGTAATATCGACGGCCTTCTAGCCGCGACCGCCTTTGAGCACGGCCTGACGGTCGCCACTCGCAACACGGCGCACTTTGAAGACTTGGGCGTGAAACTCTTTGACCCTTGGGGTAGACAAGCGGGACGCTCGTGAATGGGGTCTTTACGAACTGGCTGAAGCACGGCTGCAGCAGTCTTAACAAATCGCAATGGAGAGAAAGCTATGAGCAAGCAGAGGTACGAAAGCGGCGGCCAGAATATTTTCAAAGATCTGGGCGTGCTGAGTGCGGACCAGCACTTCGTCAAGGCGCAGCTTGTCTTCAAGATCGACGCCCTCATGAAGGAGCGCGGATTAAAGCAGGTCGAGGCGGCCCATCTCTTCGGCATTCGTCAGCCCGACATCTCCAAGATGCTGGGCGGCAAGTTTAGACAGTTCTCCGTGGAGCGCCTTCTACGCTTTCTCGTGGCGCTCGATCAGGATGTCGAAATCCTCGTAAAACCTCATCGCGATTCGAAGCATGCGCCCGCGCTGCACGTGTTCTGAATAGAAAAGAACACCTGCAGCAGAGTCCACCGAGCAGCCCCGGAGGGGCGTTCAAAGCTGGGTAGCACGCCATGGTGAACTGAATCCCGTAGGGACGGTCGAAACAAGCTAATTGCTTATGCCGGAAGACTTTACATATAAGTCGTTATCTCTCAATACTTTGCACGGGAATTTCAGTAGTGTCCTAATTGCCGGAGAAGAGTGCCGAACGAGAAAGACGCGAAAAAAACTGAAGTCAGGCGAAAATAAGACACTCCTTCTGGCACACTAGTATCAATCCCCCAGAAACATAGTCCGAAATCCGGTCCGAATTAATGGCTGATGTTGCCACCATACCCGAAGTTGCCATCCAGTGGCCCGAGCCGCCTCGTCTGCTCGTGGAATGGTCGTCGCGCTGGGAAGAGTTCAAGTCCGCGTTCGGCCCGGCCCTCACTCGCTCTCCAAAGCGCTTGGCCGGAGAAGCGCCCGTGGGCATGTTCCCCTATCGCGGAATGCTCATCTCCTGGCTGCTGGAGTGCCTGTTGCTGATCGCAGTGATCGTGCTCCCCGAACGCTTTGTGAGTCTTGAGCTTCCACTGCCTCCAAGTCATCCGCAGCAGGATGTGATTTATTACTCCGGCAACGAACTGCCGCAAACACAAGACCGGGGCGGAGCGCAGTCGGGCAAGTCCGGACGCGCCGGAGGTCAGCAGGCCCATCACCATACGCAGACCATCCGCGTAGCACGCGGCGACCAGCCCCGCGAGACTGTAGTGGACGCTCCCAAACTCAACTTGCCTCATTCCGATTCCGCGGTCGCCAATCTGCTCGCGTTCAAGTCGAATCCCGGACCGCCGCCCGCCGAAGGGCTGCGTTCGTCTCTCACCGCGCCCATCCTGCCCACGATGAGCCCGGTCGCGCCCGCGCCGGATGTGAATTCGGCATTGAATTCGACGCCAAGCCGCACTCCAAAAAATTTTGAGACCAGCATCGTCGCTCCCGCGCCCGACGTTTCTCGCTCCAGCACGCGCAATTCACCAGCTTTGAATGCCGAGATCGTCCCGCCGACGCCGAATATCTCGCGAGATAAAATGCGCACCGCAAATCCGCTCGCGCCTGCGATCATCGGACAAACGATCATCGCGCCCGCTCCGCGAGAAACGCAGCGCGACTTGGCCAGTTCCCGCGTCCCGCTAACGCAAACCGTCGACGTGGTTGCGCCGCCGGTTTCCGCGCCGCCACGCGATTTGTCGCCCACACACAGGCTGTCACTTCCAGCCCCCGCTATCGTGGCGCCTCCGCCATCGCAAGTCAGCCGCGATCTCAATAGCTGGGGAAGTTCCGCGGCAGGCGACATACACGCGAATCCAGTGCCTCCGCCACCAAGCGCGGGCGGAGGGTCAAGTGGAAGACTCGGAAGAAACGGCGCCGGCGGACTTGGCGCTCAGGTTGTGCCGCCTCCAGCAAGCATCGGTGGTCAGGATGGCCAAGGAAGTGGCGGAAGCCGCGCTGGCCATGCCGCAGGTTCGCTTCTCGGCTCTGCCGAAGTCGTACCACCTCCACCCGGCTTGGGCGGAGGGAAAGCCCTCTCCGGCAGCGGCCGTGGCAACAAGGGAACCGGCGCCGGCGGTCCGCTAGACTTGGGCTCCTCCGTAGCACCACCAAGTAGCGCCGCAGGAAACGCTGCCGGCAATGGAGTCATCGTCTCCAGCCAACCCGGGTCGCAACCAGGAATGCCGAACTCCAGCGGCGCCGGAGCAATCGCCATGTCGCCCAGCGGCACGGCAAAGAGCGGCCTCGGCGGCAGCGGCGGCGGATCAGGCATAGGCAGAGGCAATGGCCCCGGCAGCGGATTGCATGGAGAAGGCTCAGGCGCGGGCAAGGACAACGCAGGCACCGGCCGCGGCTCCGATCCCAACGCCCATGGAGGGATTTCGCAATATCCTGGCCCCGGGGGCGCGGGAAACGGCACCACCGGTTCGCCCGCCATGCCCGGAGTATCCGTGGAAGGCGGCACGACCACCATTACGCTGCCCAGTTTCGGAGCGCCCGGAGGCGAGGCGCCAGCTACAGGCCCCGGACATTCCTCGATGAATGACCACAAAAGATCTGGAGTCACCGTGGTTGCAACGTCGCGCTCGGGAGGCGTATTGCCCTACTACGGGCTGTTGAAGGGCGACAACTATTCCATCTACATTCCAACTTCGCTCGGAGAGGCGGTGATGCAATACTCCGATCCGTCTTCAGTCACCCGTCCTTCCCGCGAAGCCTTGAGCGAACCCGAGCCTCTTCGCAAGGACCTTCCCGATGGCCTGCGCCCAACCCGCGTCGTGTTCACGGGCATCCTCGACCGAAACGGCGTCCTGAAGGACTTGAGAGTGCTGGACCCCGGCGCGGGCGAGACCACCTCGAAAATTCTGGCAGCGTTACCCAAGTGGAAATTCCGTCCAGCATTTCGCGGGGAGGAGCCAGTGGAAGTAACGGCAATTATCGGGTTTGGAATTGATACGCGCTAAGAACGTTTCGGACCATTATCAGCGAGCGTATCAGCGAGCGTATCAGCGAGCGTATCAGCGAGCGTGTCGAAGAAACATTACCGCCAGACCAAAAGCGAACAAGAGCAGTAGGCCGACCGAGAAGATGTAATACACAATTCTTATCTTGGGCCAAATCCAGCTTGGCCATTTGTTGGCGAACTTATCCCACAGGGTATCGTCGAGACGGAGGGGCATCGCCGCCACGTCCGAGCCGGATTGCCAATGCGCCGAGATCCAGGTTGCGCGAAGATTCGACAGAAGTAAGGCAGTAATAATCACTCGCAGCACGATCATTCCCGGCGAACCCACAAGAAGCTTGAACGATGCAAGAGTATCGATGACATAAAAAATAAATACGATCATGGCGGCGAAGCGGCTATGCTCCCGAACGCCGACAGCTCCGAGATGGAAAAACAAGAATATGACCATCCCCACAACGGGTTGACGTGCAACAATCAACAAGGCGAATGAGAATACGGCCACGACCGTGCATATCCAATAGCCTTGGACGGCGAGATACTCGACATCGACGCCGCTTTCGATGGAGGGCCAAAACAGGCTCTTGAGGCGGCTTTCACTGCGCGACCCTGAATCGGATATCCCAAGCGTTTGCATGCCCCAGCATTAAACCTCACTCTTTGTCCCAGTGTCCAGCGGAAAGGTCGAAGGCAGAATGCACCGCGACTTAGCAGGCAGAAGCCGCGTCATTGAACCGGCGGAGTAAACCGTCTGGCCCTCAGGGGCTGAAGCCCGCGTCTTTATTGGCTCCGGGCGGCACGGCTGAAGCCGTGCCCTTCCCAAACCGATTTATGAGAGGACAGATTCTAGTTACTCTAATATCCCTTGCGCTTATCTACCACTGCCAACAGCGGCTGACCGCCAAGATAGCGTCCCAAGTTCTCGGAGAACAGCGCGTAGTGCCGCTCCCATAGCTTGTCGGTCAGCGCCGCCGTGTGCGGAGTGATCAGCAGATTGGGAACGTCCCACAGCGGAGAATCGGTGGCCAGCGGCTCTTTCGGGAAGACATCGAGCGCGGCCCCGCCAATCTTCTTTTGACGCAGCGCGGCGGCGAGCGCGGGTTCATCTACCAGTTGGCCGCGACCGACGTTGATCAGGCAGGCATCCGGTTTCATAAGCGCCAGACGTTCGGCATTCACAATTGCCTTCGAGCTGGTCGTAACCGGCGCAGCCAGCACAATGTAATCCGCTTGCCGAAATACTTCGTCGATTTGCGCCGGGCCCGGTCCGCAGATGGCATCCGCGCCTTCGCTTCCCTTCTCCGGATGCTCGCGCACGGCGATCACCTTCATGCCGAGAGATTTCGCGTTTTTCACCACCGGTCTTCCGATGCTGCCGAGGCCGATCATGCCCAGAGTTGCGCCCGCAACTTCCCGAACCCGCGGGAGTTCGTCCCACAGAATCTGCTGTCCCCAAATGTGCTTCTCCTGCAGACGCACTGAACCGGAAATTTTCTTGGCCAGCGCAAAAATAAGCGCGATTACGTGCTCGGCCACCACTGGCCCGTGCACTTCGCGCGAGTTGGTGAGAACGATGTCGCTGTTGACGAGTTCAGGGAAAATCAGCTGATGGACAGCCGCTGCCGGAGAGTGAATCCAGCGCAGCTTCTTGGCCGCCGCGACCTGCTCGGGACGGATCGACCAGGCGAGGACGATTTCAGCATCGACAATTTCTTGGTCGACGCGCCGATAGTCGGGAAGGTTGACAACGTTGACTTGCGGAAATTCCCGCTGCAAACGCTTCGGGAACCAAGCTGGCGCGTTCCATTGATCAAACGGATGGTGAACGAAGATGAGGAGTTTGCGGATCGGGTGATTGCGGATCGGACCATCGGGTGATCGCGTCATCGGGTGATCTGAAGATCTCTCGGCATCCTCGGCGCAGGCTTGGAATCTCCGCCGTTCCAGTCAGGTGGGAGCAATGCTTCCTTAATCAAGCGGGAGCAGATAGCCGGGCGTTTTCATCGATCCTCCGAAGAGGGCTTCGTCGAGTGTACGCATGTCCCACGCATACCAGTGTGTCGGCGTCAGCCTGACAGTAATGTCGTCCATTGCGGCCATCGTCCCGCCCGCGCGCGGATCGGTCAACGCAGCCTCGCTCATATAGCGGCGGTGGATGCGAGTATTGATATCTTTTGCGTTTCCGCCCGCGATGACGTCTACAGTGCACACGGCCACCAGACCTCGCTCCGATGCGGGTTTTCTGATGTCGATCATGATGGAAGCTTTCGGCCGGGCCGCTACGTTGCGGGCCTTGCGAGTCCGCGAAGAAGTCGCCACATAAAAATACCCGCCGTCGAACAGATACCAGACTGCCGTCAGATGTATGGAGCCGTCTTCGTTCTCGGTGCCCAGACTGGCGATGAAGCGTCCTGTCAGAAATTCTTCAGCCCCGGATGGTGGAATGCCTGGCATAGGTATCGGAACCTCTCGACGCCGAAATGATACATTACGCTTCTCGTGTTCGTTCGACTACTGGTCGAAGAAGTCTCGGCGGTTCACTTTTTCAGCGGCTCCCGCAGATCCGAGCCCGTCATTTCTTTCGGTTCAGTAATGCCCAGCATCCCGAGAATCGTTGGCGAAATATCGCGGAGCGAACCATTAGGCTTGAGAGTAAATTGCTTCGCATCTTCCGCCATCACGATAAACGGCACCGGATTCGTGGTATGCGCCGTATGTGGACCTCCGGTTGCGGGGTCGATCATCATTTCGGCGTTGCCGTGGTCGGCGGTAATCAGCATCGCTCCACCTTTGGCGCGTACCGTTTTCTCGATCTCGCCCAGGCAGGCATCGACCGTCTGGACCGCCTTGATGGTGGGCTCGATCTTCCCCGAGTGTCCAACCATGTCGGCATTGGCAAAGTTGGCGATGATGACATCGAACGTGCCGTCATTCGTGCCTTTGACGACCGCTTCGGCAACGCCAGCGGCGCTCATCTCCGGCTTCAAGTCGTAGGTCGCAACTTTCGGCGATGGGATCATCACACGATCTTCTCCCGGGAAAGGCTGCTCCACTCCGCCATTAAAAAAGTAAGTCACATGCGCATATTTCTCTGTCTCGGCTACACGCAGGTTGCGCATGTTCAGCCCGCCCATGACGTTGGCCAGGATGTTCGACATCGACTCCGGCTGAATCACGACAGGCAGGTCGAAGTTCTTGTCGTAGCGGGTCATGCAAACGTACCTCAGATTCTTCGGCACACGGTCGCGAGGGATGGCCGCGTCGAGATCGGCTGCGCCCGGCAAATCGCTGCCACCTTTCTCGTTTAGCCCGCTGTTGCGGCACAGCGCGCGCGTAATCTCGCGCACACGATCGGCTCGGAAGTTAAAGCAGATACAGGAATCGTCGTCGCCGATCTTCGCAAGGACGTTCTTCGCGAGGCCGTTCTTTGCGAGGCCGTTCTTTGCCAACGCCTCGCCGCGCCCGTCGGTGCAGACGAACGGCGCCACGAACTCGTCGGTCACGCCTTTGTTGTAGGACTCTTTTACGCCCTGCACAGCGTCAGCATAGGCGCCGCCTTCGGCTTTGCCTTCGACCATCGCACTGTAAGCTTGGGCCATGCGCTCCCAGCGGCGATCGCGGTCCATGGCATAGTAACGGCCACTGACGGTCGCGATCTTGCCGGAGTTGTACTCGCGCATCTTCTGCTGCAATTTTTCGAGATAGCCGGCGCCATTGGTGGGAAGAGTGTCGCGGCCATCCATAAAGGCGTGGACGAAGACGCGATCGACTCCCTGCTGCTTGGCCATTTTCAGGAGCGCGTACAAATGCTCCTGGCGCGAATGCACCCCGCCGTCGGACAGCAAACCGAAGAGATGCAGTTTGCGGCCGCTGGTGCGGGCGTTCTTCATGACTTCGACGAGCACGGGATGCGAAAAGAATTCGCCGTTCTGGATCATCAAGTCGATGCGCGTGATGTCCATGTGCACGATACGCCCAGCGCCAATATTCAGGTGGCCGACTTCGCTGTTGCCCATTTGCCCTTCCGGCAACCCGACAAACGGCCCGCTGGTGTGGATGAGCGTGTTCGGATATTCACGCAACAGATGGTCGTAGATCGGCTTGCGTGCGAGGGCAATGGCGTTGGCCTTGGTTTCGGCTCGGTATCCCCAGCCGTCGAGGATGATGAGGACGAGAGGTTTGGGACGGGGCATAAATCGCGTTTGGCTCCTGGCTTTTGGCCGTCAGCTCTCAGAGAAAAGAATCTTCGCAGGAATCAAGGCCCGAAAAGTTCCTGTTCCAATTTCGAGCGTTCAACACTCAAGTAAGTCGCCACATCGGAAAGAATTGCGCTAAGAGTCCCCAGCCGCAGGCTGCGATGATCCGGGGACCGTCACTTGGTGCGGATGACGCGCAGGCTCGACTTTAAGCGAATGTAGCTGCCTACTTGTCGTGTGCGTTCGTAGCCGTACCGCTGTAGCAGTCGGATGAGTTCGTGACCGGAAGATCACGAGGCAGTCTCAAGCCGAAATGACCTCGTCTTTCACCATGTGCAGGCGGATTACTGGGGGCACCTTGCCCTCATCGAAGTGACAGCGGACCGCCTCCCGCACGTTTAGCTTTAGGTCATCCATGGTGTCAGCCTGAGTGAAAATAGAATGACCGAGAGCGCGGGCCTCGTAGCCGCCCTCTGGCGACTCTTGCACGGAAAAAATAATCTCAGTCTCTAGCATATCTCTGCCGAAGATTATACTCTGGCCCTGCTGCCATCGCTGGAGGGATGTCCGGCCCTTGCCTCTCTCTAAATCGATTCGTGGAAAGCTTTATAATCGTTGTCCGGAGAAACCGATGCCTATCAACGAACTGTTACTGACCGAATTCGATGAAGAAATCAAAAAAACGCGCACCATGCTGGAACGGGTTCCGGAAGACAAGAAAGACTTCGCGCCGCATCCCAAATCCGCACCCCTGAACAAGCTTGCGCCTCACGTGGCGCAGTTGGCCGGCTTTGGCCTTATTATCCTGACGACTCCGGAACTTGATTTTGGGAAGACCAAGATGCCGGCCGTACCGTTTGATTCCGCGGCGCAATTGGTCAAGACTTTTGATGAAGGAGCAGCCAAAGCTCGCACCGCGCTCAAGAACACGCCAGATGAAGCCTGGACACAACCCTGGAAACTAAGTTTTGGGGACAAGCCCATCTTCAGCGGAACACGTTTCTTAGCCTACCGCCAGATGTTCCTCAATCACCTGGTGCACCACCGCGCCCAGCTTGGCGTGTATCTGCGCTTGAATGAAAGGCCGGTGCCGGCGACTTACGGGCCTTCGGCGGATGACCGGATGGGATTTTAGCTCTCAAGCTGTCAGCTCTCAGTAAAGCCTTTGCACGATTACCAAATGACATCGACAGGATAGCGCGCGAACCACGGGTCCGAGGTAATAATTGGCCACCCCTCTTCGATACTCTGCGCGATCAGCAAGCGGTCGAACGGGTCGCGATGGTGGAGCGGCAACTCTTCAACCCGTAAGACGTGGCTTAAGCTAACGGGCAACATTCGAACATGGTTGGAGCCAAGTTCGCCGGTCAGGAATGGACCGGCCGGCAACGGCAGCGAGAGCTTTCCTACCTGCACCTTTTGAATCGCTTCCCATAAGCTCACTACGCTCCACCATAACTCGGACGAGGCCATCACATTGCGCGCTCTGGGAGACAGCCGTCTTTCGTCTATGAGCGCCCAAATAAACGTGTGGGTATCCAACAGGACTTTCATTACCAGAACAGGTCTTCGATCTCTTTCGGAAGAGGATCATTGAAGTCATCGGCGATGACAATTTTTCCCTTGGCCGATCCGAACTTGAACCCGTGAGTCGCTTTTTTGATCGGTACGAGTTTCGCCACGGGCGTTCCGGCCTTCGCGATAATGA
>Ga0224551_1000022_pt1 | contig 15251 bp, 15 predicted proteins | sample 714P32024metaG_FD_179899 | JGI IMG/M metagenome (GOLD analysis project Ga0224551, IMG submission 179899) | Peat soil microbial communities from Stordalen Mire, Sweden - 717 P3 20-24 | ecosystem: Environmental > Terrestrial > Soil > Wetlands > Peat | place: Sweden: Norrbotten County, Stordalen...
TGTGATTCTCGGGGGCATTGCCCCCGAGCCAGCGGCGGTTGCCGCTTAACCCAACACAAAACCCTAGCTCAAGAACAACCGTGCGGGTCGTCATGCCTGACGTGTGACGGCCACACCCCAACCAAGACCGAGGAACAAAACAATGAAAAGGAGAATGGTCATGCAAGACGCGCAGAACAATGCAACCAGTAATGAATATCGAAGCGTTCCAATCAGCATATTGGTGGAGTCCGCTACCAACCCGCGCAAGCGATTCGAGGAGAAGAACCTCGAAGAACTGGCCGCCAGCATGAGAGCGCAAGGAATTCTCGCCCCTCTTCTGGTGCGGGAATTAGAGGAAAGCAAGTACGAAGTTATCGCTGGGGCACGTCGCCTCAGAGCAGCAAAGCTGGCGGAACTAGAAACCGTTCCTGTGCGCGTGGTCAAACTGACAGATGCGGAGTCCATCGAGGCCCAGGTAGTCGAAAACCTGCAACGCGAGGACATCCACCCGCTTGAAGAATCTCTCGGTTTCAAGTCACTCCTGCAACTCGGAGAACCCACTTACACCATCGCCAGCATCGCAGCCCGAGCGGGCAAGAGCGAGGCTTATGTGCTTGGCCGCATCAAGCTGGCGGATTTGATCCCGCCCGTGGCTGAGGCGTTCCTGAAAGACACGATTGGCATCGGCCATGCACTCTTGATCGCCAAACTGCCGGATTCTCAACAGCAGGAAGCCTTCAACGCGGCCTTTCGCGGCATGTGGACGACCGATGGCAATAGCCAAGTGCTCATCCCCGTGCGCGAACTTTCAGCATGGATCGAGTCCAACATCCTGTTACAACTGGCGTCTGCCCCGTTCGATAAGCAGGACGAAGCCCTCGTTCCCGCAGCAGGCTCGTGCAGCAATTGCCCCAAGCGGACAGGCTTCAACAAACTGCTCTTTGCCGACGTACGCAAGGACTCTTGTACTGACCCACAATGTTTCCGGGCCAAAATCGATGCGCATGTGTCGCATACGCTCGAAACCAAACCCCAACTGGTGCAGATTTCTTCCGCTTGGAATACCCGAGAAGGCGCTCCATTGGGAAAGAACCGTTACGTGGAGCTTGAAATCAAGAAGGCCAAAACCAACGGCACAGGTTCCAAGGTTGCCCCTCAACAGAAGCCATGCCAGAAGATGACCGAAGCAGTGGTCATGGACGGTGGAAGGCGAGGAGAACTGGTTAAGGTCTGCGCCGACCCCTCATGCCGAGTGCATCATCCCGACACGCCGTCGCCCGAGCAAGTTGCCAAGGAACGGGCCGATGAACGCAAGCGAATCGAAAAAAGCAAACAGGCCATCACTATTCGCCATTGCGTCTTGGCCAAGGTGCTAGAGCGTGTGGCTGCGCCGTTGAAGAAAGCCGACTTACTCACGGTCGCGCAATACACCATCGGCCATTTGTCTTACAACCAAGTCCCGGTCTTGGCGAAGCGGCAGAAGGTCGATACTGCCAAAACCACCAAGCCGCCGCAGGAAGTGTTGATGAAGAAGATCAGCACTTATGATGAAGCTGCGCTCTCGCGGCTTTTGCTAGAAATCAGCTTGCTCGACTCGGCCTATCAGCGGGGGGATGTATCGGAAGACCTGCTTATGGATGCCGCCAAGCGGTTTCGGGTGGATGTCGAAAAGGTAGAGAAATCAGTGGCGGCGGAGTTCGCCGCGAAGCGCAGCAAACCACCAAAAGCGAAGACAAAACCAAAGCCCAAGTCAGTGGCGTAAGGTTCACGCGGGGCGTTAAAAGCGCCCCGCCTATTTTTGTGTGCAAGACACGGCGGCAGCGGTGTCAAAGCGCGATTCTTCGAATCGCGCTTTGAGGCTTCGATGGCCTCTCCCATCACCCTGAAACTTCGCCGTGTGGAGTAGGAAATTCACTCCCGTAGAAGACCAACCTTCCGCACAACTTCACCCACATCGGATTCTGAACGCAAAAAAGCCGCCCGGAGCTACGCTGCGCTGCGACAGGCGGCTTGTTACCCCCTCAGCTTGCCTCGACATTGTAAAGGTTTTCGTCGGTCTACAGAACCATAATGCGCCTGTCCGAAATTCCGACCACCGTGAAAACCGTTCGTGCACCGCCTCGCTGACAAGTTCATGGGTGTCGTCTTTTGATTTCACTAGCTTGCAGCCGACATTTGGGCTGACTGGTCGGTATTCGGGCCACGACATTTAAATTTCATCACCGGGCGCTTACTTCGCGGTAGGCTCCATCGAGCGTGAACCAAACCGCCAGCGAAACCCACGTTTAGGAGCGGGAGCTATGGCAAAACCGAAAGCCGTCCAGGTGGGAAATATCACCGTAGCCTCGATAAGCGCAAAACAACAGAAGATCCTTGAGGAGAAAATAAAAAAGCGTCATGAACGGCTACGCCGCGGGTATCGGGAAGTCCACGGAAAGATTGTGGATTGGGTCTGCCACTCACTTGTCGAGGATGGCAGCTTGTACGTGAGCATCCGGTTCATGGACAAGACGGAATTTTCCTTGCAGTTCAGTGCCAAAATCCTGACAGACAGCATCGATTTATCGGATGTAAGCACTGGGAATGTCAAAATGATTCGGGAGTATTGCAGGATGGAAGATGAATGAATTTAGTTACAGGAGAATACCGAATGGCAAAGCGGAAGGATGAACGACAGGAGCGAAAACTAAATTTGGACACATTCAGGCGCGGTATCAAAGGCAAAGTGCTGGAGGCCGTCAGTATCACCAACGAATTGGAATCCCGGTACATCTCCCTAGAATTTCAGGACCAGACTGAATTGACGATAACGCTGGATGTCCGGCTGACGGGCAAATTAGAGCTCTTCGATTGCAAGACCGGGAATCAGAGACTTGTAAGAAAAATTGGTTTAGTTCCCGACGACACTCCGTTGTGGCGGCCGCAGGGATAATCAAATGAAACAGAAAAGAACGACGAAGCGGTTGATCACGTTTAACAGTCTCCATATCGAGGTGCTCGGACCGCGACTACTCAGCAGGAGCAGAGCGACGGACGGCTGTATCACGGACTTTCTGTGGACCGTTGAGCATGACACCCGACACCTATTGCGCGAGTGCGCCAAAATATCTCCGGAACTGAAGGGCTTGCGTCTTCGATTCCACTGAAGGAGGGGTACTTGAGAAATAGGACAGTACGTGCCAAGGCCGAGGGCGTCGAATATCCGACCTTGAAGGGCAAAACCGTCAGGCAGGTGCGGTTTGCAAACGATGAAGATTTTAGCGCAATCGTTATCGAGTTCGACGACAACACCCTCGTTAGTTTTCGGTTGCAGGCCAATATTGCGCTATCGATGGAACCCGAGTTGTCCATCACAAAAGGCGGGAACATTATCAGCTGGAAAACATTGAAGGCTCGACCTGTGGTGAGGCGCACCCGGAGGGTATTGCATGCCGCCCCGTGAGGACACGGCGCCAGCGGTGTCAAAGCGCGACTCTTCGAATCGCCCCTGGAGGTTTCCATGTTTCTCCCTTCACGCTAAAACTTCTCCGCGTGGGGAGCCTCCCTCAGTTCTGACACTTCGCACGGATGCCGTTCAACTATGACAACAATGAGATCAGGCGTGTGGGCGCTCGGCACACCATCTAAGTGGTCGTCTCCGTACACTTCGCGGATTGCTCGGACATGCTCGGCAGATATTCCGTTCCGAATTGAGCGCAAATAGTCGAGAAACTGCCCTTTGACGTTCAAAGAAAATACCTTCGCTGTTTCCGTTGGTCGTAGCGCAGTCGGAACATCTAGCAACAGCGAACGACAGCCGTTGTCCATGAACATCGCATCGCAGTAAGGCGACAAGTGCGCTACCGTGTCTATGTCCGTTGTGGTGCCTTCATTCGGCGGCTCCTTTTGCCCTTGTGCTGGCCGCATTGCTATTGCCGCAAACATCAGGGATTGGAGCTTCACAAACGGCGCATCGGCGATGCGATTTTGAAGGATGAAACTCTGGCCCAGTTCCATCTGTTTCTTGAGCGGCCTCATGCTCCCGTCCCTTGGAAACCGCATAGTGTCTTCGATACTCGCGATGACTGACTCGGGAAACGACGGGAGGATTTTGTCGAGCAGTTCGAGCGGCGGTTGTTCACTCGGCTTACACCAAAGTAGAGCTTCCTCACGCTCGCACTTGTGCTTTACCGCCGCCTTCATCAAAGCATTCTGATAATCTTTTCGCTCAAGCTCGTACCAGAACTCGAAGCTACGCTTCTCTTTGCCCCATACGTCTCTGAACAATCGCGTCATGTTGGCGTGGAGTTCAGTGCGTACTTGTCGCAGCCGCGCCTCCGAGATGAACGGGTTGTCCCCCATGACGATGTAAAAATGTTCGTTCCACCCATTCGGGTCACGGGACAGGATGTCCCTAGGGTCGAAATCGAACGACGGTTCTCTGCCTTCCGACCACGCAAGCGCGAGTTCGCCGATCTGATTCGACTTTATCGAGTCGAATGCGCTAAATGTGATGCCGCTCGACAGCGCCTCATACGTCCTCTTTAGCTCGGCGTTGAATGGCGATGTGCGCGACTCTTCCACGTGAGAGCCGGAGTCGGGACAACAGATCACCTGAAGCTGGCGCAATTGGAATAGGAGATCGCTCAAATCACGCCAAAACGGGTCCGCCGCCACCGTGGCATGCCCTTTTGTTGCCGGGTTGTCCAGCTTCATCAAGTTGCTAATGACGAACTGGTCGAGGTAGATGATTTTCTTCCGCAGTTCCGGCAACGGGTAGTCCTGCTTGTGCCAGCAATCCCGACAACGCCTCATGAGGCGCGAATCGTTAATGATGCTGACCCCGAACTTATCCTTACCGCATGCGGGGCAAGTTCTCCAAGGCGGAGAGATGAGCTTGCGAGGATCGAACCCTTCCTCAGGCATACGCCAATTCTATTAAAGTTTCCTTTTGACAACGCATTCTCTGTCTCTTTTTCATCGGAAACATGGGGACAGGCGTGTAGGAGCTTGCAGCCCTTAAAGCGAGAAACTAAGGCGAAGTCCATGCTAGCGTATTTAGGATGACGCGCAGCCGTGCCACATCAATCACGCAAGAAGATTACTGGCGCATGTTCGAGCTCATCCGTGGGGACGTAGAGACCGCGATAAAGAGCAATTTCACGTATCTCACCATTCACCGCCTCGCCGCCGAGAACGCCGACATTTTCGACAAATACAATCGCTTCGCTGAATTCTGGATGTTGAACGCCTACAGCCTTCAGACTACCTTCTTTGTTACATTCGGCCGCATTTTTGACACGCGACGCGACGTTTACTCCGTGCATAAAGTAGTTGAGGACGCGGTCGCCAACCCGTCATTGTTCTCGAAGTCTGCGTTGCGCGATCGGAAGCGAAAAGCGTCACGAATCTCCGGTGTCGATCCAGAATGGCTTGTGGAATATATCGATAACGCATGGGAACCAACCCGAGCGGATCTTGAAACGCTTATGGTGGCGCTTGCCCCACATTACGCGAAGTTCAAAACTATCTACCAGCCCATCCGGCACCAGGTATTCGCGCACAAGAGCATTCAGGACGACAAAGCCATTGTCGCGCTCTTCGAGAAGACGCTTATCACTGACGTACACGAAATTCTGCGTTTCCTGCATACCCTGTTCTGGGCCATCTGGGAAATGGCGTGGAACGGAAAGCGCCCGGACCTTGCGGATTTTCGTTCCTTCGACGGGGAAGTGAAGCGTCTCATCAACAAGACCGAGGAGTTCATTCGCGGGTTGCCCTGACCCTCACTCCCGTCAAAACGCGCGAGGGACAGGCGGTTTCGGGATTAGGGGCTTTGCTTTTTATTCGGAAACTGAGAAACTATCGGGAAGGTTTTGGGTTTTAGTCTGCAATCGCCATCGTCTTGCACCGCCTCGTCGCGACCACATCGTAGATTCCACATTTGTGTGGGTTCCGTATGGGCAGACGTGTCTCAATACGAGCGGGGCTTGCTACCGCCGTGGTGGTAGCCCTAACTACTGCCTCGTACTACGTCGTCACCGCATACCGTCGAGAGGCAACTAGGATTCGCCTCACCTCCGCTGATGTGCAACGGTCGGCGGACCCTCAGGCGTTGCTCAAAGCCGCGGATCGTTTCTATTTTTTAAATAACGGACCCGCAGCCGCCCCGCTCTATGCCAGAGCTGAGAAGCTGTTCTCGGAGCGCGGCGATGCGCGGAATGAACTTCACGCCAAGGTCGGCCAGCTTCGATCAGAAGCGGAAACAATGTCGTTCGTTGACCTTTCACGTTTCTTGAACGAACAACTCCAGAATCCCATCGTCCAGGGTGACAGGCAACTGCGGCTTTGGTGCCTGATCGCGAAGGGCTACACGGACATCGAGATTGACTACCGAGCTTCAAAGCGCGACTGGCTGGAAGCCCAGGACATTGCAAAGAGTTTGGGCGAGGATCAATGGGTGACGAGGGCATCTGGTGAATTGGGTCTGATCGGTTTCCTGGAAGGGAATCCCGGACGGGCGGCCAGACTTCTGGGAGGTGCACTGCTTTCCACCATGGCGAACGGCGATACCGGTGGCCAAGTACGCTTTCTTGAATTACTTGGCAGGGGCTTCGAAGAAGTCAATCGTCACGCGGAAGCGCTGAAATTCTTTGAGAGAGCTATTAAGCTAGCGGAGGCTGATCCTGACTGTGGACTTCCGTTCATGGGTTATGAAGGAAAAGCTCAAGCCCTGGTCTCGCTCGGCAGAACTGACGAGGCGAAGGTGGTACTTGAGAAAGCACTCACTAAAGCGCGATCACAAGAGAAGCGCGGACACGAGGCGCAATTACTGATTCTTCTTGGAAAACTGGCGGCGCAGAAGGGTGACCGACAACAAGCGGTGAAGTATTTGGAAGATGCCGGCCAATTCGCGACCCAAGCTCAGTTCTACCGGATGGAAGCCGACGCCATGTTTGAACTAGCGCAAATTTATCGTGATGCCGGAGATCTTGCCACAGCGGATGCGCGTGCGACTCAGGGTCTGGCCGCGAGCCAGCGCGTTGGTGATCGTTATTATGTGCCTCGCAACCTGACGATGCTCGCTGATTTGAAGGCGCGTCGTGGAAACTTTGCCGAAGCAAATGCTCTCTACGAACAGGCGGAAGACGTAATAGAGGGAATGCTCATCAGCGTCGATGAGCCATATTGGAACAGTTCTGTTGCCGCAGCGATGAGCGAGACCTACCTTCGACACTTTGAACTTGTCACCAAGAATGGTGACGCACCCGGAGCGTTCGCAGTTCTCGAACGCGTTCGAGGCCGAACTCTCGCATGGGCTCTAAAAGATAGAAAGGCGCAGCCCGCAACGGAATCAGATCAGACAGCCGCGCTGGAAGGCGATGTTGCAGGTCTCCAGGCGCGACTCATGCAGACCAACGGCGCACCTGAACGAGAACAATTGCTGGACAACCTCGTTGAATACGAACGAAGGCTAGGTCTGGCGTGGACCAGAGAAGACGTTCCCACCCGACGACTTCTGGTGCAGCCAGCCGGGTTGACGAATGTGGAAAACGACCTGCGTCCAGATGAAGTACTACTGGAGTATGTGCTGGATGATCCCATCTCTTTCTGTATTTCGGTGACGCGCCGGGGCGCGCACGTTCAAACGCTGCCGATTGGGCGCAAGGAGGTCGAAAAACTAGCGGAGCAATTTGTCGATGAGGTACGCGCAAAGGGTGCGGGGGTAGAAATCTCGAAACGTCTTTTCCGAATACTCCTGGAACCGATCCCCGAAGCGAAGACAGCAGCAAGACTCATCATTGCGCCGGACGGGGCCTTGAACCTGCTTCCATTTGAAGCGCTGCGCGATAACCAAGGCGAGTATCTGTTGAAGTCTCGGGTGATAAGTTACGTGCCTTCCGGAACCATCCTTGATGTTCTGCGTCGAGCGAGGAAAAACGAAAACGCGACGAGCCCGTTTCTCGGTGTAGGTGATGTTGCCTACGAAAACCAAGGCGGGGCGGGGAGGAAAATTCCGCCTCCAGACACCGTCCGCGGACGGGTTCTTCGTGGCATGGCAGACCTATCCGGGATGCGGCTTCAAGATCTTCCTCAAACTCGGGAAGAGGTCGAGGAAATCGGTAAAATTGTCGGACCGGAGGCGGTAATCTTGCTGGGTAAGGATGCCACGGAAACTGCATTCAAGAAGGAGCCGCTCGACCAGTTTCGCGTTTTGCACCTAGCGGTCCACGGGTTCGCAGATACGCAGTATCCGGAGCGCTCCGCGCTGGTTTTGGGGACAGACCCGAAATCTGGTGATGACGGACTGCTTCAAGTACGGGAGATCATCAGATTGCGACTGAATGCCGAACTGACTACGCTATCCGCTTGCGACACGGGCGTGGGCAAACTACAGGGACAAGAGGGCGTTAGCAGTCTAGTGGAAGCGTTCTTGGTAGCAGGTTCGAAATCGGTCGTCGCCAGTTTATGGAGCGCCGACGACACGTTCGCGAGTGCGCTGATGGATCGCTTCTACCAGCGGCTGGGCCAAGGTGAGGATACCGGCTCTGCGCTCCGAGGAGCGAAGATAGACTTGTTGGCGAAGTATGGCGAGCAGGTGAGTCCGTTCTATTGGGCGGCGTTCATCGCCGTTGGAGAGGCTTCCACTCCAGTTGGGATTAAACAGCAATGAACTTGACTCTCGAAGAGCGCACGAAGGTTTTCGACAAAGTCTGCTGCCTGGTGGACATCAAGCACTTCAATCCCTCCCTGAATGGAGTGGATTGGAACGCGCTCGCTAAAAGCCGTCGGGACCAAATTCTCGCGTCCGCAGACCCGGAGACATTCGAGAAGGAAGTTCAGGGTCTCGTGGCTGAGCTTAAAACTAGCCATACGGGCTTCCGACATGCCGGAATGCGAAACATCCCGGCTCGGCACGCCATCAATGCGACCATACAGCGCGTCGAAGCGAACGGAAGTGAACGCTGGATGTTTCAGGATGTGCACCAAGGAGGCCCGGCCTATTCTGCGGGGATACGGCCTGGAGATTTGCTGCTCGGCAACGGTGAGCGGGAAATTCGACCTCCGGATGATCTAACGTTTTCGGTCGGCGAGTCGGCGAGCCTACTGATCGAGAAGCTCCACGGAGGCCAACAGACGGTCAAAGTCCAATTGCCGATGCCCAAGTCAAAGACGCATCCAGTCACCGCGCCCGAAGCCGTCCACGCTGAAAGGTTGAGCGATGAAATTGGCCTGCTCAAAGTCGCCATGTTCCCTGGCGTGATTGGGATTGACGTTGCGAAAGATATTGATCGTGCTATTGGGTCTCTGGATGGTTGCAACCGCCTCATCGTGGACCTTCGAGGAAATACCGGCGGAGGAATTGGCGGGCTACGCCTGATGAGCTATTTGACACCCGGAAAACTTGAGGTTGGCTACAGCCTCACGCGGAAACGTCGGGAGCGCGGTTTTCGCCGTGAGGAACTGACCCGATTCGGACGGATTCCGTCCCACAAAGCGACTCTCATCTGGTTAGCGGCCCGATATGCATTCGTTGAAAAATCCATCCTCGTGGTCACCGAAGGACTCGGCCAGCGACGATTCCACGGTCGAGTCGTGCTGTTGGTAAACGAACACACCGCGAGCGCCGGCGAGATGGTGTCGGCATTTGCGGAGGAAAATAATCTGGCAACCATCGTGGGAACGAAAACACCCGGTCGTCTACTCAGTGGCAGCGCATACAAGGTTGGCCACGGATACATTCTCGGCTTGCCAGTTGCCGCCTACCTAACCTGGCAAGGACGGATGCTGGAGAACAACGGTATCGTGCCGAAGTTTTCGATAGAGCTTTCGCGAGACGCATTGAAGGAAGGAAGAGACACCCAACTCGAAACCGCCGTCGAGGTTGCGAAAGCTTTGTGATGCAGGACTGCGGATAAGGGGCTGCAAAGGGCGAATATGCTGATGGAGCAAGAACACTTCGATCTTGATCTTGTTAATAATTATCTCGAGAAGTACGTGGTTTTCCTCGATCTGCTAGGCTTCCGTGAAGTTGTCAAGAAGATCGGACGAGATGTGCTGGAGCGTCACCGGGTTGTCGAAGCCCTGAAGTTAGTCAAAGGTACGCTCTCCACGAGTCCGTCTATCGACCTACGGTTTACACACTTTTCCGACTGTATTGTCCTCTCTGCCGAGCGCAGTCCGCACGCGCTCTGGGAGATCTTCCAGTCCGTCGAACTGTTGACGTTCAATTTGTTGCAGCACGATTTTTTCGTGCGCGGCGGGTTGACCGTTGGACCGACTCATCACAGCAAGGATTTCGTCTTTGGAACGGCCGTAACGGAGGCATATGAACTGGAGAGCAAGATCGCTTCCGCCCCGCTCGTTTTGCTGTCAGCGGAAGTCGTACAGGACACGATGAAGCTTGGACCTGACTTCGCCCAGTGGCTCAAGGAAGATGGGCCAAACCGTTATTTCGTCAACTACCTTATGCGCTACGCGGAATACACATCGGAACGGCAGGTTGGCCAGGTGATCCTTGAATATCCCGCGGAGCGGATCGCTTTTTTTGTTAATCAAAGGCTGAACAACGACAAGGATGGCGTGCTGAAAAAAGCTCAATGGTTTCAGATGTATTGGAACGACACTGTGGCCAGCCGCGGCAAACTTCCGAGGATTGAAGCCGGAACAAATCTCGCGAAGATTGAACGTGGTCCAACAATTATCGTCCGTCGTCTGGTGGCCCCTGTCGTTGGTCGCGGCTAGTGTAGAGCAGACAGCGCGGGCTATATGGAGACGATCCCCATCCGGAAGGGTTGAGCCGACGGTAGTCTGCATAGAATGAAAAGTGCAACGAGGCTAGTTCAAATGCTCTATATTGAAAGCCATGTCCGATCAAACGCCGGCGGATTCGCCACCGCCGCCTTCAATCTTTGACCTTGAACCCTTGGAGCATGGGGGAGAAGATGCCCGGCAGGGTTTCGGATTACAGGACCATGTCGCCGCCGGATTGTGCATTGACATGATGCTCGACGCATCAATTAGAGAGGTCTGGTGTGAGACGCACGACGATATCACACTCCTATTCGACCTCGGCTCCTCGAAGCAACTTCACGTTGAGTTCATACAAGTGAAAGCGCACGAATTCGATCAGTTGTGGTCCGTTGCAAAAATCACGGCACGGGAATCACAGGGCAACGGAAAAGCGCCAGGAAAATGTATTGTCGAGAAATCCCTTGCCAACGACCGCTGCAAAGAGCCCTGTTGTTTTCGCATTGTTACTGCTCGGCCAGTTATGGATGAACTGGAGGCACTAAATCTGTTTAGGGGCAGCGAAGCTCGTACCAAGGCCGTGAAACAATTTGCAGAACTGGAGAATGCGTTATTAAACAAATTAAAGGGAGTTCTGTCTCCAAATAATAACGATGCTGCATTCTGGGTGAAAGAAACATACTGGCAGATCGCTCATAACGCAGAAGCGGAGAAATATCGAAACCTAGAGCGACTACATAAAGTCGTCGATAGCACCGGCCATCTCATAGCACCTGATCAACTGGAAGAGTTATACATGCGTCTTGTTCGGAAAGTTTGGGACGCCGGAACCGCGCGGTACCGAAAGGTTCCTGACGAGAAAAAGGTTAAACGTTCCGATCTTCTCACCTGGCTGAAAGCGAGGCTTGACCAGATGCTTCATCCAGCCCAAGCTCCCGGGAGACGACTTGAAGAAAAACTGGGCCGAGCGGTCCTTCCGATAGATGTAATCCAGACAGCCCTGGAGCACCGGTCGTTTTATCTATTGGAGATCCGTCGCCCAAAATATCTTGATGTAGGTGACCGATCCCTTATGGAAAGCGAAATTTCCGCCTGTCTGTTGGCCCTTCGATCTAAACTCGATGCCGGTGAGCTTACGGATAACGGAACTCAGTTTCACTCCCGTTGTCTACAGCAGGTCGATGTTATTCCTACCGAAATGGGGGGCTCCAAGAAGGTTCCGAAATCGTTCCTGTATGGTTGTATGTACAACATAACTGATCGGTGTCTTCATCGCTTTACGAGGGCGGAAGCATGAAGTCCATATCAAATCTGGCGACGACACCGGCGGCGCATCCGGTGATCGCGGACGATTTGGTGGAATACCATGCAGCGCGACTACTCTTGCTTTTTCACGTATGCGGCAAGAACGACCGAATTGAAGGATTGACCAAACTCGCAAAGCTCGATTTCTTCGTTCGGTATCCGGAATTCTTCGAGCAGTTATGCCATCAGCTTGGCGTGGCAGCGGCCTTCTCAATTAAGACCCGAGAATCTGGCATGGTTCGCTTTCACTATGGCCCTTGGGACAAGCGCTATTATCAGGTTCTCGCGTACCTGGAAGGTCGAGAGCTCGTCACAGTTTCCAAAGAGGGTAGTGCGTTTATTTTTAGTCTCACACCGAAGGGCGTCCAAGTCGCGGAAAAGTTTCGCAAGGCTTCGCCCTTCGGCGAACTCGTGGCGCAAATGAAAGCAGTGAAGAAAGTCCTCGGGTCAAAATCCGGTTCGAAAATAAAGAATCTCATTTACAACATGTTTGAAAAAGAAGTTGGAGCTAAGGCTCTCGGGGAGCCGATTAGCTAATGGGCGAGAAAAAGACGATCACAATAACCGACGTTGTCCGGCATTCGGGCACAGAAGAAGACCGAATTGAATTCAAACCCGGCGTAAATACACTCGTTGGTCTACCCAACACCGGCAAATCAAAGTGGATGGAAACTATCGATTTTCTGCTAGGCGATGCGATTACGGCAGAGCAACGTGAGACTGACGACATCTTTGTTAAATTCGATTCCGCGAGGCTGACCGCCACCATTGGTGGTGATAACTACGAAGTGGAGCGAAAATGGAAGGAAAAAGGATCTCTAGGCAAAGTGTTCGTTAACGGTCAGACTCTTGCGTTAGAGGAATACCAGTCCCTTTTTCTGAAACAACTCGGCATAGCGCCGTTCCATTACCCACAAGGAAACCCGTATGGACCCCGCAGCTGGCCCGAGCTTGGGTGGCGCAGCCTCGTGAGGCACATGTACCGGCGACAGCGAATGTGGTCTGATCTCGCGGACAAGCAGCCGGTTTCGGAGCAGCATGCGTGCTTGCTTCAATTCCTAGGCATCGCAGAGAGGACATTCTCTTCTGACCTTGAATCGCTCATCGACAAGCAAAAGCAGATCACGACGATGGAGGCGCAACGACGGAATTTCATAGAGACGTTGCAGGAGATCTCTCGCGAACTAACGGACACTGAGGAACTCTCTGTTGCCCTCACGCCACAGTCGCTTTCTGAGGCCGACGATAGGCTAGCAAAGGAAGAGGATCAACTTCGGGCTGATCGCGCGAGGCTGCTTGCTGACCTTGCAACAGAGGTCGCTGCTAATTCCCCAGCTGTCAGCAATGGCATGGAGGACCTCACCGAGCGCCTAGTCAGCTTAGAGGCGGAAAAAGAGTCTGGGTTCGCGGCCTTGCAACGGGTACTGGAGCGCAAGGGCGAACTCGACGAGTACCGCCGTGTACTGAGCCAAGAATTGAAACGCTTGGAACGAGCAGTGGAAGCCGGCAATGCCTTTGCGGATCTGAAAGTCACTCATTGCCCTGCATGCGATCGCGACGTCCACAAGAGCGATTCGTCTGCCGATCAATGTTATGTCTGCAAACAGCCACTCCTTTCTGCCACTAGATCGGGTGCCGAAAGAATTCAGTTCGAACTTGAGCAATTGCGTAGTGAGGCAGACGAAATGGATGAGCTCCTTTCTCGTTTAGCAACGGAGATCGACGCTCAGCAGCAACGGCTTGAGGTTCTGCGCGAGAAAATTGTCCATACTCAGCAACTCCTTCGTCCGGCGCGAATGGTTGCGGCAGCAATTCTGCCGCCTGAACTCGGAATTGCGGACATGTCCCTGGGCAGGCTACAGGAGAAGCGTCATCAACTCGAACGTATTAAGTCTTCACTTGGGCGCCGGGAAACACTTGCGAAGCAAATTAAAGACATCCAGGCTGAAATCGATGTACTCAACAACAGCGTCATCCACCAGACGAGCGGAGTGGATTATCAACTGGTGGCCGACCGACTTTCGGATGGCATGAACACCTATTTGAATAAACTCAACAAGGCCCACAAGGACGCCTGGGTCGTTGGAGATGTTGCCTTCGAAATCGGAGATCGTACCTTCAAAATCCGGGTCGGTAAGGCCAACTGGCAAACCAAACTCGGTGGCACGCTGACGCTGTATTTTTTGTTGGCTTATCACTACGCTCTTATGGATTTAGTTCGCTTCCCTGAGTCCCATTTCCCTGGACTGCTCTTGATCGATTTTCCCGCAGAGATGGAAGGGGCAACCATTGCAGATAAAGAGAATTTCGTAATCGAGCCCTTTATCGATCTAATGGCTCAAGACGGGATGCAGAATTGTCAGATGATAGCGGCCGGAAGTAGCTTTGCTGGCCTCGAAGGTGCGAAACGCATATCTCTCAGTCACATCTGGAAACCGTTGTGACCCCGCCGCTATTTGTAGCGAACAAAAGGCGAATATGCTACGATCTAGGGTGTGGTTCTCCGAACGTGCACAGTTGCGGTAAAGGACATTCGAGACGTTGAGCACTCCATAGAGGTCACCGCGGAGACGCTCTATGAAGCCATCGCTACTGCTCTGGCTGCCTTGCAGCAAGACAACTGGGTAGGAGAGATCGGTCAGGGATTCGCAACGGTAACTGTTCTTGTCCAGCAGCCCCCCGTAAAGCACGAAGTGAAAATGAAGGATTTTGTCTCATGGCTCGGACGCCAAGGACGGTCTCCCGCAGAGGTCATGCTGAAGCAAAAGCTGGAGAAAATATTGGGCAAGCCAAATCACGCGAGGTGACCGAAAAGGCTATGCAAACAAATCAGCGGAAAGCGATCTCCGAGGTCAGCGACTCGGAGTGGGAGCCGCTTTGCGGGAGTGCTTAGATAGCCCCGTTTGCGCAACGCCCGTTTTTACGGACGAGGGCTGCGTGATGGTCGCACCTGGCGCGAAGGGGTCCTTTCCTTGAAGCACCGAAGATGCAACGAAACTAACCAGTATCATTCCACTCAGCAATCCCCACACGAGAACGACTGGCTTCCAGGGAACGAGAATGTACATGGCAGACCTCCGCGGACGAAGAACAGCTCAAGTTACCACTATTATACTGCGAAAAACGCCAGACACCTTTCGTGAAATGTCGTGCTCGTCAAGACGACGAAAGGTGTTCTCCGCCAGAGATTTTGAGCATTGTTGGGTTGTAGCTTCAGAGCACGCGAATAGAAA
>Ga0224551_1000024_pt1 | contig 14994 bp, 15 predicted proteins | sample 714P32024metaG_FD_179899 | JGI IMG/M metagenome (GOLD analysis project Ga0224551, IMG submission 179899) | Peat soil microbial communities from Stordalen Mire, Sweden - 717 P3 20-24 | ecosystem: Environmental > Terrestrial > Soil > Wetlands > Peat | place: Sweden: Norrbotten County, Stordalen...
GATCTCCCAGTAGAGCATCGCTTCGTAGAGCCGCCGTCCGCAGAGCTGCACGCCCGTCTCCTGCACCTGCTGGGTGTGGAACCGAAACAGCTCCTCGTCGGGCACCGACCAGTCGATCGCGCCGTCCGGCCCAGCGATGAAGCCGTCCAGCGACACAGTCATCGAGTAGATCAGCCTGCGCATCAGATCCTCCCTCGGCTGGCGTCCAATTCTTCCGTGGAAAATCGTTGCCTCACGTCTTTGCTCATCGGTACCCCGTCGACCACACTCGGTGGCGGGATCACCTCGCGACCGCTCCACGCCCACAGCGGCAGTGCCACCGTCCACGGCACGCATCATCGCCTCGGACGAGCAACAGTAGCCGAGCCCCTCCTCAGCGCGACCTGCGACTGCGAGTGCTTCGGTGCCTTTCGGGATACGGTGCGTTGTGAGCGCCCGCGTTCGAGCGGCGCGCGTTCGGACGCGAGTTCCATGAGCCAGCACCGTCATTACAGCGAGAAGGAATTCGAGGACCTCGTCAGTTCGGCGCTTGACGATCTGCCGTCCGAGTTCCAAAAGGCGCTGGAAAGCGTTGCGATCGTTGTCTCGGACCGCGGCGCCGAAAACCACGCGTACGGGATGTATGTCGGCTACAAGCTGCGCGGCATGCCTTTCCTCGCAGGCGGCGGTCTACCAGACGAGATCATGATCTTCCGCGACACGCTTGTCCGCGACTTCGGCGACGATCCCGAGCGCCTCCGACAGCAAGTCATCACCACGGTCCGGCACGAGGTCGCTCACCACTTCGGGTTCGACGAGACAGGCGTCCGCAGACTAGGGCTATGACGACATCACCCAGCGCGCCGCGATCCCTTTTCCTGGAAGCAGCCGCCTGCCGCATCCAGCGCCGCGCTGTCGGGGGAGATCGTCGTCCCAGAGCACTTTCACACCGGCATCCTCAAGACGATCTGCTAACGCGGCAAGCGTGTCTGGATCGACGTGCGGCCCGCAAGGCTCACCGTTTCGGTGGGGCCACTACTAGTCGCAGCGATCCGTCAAGTTCAGGCTGCGTGCGCAGAGCACCGTAGCGTTCGTCCCACGCACCCGAGGCAAGATCAGCTCGCAGGCGCGCAGTGGCGCGCTGCTGAACAGCGGGCTCGACAAAACTCCACGACGACTGGGACCGGCGCACGGCTTCATCAAGGAAGCTCTCGGGTCGCGCGAAATACGCCTCCTTGAAGCCGTCAAGGCAATCCGCCGGCACAGGGATCCGGCACACCTCAGTCCCCTCACCAAACGCCGCAACAAGCCGCGCGATCGGTGGTTGACGACGCCGCTCGGCCTGGATCACCTCAGGCGCGTAGTCCGCAAGCCAGAACCGCCCCAGCGTATCCGGGTCATAGGTAAAGATCGCGATCGGACCTCGCGTCACACGTCGCAGCTCCGCCAACCCGCGATCGAGATCGCGCCACTGGTGCAACGTGCTACAAGCCATCGCCGCGTCGAACGCATCGTCATCGAACGGCAAACTCTCCGCGACGGCATCGATCGCCGGGACGCGCTCCGGTGGGCGTTGTGCGCGCATCGCGGCCGATGGCTCAACAGCGACCACGTAACGGTCGGTTGGTTCGTAGGACCCGGCACCCGCACCGACGTTCAACACCGTGCGCGCCGCGCCAAGCGCAGAAAGCACCGCAGCCGCGATCCGCGGATCGGCGCGACGCTGAACCGCATAGCCGTCACCATGCGCCTCGTAATCAACATCGCCAGCCGGCGGCGCCACACGATCATGATAATTCGCAGTAACCGGCACGTAGGACCGGCTAACCGTGACGGCCGGGCCGGCACGCCACGCTGTCGCATTTTGTGGGAGCAGCAGTCTGCCGCGGCAGTCCACACGCAGCTCGTATGCGCGACGAGCAGCAGTGCGCGATGCCGGGGTGGTGGTCGTCACCTGCCGACGTGCCAACCCTTTGCAAGCCCGCTGCGGTGTAGGAGACTGCTGTCATGAGCGTCGCCGCTGATACCGCTGTTCCCGGTGGGAGTCGTGGCCGTCCCGGCTACTGGTTTCTGTTGCGCGGCGTTCTGCTCGGCCAGATCATCGGGGTCTTCTGCCTTTACGTGACTGCGATTGCGTTCGCGCTTGTCTTGCGCTGGCACACGGACGGTCGCTCGCTGTTTGTCCCTTGGCAGCTCGACAGCGCGTGGTCGCTGGCCGCCGTGATCGGCTGGGGCGTCCTGGTGAGCGCGACGATTGGCGGCGCGGTGCGTGATCGGGTGCGCTTGCGCACCGGCGTGACGCTGTCGCGGCTGTTGACGTTCGCTTCGGTCGGCGTCGCCGGCTACGGGCCCTGGCTGGCGGCTACGACTCCGGGAGCCCGACTGGTGCTCACCCTACTCGCGACGCCAGCGCTCTTGCTGGTCTTGGCGTTCGATCAGTCCGGCCAGGCACGACGACTGCCTCGTCGTGTTGAGCTGACGCGCGCGGGACTCGCCGTGGTGCTTGCCGGCGCGCTGGCCCTCGCGGCGCCCTACGCGCTCTTTCATCTGACGGCACGCGCACCCGCGCCCGCGCTGGTTCTCTCCACCGGACTGGACACCAGTCCCGTGTACGGGACTGGCGAAGCCTTCTTGACCGCGGGTCGCTACCCGATCACCGTGACCGCTGTGCGAGTGCTCGGAACCGGCGACGCGCGAGCCGCTGTAAGGATCGGGGCACCGCCGTTCAGCAGCGACCGTCCGCTCGTACTACCGATGACGATCGCGCCACGACACAACCTGTGGCTCGGCTACAACGCGGCCATCAAACCCTGCACCGGCATGACCAGTGCCATCCGCGTGCAGGTCAACTACGTCATACACGGCAAGACACGCACGGAGACGTCGCCGCCCGCTTACAGCGACGCCACGGGAATCTGCCCCTAGGGCGAGGCGGGCGCGGCTCCTTCCAGGGAAAGCGGCAACGCTCGTCGCCGGTGTTCACGTTGTCGCAAAGCGCGACGAGCGATCACGGACTCTTTTCGGCCGACGATGGTCACGCAGCGCAGCGCGACGGCTCTTTGACTGATTAGCCGATGAGCAGCTTGAATCCGTGGTCCCAGGCGCCCCGCGTGCCGCCGATCTTGACCCACGCGATGCAGATCGCCTCAAGCTCCCGCGAACCCTCGATACCGCCGATGTCGACCGGATCGGGCCAGCCGAAGTCGGCCAGCACATCGCCGACGGTGCGCTTGGCTGCTTCGTCGTCGCCGGCGATCAACATCGTCGGCAGTCCCTCACTGAAATGCGGGTTCACGAAGTATGGGCTGCCGATCGTGTTGAACGCCTTGACCACCTTCGCGTCGGGCAGCGCGCGCTGGACACGCTCACCAAGCGAGTCCTCGCCACTGATCGAGAGCTTCGGCGGGAAGCCGCCAGAGAAGTCGAGCGGATTCATCACATCAATCACGACCTTCCCACCACACCTGTTGGGGCCTGCATCGGCGATCGCCTGCTCCGCAGCGTCCCCGAGCACGGCCAGGACAAGCAGCTCGCCATGCTCGGCAGTCTCGGCGAACGTGCCGCCCGCGATGCCCGCGCCACCGTCGGACAACCATTCACGAAGCTCCGTCTTACCCGGGTCGCGCGAGCCGATCATCACGTCGTGCCCGCAACCGAAGAAGCCAGCCGCGAGTCGCCTCCCAACCTCGCCGGTCCCCAACACGCCAACCCGACTCTGCGCCAACCGGCCGCTCGCCATGCCCTTCCTCTCATATAAGGACCAGCGCAATCTAGCGCAGCCCAACACTCGCCCAAAGTGCGCGAGCTGCGACGGTCCCAGCGCTGCCGCTTCCTGTCGGAGGCCCGGCCTGGGGTACGCGCCTGTTCAGGCGGCGGCCGGGGTGACTTGTTTGATCCATTGGTGAAGGGTGTCGGCGAGTAACTCGGCGTCGACGGGTTTGCTCAGGTAGTCGTCCATGCCGGCTTCGAGGCAGCGTTCACGGTCGCCGCTCATGGTGTGGGCTGTCAGTGCGATGACCGGCGTGTGGCGGGTGGCACCTTCGCGTTGGCGTAGTTGTCGGGTTGCTTGGTAACCGTCGAGTTCGGGCATTTGGCAGTCCATCAGTACGGCGTCGTAGTGGTGCGTGGCGAGTGCGTCGAGTGCTTCGCGGCCGTTGGCAACGACGTGTGCGCGGAGGCCGGCGCGCTCGACGAGGCGTTTTGTGACGATCTGGTTGACTGGGCTGTCTTCGGCAATCAGGACGATTGGCGCGCTGCCGACCGGGTGTGCGGCGATGCCTGGGGGGTGTTTGCTCGCCGGCAGTGCGATCGCAGCTTTGATGCCCTGTGGGAGGGCGAGCTCGAACCAAAACGTGCTGCCGATGCCCGGTTTGCTGTCGGCGCCGATCGTTCCGCCCATCAGTTCCGTGAGTTGTTTGCTGATTGCGAGGCCAAGACCGGTGCCGCCGTATCGGCGGGTCGTGGACGCATCGGCCTGTGTGAATGGCTCGAATATGCGTGTGAGGTTGGGAGCGTCGATGCCGATTCCGGTGTCGGTCACCTTGCAGCGGATGGTCGTGGCGTTAGCGGCCTCCGGTGCTGCGCTGACGCGGACGACAACATTGCCGCGCTCAGTGAACTTGACCGCGTTTGCGACAAGGTTTCGCAGTACTTGGCCCAGGCGTCGGGCGTCGCCCCTCACGGTCGCGGGCACGCCCGGATCGATCTCGATCTTCCATGTGAGCCCTTTTGCTTGGGCTTCGAGGCGCGCTGCGGCGCATGTTTGCTTGATCGTCTCGTGCAGGTCAAAGTCGCTGATCTCCAACTCGATCGACGCTGCGTTGATCTTCTCGATGTCGAGGAGATCGTTGATGGTCACGAGCATGTCCTCACCGGAGCGAGCGACCTGCTCTGCGTATTCGCGCTGCTCGTCGGTTACGGGCGTGTCGAGCAGCAGCTGGACCATGCCGATCACGCCGTTCATCGGTGTGCGCAGCTCGTGACTGACGTTCGCTAGAAATGCCGACTGCAGGTTCGCGCGCAGCACGGTCTCGCTCAGAGCAGCGCTTTCGAGTGCGAGGCCGACCTGCGCTGCGAGCCACTCGATGCTATCCCGGGCGGGACTGGACGTACCCGACGCGTCAAGGAGCGTGACGGCGCCGGCAAGCTGCCCCTGGGCCAGAATCGGTACGACAAACGCCGGCGTCGCGCCGAGTCCCTGACCGAGCGTGCGCGCGTTGGGGATCTCGACCGCCGCCCGCCGGGTGAGTTGATCGAGCACGTCCTCGGGCAGCAGGCCCGGCGCGAGCTGTAGCTCCTCGCCACTACGCGGGTCTGCTCCGACCAGCCATCTGCCAGAATCGCGCTGTTCGACTCGGAGTACGGTCGGCTGGGCAGCGCCGCCGGCGAGCATGAAAGCCGCTTCCTGAGCGGCTTGAACGATCTCGGTCGGGCGGGTTGCGGTGACGAAGGCGTCGGAGGCGCGGCGCATCGTATGCTCGAGCTCCGCGGTGGCCTCTTGGGCGCGCGCGAGGCCCACCATCCGCATGATGACGAGCGCGAACAGCACGATCGCTGCGGCACCGGCGACCACTATGTCCGAATAGGCACCGCCCGTGGCCTGTACGACGATGATTATGGGTGCGATCAACGCCGCGACCGCGACTGCGAGAATCCGCAGCGGGGTTAGCCTCGGCTTGGGCGCGGCCGCCTGAGAGACGGTCGTCATCGAGGGGTGTAGCGCCGCGGCTCCGAACAGCAAATGGGCAGCGATCCATCCAGCGTCGAGCACCGTTCCGAGTCCTTGGACGTTGTGCAGCAGGCTCCAGCCATAAGCCGAGTCGGCGGCGAGCACGACGACGATCGCGGCGATCATCATGTAGTACGCGCGGCTGCGCAGCCCCGTGCCGACGACCAGCCGCACCGCTACCCCAAGTACGAGGATGTCCGAAAGCGGATAGGCGATCGCGACGAGCTTCGTTCCGAGCGGGAGTGCGCCGTTGTGCGCCAAGGGCGCGATCAGGAAGATCCACGAAAGGAGCGCGAGGCCGATCGTGACAACCGCCGAGTCAATCAGGCTCGCCCAGTCGCGACCCGGGTTACGCCAGCGGATCAGGAGCAATAGTCCGGCGGCGATGACTGGGTAGCACGAGAGGTAGAAGACATCGGCGACCGACGTGCTAGGCAGCGCTTCACCGACCAGCGCTTGGTAGTTATAGGCGAGTACATCGCCGCCGACGAACAAGACCTGGCCGATCGCCAGCACACACCAAGCCCGCCACGCGCGAGGCCGGTTCATGCGGATACCGACAACCATCGCGACGACGCCGCTGAAGCCGATCACGTTGTAAACCGGCCCGCCGTTGAGAAGCCCGGAGAGGTAGGCGACTGTCAGAGGCGCAATCAGCACCAGATACAGCCACCAGGCCTTGCGCGAAAAACGCATTTCGGGCTTCAAGATCTCCTCGGGCGGCAGGGCCGCCGTAGCACTGCTACTCGACCTATCGGCATCGCGAAGCCTCAGCGAGAACATCCAGTGCGACGCCAATATGAAGATCTGGCCACGCTCGCCTGGGACCGTCGCGCGAGCGCAAGCCGCGCCGGAACCGTTGGATAATGAGACCCCGCTACTCGCGGGAGGATCGCTTCGCCTGAACTCGCGCGACGCGGGCGGGTCTAGGTGAAGCGAGCCGTGGCGGCGTCCTCGCCGTGCTCGCGCTCGCGGGCGGCCATCATGGCGGCCGTACCCTCGCGGTCGAGCAGCATTGCGACGTAGCTGCAGACGGCCCGCGAGAAGGCGATGTCCTCGTCCTCGCTAAAGCCGCTCGTGCCCACAATCACGCCGTAGGCGGGATCGATCACCGCGCCGCCCCAGGGGAAGGCGCCCCGCAGCCCGACCACCGATCCCGGGTTGATGCGGATCGCCACATGGCTGTCCATCCCTGCTGCCTCGCAGATCCGGGCCTTGCCCGCCGCGTTGTCCACAAACCATGCGCCAGCGAGCTCGGAGCCCTAGACGTCGTGCGGGAATGAATGCCTCAAGGCTCCTTCGAAGTCGCTGCCCGCTCGCTCGGCCACGAGCAGTTGAACGCCAAAGGAGCTGTTCCTGACCAGACCGGCGTCGATCCACGCCTGACCGGTCACGCTGATCATCCGGCGAAGCTCAGCGAGCATGCTCTCGCTCAATCTAGACTCGGGCACGGCAGTCCTTTCTCCCGGGAGGTAATGATCTCCTATCCGTCCAGTTTGAGTTAGCGGCCCAGCGTTCGGATGATCTCGCGGGTCCGCCGACGGATATCGCCGAGCAGTACTCGCACCTGCGCGAGCCCCGCACGCAGCGGCGGATCGCCGACCTCGACTGGGAGCATCGAATCCTGCAACGCGGCGAGAGCGGCGTCCGCGCGCTCGACAGCCGCAGCCGCCGTGTTCATGATGCCCTTCGCATCGTGCTCCCGCACCTGGGGATGCGCTGCCTCGAACGCGTGGGTGGGGAGACCGTACCGGCCGGCGAACTCGGCGTGTAGCCGTTGCGCCTGCCCATAGGCGGTCTGGAGCGGTCGGAAAAGGTCGTCCTCGAGGCGCTCCGCAGCGTACGTGTCGAGCTGTTCGTAGGCCTCGCCCAGATTTGCGAGCGCGACACCGATCTCGTCCGCCGCCGACGCGAGCGCGTCAAGCAATTGCTGCCTCGCCTGCGCGTTGGTGTACGCCATCGCGATCAGCTTAGACACGCTGCTCGCGGCCGGAGCAGCACGGGCATCCACGCGGGCATCTAGGCCTGCGTTTCAGACCCCGTCGGTTAGGCCTGAGAGCGGCCGCTCCGCGCTCCGCGCAGCGCGAAGCCCTAGCTCAGGCCTTGGGGTGCGAGAGCGCCGTCGGTCAGGGTGCGCTCGCCGACCGGCTCCGGCAATGTGACTCGCACCGGCGTCTCCGGGTTGCGCGATCCGGTCTGGAAGCCCGGGCGGGGCTTGACGTAAACGGTCAGGATGATCTCGTCCTCGCCGATGTGGATGTCCGGTGGGAGGACCCGGCTGTCGGCGCGCTGCCCGCTCGCAAACGCCCGCTCCGTGACGAGCAGGCGCAGCGTCTGCTCCTCTGCGCCCAGCTCCTGCGTGGGGTCGAGCCGCCACGCCGAAGCCCGGATGCCGTCGCGCGTTGCAATGAGCGGCCGCTCGGTGCTCGCTGCGCTCGCGATCCAACTCTCCCGCCGCGACTCCCGGCGGACCGCGATCAGCGCGAGTTGCGGTGGCAGCCCGCGCGCGAAGACCGCCTCCTCGTCGGTTCGGACCAGGACCCGCCAGTCGCCCAATTCGACCGCGATGCCTTGCGCAAGCAGCAGCGAGACGAGCGCCGCCACTGCGCCGTCGGCAGCGTCGAGTCCTCCCGGCGGCGCCAGCAGCGCGGTCGGCGGAAACGCCGGCGCGGCGCCGTCGCTGACGAACGCCGGGTGGCGTGGGACGGGTCGCGGCTCGATCACGCGCGAGCGCTGCCAGGCGCGCTCGCTCGGAAGCTTGCCCTCGTGTGCTGAGCGCCGAGCGATTCTTGGTCGCATCGACGCGAGGCTACATCGGCGCGCCCTGCGGCGTCCATCCAGGCGCGCACGGCCGCGCGTCGACCCCGCGACATCGCTGACCGGGTCCAGTGACCAAGACCCGGCCAGGCGGACTCTCTGAGCTGGGCGGCCCTCTCAGGCCGCGAGGCGCCAGTCGGCGACCCGATCGCCTGCCGGCACGTGGCGCACGAGCGCGCCAGTGAGCCGCTCGACGCGTCTTGGCAGCCCCGTGTGCAGCCATCGCGTCGAGCCCTGGGCCGCGCTCGAGATCAGGATCTCGTCGTAGACCCGTGGATTCCATGCTTCGTGCACGGCGGCGATCGGATCGTCGCAGCCGACCTTCCCCTTCACCGGCAGTCCGGCAGCGCGAAGCTGCTCCGTCACCCGAGAAGCCTCTGCCTCGGCCGCCGGCCCCGATCCGGCTGGCACGAGCAGCGTGAAGCGAGCACCGTGCGTCTCCGCGCGGTGCCGCAACTCCGCCGTCAAGGCTGATGACGGCTCGCTCGAGGGAGTGAGAACGAGAACGTGAACACCCAGGCGACGGTTGGACGCAAATCGTGCGTCCGAGCTGCCTACGCCGACCGGACTGCCATGGTGGAGAGAGGAGGACCGATACATCGCGAGCATTGTCGAAAAACCGCTCCGATCCTGGCATGGCCCTGCGTCCAAAGTCGCGCCGCCGCCGTTCTCCGCTTAGGCGGGATGCCGACACGTCACACCGCTGCCGCGCTGTCTTGTGACAGTGCGACTATTCCAACCTCAACGGTTGCCATCAGCACCAGCACGGCCGCGACGCTCACGTCCGGCGTCCGCGCCGAAGGTCGGGGAGCGCGCCTGGTGACGGCGGCCGCGAACCCGCTCCAGCGTCTGACGCGCTCGTTTCGTGGGCGCGCAAGAATGGAACTGTGCGGGCCTCTTCAGTCCGAGGAGCATGGGGTCGCGTTGCGGTGGCCCTGCTCGTCGTGGTGGCTGCCGCGGCGCTTCTGGCGGCCTGCGGCGGCAGCGGCTCGTCCACTCGCGATGCCGGAAAGCCAGGAGGAACGTCGCTCGCCGCGCGGGGTAAGCAGCTCTATGCGAGCCAGGGCTGCGAGGACTGTCACACGCTGAACGGCGGCCCGGACACCGGGCCGTCATGGAAGGGGCTCTACGGCAGCAGCGTCCAGCTCACGAGCGGCCGCACCGTGATCGCGACGGCGGCATACCTGACGAAGCACATCGTCGATCCGGACGCGATGACGGTCAATGGCTACCCGGGTGACGTCATGGCCGAGGCGATCCAGGGCGACCAGCTGGCGAGCAAGCCGGCCGATGTGCGCGCGCTGGTCGCATTCATAAAGAGCTTGAAATAGCCGTAATGCAGCTATTTCAAGCTCTCCGACGCCGTATCGGTCCGTCGAGCGGCGGCTGGTGAATGGCGCGCGCGCCGGCACCGCCTTTCGACTTTGATAATCGCGGCCGCGGAGGCTGATCCGGTGGGCTAGGCGTATCGCTTCAACGTGTGGCCCGCTGGTTTAGAGTCGGGTGCATGCTCCGTTGTCGCATCGCCGTGGTGGCATTAGCGACGCTTTTTGCGTTGCCCGGCGCAGCCATCGCGAAACAGGTCTCTCAGGTCAGCGGTCAGGTCGACGCGACCAACGTTCACTACCGCTCGACGCTCGTTCGCGTCTCACCGGTCGTCAACGGTGTCAGCTGGCGCGTGATCGATCTCAATGACGAGATCCAGCTGATCAACCGCAGCAATCAGACCGTGATCGTGTACGGATACGCGGGCCATCAGCCCTACCTGCGGATCCTGGCGAGCGGCAGCGTCGAGTTGAACGAGAACTCGCCGGCCTACTACCAGAACCAGAGCTTCTTCGCCGGCGGGGTGACCCCGCCGGCCAACGCTACGTCCAGCGCACCCGCGGACTGGGTCACGGTCGCGAAGACCGGCGCATTCACCTGGCACGACCATCGGATCCACTTTTTCTCGACGGCCGTGCCCTACGAGGTGCACAACGTCGATAAGACCACACTGGTCTTCGACTGGAAGGTCCCGTTCCAGGTTGGAGCGACACCCGGGATTCTCTACGGCAAGCTCGTCTGGATCGGCGAGAAGCCGTTCACGGTCCCGATTGGCGCGATCATCGCGTTCCTTGTGATTCTTATCGCTAGTGTTACGTTCGTGGTCGTCGTTCGCAGACGCCGCGCGGGGAACGTCGGCGCATCGGCTCGCCCGTCGCGGGAGGCTTGGTGACGGGCCGCAAGCGGCTCGCCGGGTTCGCGCTACTTGCGCTCGTGGTCGCCTGGGCCGCAGCACGCGGCCTCGATGCGGGCGCTCTGTTCCTGGCGCCGGCGATCCTGCTGGCGGCGCCACTGCTGCTCGGCCGCTACGTCGGCGAGGCGCGACTCGTCGCGCTTCTGCGTCGCAGCGGCGGCATCACACGTGCCCCGCGCAAGCTCGGCTCAGCGCGGCCGCTCGCCAAGACGGTCGGTCACCGTGAGTTGCTCGCGCGCTCGTTGGCGGTCCGGCCGCCGCCGCTCCTGACGACGTAGCCCGCGCTTCCGCTCGCCGAAGTCGGCCGGGAGCGCATGCCCCGTCCCTTCGTCAGAGCAGGAGACATGCCCAAACGATCAGGCCGTTACGCGGTCGCGACGGCGATGGCGTTCATCGCCATCGCGCTTGCTCCCGCGAGCGCATTCGCCCACGCGCAGCTCCTCGGCACCCAGCCGGTGTCGGGAACAACGCTGCAAACCACGCCGCGCCAAGTCATCTTCGAGTTCAACCAGGCCGTCGGTGGAACGATCGGTGCTGTTCGTGTCTACAACGCCGCCGGCAAGGAGGTTGACAGCGGCGACGTCTCGCACCCGCACGGCAACGAGCACTGGATGGGAGTGGGTCTACCCTCACACCTCCCGGACGGGACCTTCACCGCGACCTACCGTGTCGTCTCGGCCGACACACACATCGTCTACGGCGGGCTCGTCTTCAACATCGGGCACGCGAGCAAAGCGTCGCAGTCAGTCGCCGGGCTGATCAACCGCAACAAGTCGGGCCCCGTGACCAACGTGGCGTTCGGCGTCGTGCGCGCGCTCGACTACCTCTCACTGTCATTGCTGATCGGAACGCTCGCGTTCCTGCTCGTCGCGGTCGCACCCGCCGTTCGCGAGGACGAGCGCCTGGGTGAAGCATTCGCTGGTGCGTTCGCCCGGCGGATCCGCCGGATCCTGACGCTGGCCGTTGCGCTCGGCGTCGTGGTGAGCGTCCTCGGAATCCTCCTCCAGGGGGCCGAAGCCAGTGGTCTCTCGCTCTGGTCATCGCTCAAGTCCAACGTGCTGTCGAGCACGCTCGACAGCCGCTTCGGCTGGGTGTGGGGCGTGCGTGCCATCGACTGGTTGGTGATCGGCGCAGCCCTCGTGGTTGCCCGCCGCCGCTTCCTCGGGCGGGCACTCATCGCGCTGGGTGCGGCCTACCTCGTCATCACGCCGGCGCTCGCCGGGCACGCCAGCATCCAGTCGCCGGTCGCCGTGTTCTTTCCCGTCGACGTGCTGCACGTCGGCGCCGCGAGCCTCTGGGTCGGCGGCATTGCGACGATCGTGTTCGCGCTGCCGGCGGCGACACGAGCACTGCAACCGGCCCAGCGAACGCCGCTTCTGCTGGCGACGCTCGTTCGCTTCTCGCCGCTGGCCCTTGCGTCGGTCATCGTGATCGCGCTCAGCGGGGTCGTGCAGGCATACATCGACGTTCGCTCGCTGGGCGCGCTCACGACCTCGACCTACGGCGCGCTCATCCTGATCAAGACGATGCTGCTGGGGATCCTGATCGGGCTCGGCGCCGTCAACCGCGAGCGCATCATCCCAACGCTCAAGCGGCTGAGCGGCAGCGGTGCTACGCCCGGCGGGACCGGCGTCCTGCTGCGGCGCACGACCCGCGGCGAACTGGCGGCGATGGCGAGCGTCTTCGCTGTCACGGCGGCGCTCGTCGCCTACGCGCCGCCGATCGACGCAGCGAGCGGCCCGTTCTCACTGAATACCCGGTTCGGACCGGCGGAGCTCGAGATGTACCTCTCGCCCGCTCGAATCGGGCCGAACGCGATTCACCTTTACATGATCAACGCCAAGACCGGCACGCAGTTCACCGCCACCAAACAGCTGACGGTGACGGCCGAGCTGCCGTCAAAGAGCATCGGCCCACTGCAGTTGAAGGCCTACATCTCCGGTCCCGGGCACTACACGATCCCCGCTGCGGTCCTCTCGCCCGCGGGCACTTGGACGATCGAGATCGTCGATCGCGTGTCGCTGTTCGACGAGTACATCAAGCAGATCAAGGTGGCGATCCGATGATCGCCGCCACCCACACCCACACAAAAAGGAGCCAGACCGTGAAGCGCATTGCAGCGATCGCGGCCGCAGTTGGGGCACTCGTGCTCCCGGCGGTCGCGGCAGCCCACGTCAGCCTGCATCCGAACACGATCCCCGCCGGCGCCTACGTGACGCTCACCGTGCGCGTCCCCGGCGAGCAGCCGGGCGCCTACGCCTACAAGGTCGTGGTGCAGATGCCACCCGGATTCACCGATGTCGACACCGAGAACGTCCCCGGTTGGACGGTGCACGAGACGATCACGAACCTCAAGAAGCCACTCCAGACGCCGGACGGCCCGGTTGACCAGGAGGTCTCAGAGATCACCTGGACCGGCGATCGCTCCGCGCTCGGGCGGATCGACAACGGCTTCTTCGTACAGTTTCCGCTGTCGATCGCAATGCCGACCGGGATCGCCGGGCGCTCGCTCGCATTCAAGACGGTCGAGTACTACAGCAGCGGTCAGAACGCCTATTGGATCGGTCCGCCCAGCGCCAACTACCCGGCGCCGACGGTCAACATCACCGAGGCGGGCGGGGTGATCGAGGACGTGGCCGGCGGTGAGGCAGGACCACTCCCCGGGCAGACCGGTACGCAGACGGCGACGGCCGTTCCCGCTGCGGGCAACTCTACGAGCACGCTGAGCGTGATCGCCGTGGTCTTGGCGGCGCTGGCCCTCGCCGTCGCGATCGCAGGAGCCGTCCGTCGCCGAGGCGCCTGAACATCGCTCGGGCGTCAGCCGGTGGGTTCGCCCGCTTCGACCGCACGCAGGCAGTGCTCTGAGCAGAAGTACAGGGTCCGCCCGGCGGAGGGCTTGCTGCGTGCCTTGGCACGGTCCACCTTCATCCCGCAAACGGGATCGGTGGCGCCGCGCCGGAAAGTCAGCCAGAAGAGCGCAGCGAAGATCAGTAATGCGACGACATTCAGCACGAGCTTGTAATCGACGCTGACCGAGCCGAAGACGCGGCTTGCCGTTGGCCGAGCGCCGCTCGGGATGAGCCCCAGGCCGCCAAACAGTAGCTCCATCGCGAGGGCTGCGAGGACCATCGTCAGGTACATCAAAGCCGCCACTCGGACCGCGTAGCGGGCGCCGTAGTACTTGCGGTAGATGGCGAGGATCGGCAGGACGATGAGGTCGGCGAAGACGAAGGCGATGACGCCGGCGAAGCTGATGCCGTGACTCCAGAGCACGGCTGCGAGCGGGACGTTTCCGACCGAGCAGACGAACGAGAGGACCGCGATCAACGGTCCGATCAACGCTCCCCAGACGATCTGCAGCGCGTGTGGTGAGCCCGCCAGGAAGAGGCTGCTGAAGACGCTGCCCGGAAGCTCGGCGACGAAACCGGCGATCATGAAGCCGATCGCCACCTCCTTCCAGAGCATCTGCCAGTCGGCGCGAAAGTTGTGCGCGACGTCAGACCAGGCTGCCGGGTCGGTGAGTCGCTCCGCCCAGCTCATCTGCCCGCCCGCGCTGTGATGCTGATGGCCGCTGTCGGCGCTCTGAGCATGCTCACGCGCCTCCTGCTCGAGCCGGCGTGAGACGAAGCGGCGCAGGAGCAGCGCCATCAAGGCGATCATCACCAATCCGCCGAGGTACTCTGCGAGCGCGAACTGCCATCCGATCAGCACCCAGAGCACGAGGCCGAGCTCCCACACGAGGTTCGTCGAGGCAAACTGAAAGGCGAGCGTGGCGCTGGCCGAGGCTCCCTTTTGGAAGAGGCTCTTGCCGACCGCGACGGCCGCGTACGAACACGAGGAAGATGCCGCGCCAAGGCCGGTCGCCGCGGCAAGCGGTCGCCAGCCGGTGCCGGCGAGCGTACTTTCGACGCGCTCGCGCGGCACCCACGCCTGAACGACCGCGGAGATCAGGAAGCCGAAAACGAGCGCCCACCAGACCTCCCAACCCATCAGGAGGGCCCCGCGCAGGCCGTGCCAGATGACATGCTCCACGGAGGACATCGCGAGACCAAGCATACCCCAGGGGGGTATCTGGTACCATCCACCCATGAGCTCCGAGGTCGGCGCTGCGCGCGGATACTCCGCCAACAAGGGCCAGCTGCTGGGACGACTCAGCCGGATCGAAGGCCAGGTCGCAGGCATCCGGCGGATGGTCGATGAGGACCGTTACTGCATCGAGGTCCTGACGCAG
>Ga0224551_1000026_pt1 | contig 14660 bp, 14 predicted proteins | sample 714P32024metaG_FD_179899 | JGI IMG/M metagenome (GOLD analysis project Ga0224551, IMG submission 179899) | Peat soil microbial communities from Stordalen Mire, Sweden - 717 P3 20-24 | ecosystem: Environmental > Terrestrial > Soil > Wetlands > Peat | place: Sweden: Norrbotten County, Stordalen...
ATGTCGGACCAGCAAATTCCGGATCAGGAAATGCGACAACGGCTGCGGGATCATCGAAGCCCACGACTAACGTCGCCAGTTCGTCCACGACGAACGTTCAAAATCCCACCTCAACACTCTCGCCATTCGATCCTTCACCCATGCATGCTGTTGCGGCCGCAGCCGGAACCCTAACCTACGACGCGAGTGAGGTTGAGCGGCTAGTCACTTCGGCTTGTCAGTCGTCCTACACATCTTCCTCTCCCGACTTCACGTCGGTGCTCGGAGACAGCTCAACCTACACTCTGATTAACGTGGTCAATCTGACCGGAGCGAACGGAAGTCAGACGGTCAAATCCAATAACTGGTATATCTACAGCAAAGACAAAACTTGGTCGAAAGGTTTCATCGGCGGCTGGCACATATCAGATTTTGATGGAGCGACAAGACTGTATGGCGCGAGCAAGATCTTCCTGCTCTCCATCGTCCTCAACGATGTCACGCCCGGTACTCCCGCAATCAGCTACACGGTCACCACCACCAAAGCGACGGCTACAAACGTTTCGGACGTCTATCAGCTCCTCGGGATGGTATTTCCAGCGGCCGGTGCACCCAACGCCGGTCTTCAAGCTTCTGAGACACCGAACTGGTGGGCATGCAGCCTGGTTCCCGTCGCTTATAAGACTTCAACGATTAAGATCGACACCTCATACACCGCCGGCGGTGGCAGTCCCTTTACCGCCTCGCAGACTTTCACCAACGAAGCCAAACAGCGCTGGGATGTCTCCTTCGCGCTGCCGATCAAGAAGGCCAGTGCGCTGCAATACAGTTCCACCGCCAACACAGTCACAGCGTCGCAAATTAACAAGCAGAACCTCTTCGCCGTGATTGACTTTTACCCGGTCCCCGTAAACCTCTCCGCGACTAGCGCCAGTTTTGTGCCGAGTTTTTTCGGTGGGGTCGCCATGAACTCCCAGCCACTTCACTCTCTCCTGTTTGGCGCATCCGTTGGAGTTCATCTGGCGCAGATCTATGTAGGCGCCCTGCTCATCAAGCAGCAGCAGCTTAACGGTCTCTCCACCGGCAATAGTGCCACACCGGGCCAAGTTGCAAGTGCCACAAGGTATGTGTTCAATCCATCCTTCTCCATTGGCATAAAGATCTCCGTCAGCGCCGCAGTGTCTGCACTTTCCAGTACAAAAAAGTAAATCGTGTGTAGAAATGTATGCCTAGAGTCGATCAATCCGTCTATGTACGAAAAGGTGTGCAATCCGTTCCGCCAGACCACGCCCTAACCCCCGGAGGGTATCGCCACGAATCACTGATTCACTTTGTTCCAGGGGGTCATCGCGTTCGTCACAGAAAAGGACAACTTCAGCTCGTCCACCGACCTAGCCAGCGCATTATCTCCCACTACCAATCGGTGCCGGACGGGGAACTAGTGCCTGACATTGGTTCGGGATGGGTCACCTACGCCTGGTGGTTGAATGACTCGGGATCGCCCATCTCGCAGCTCTCCACCCAGTGGACCGTTCCGCCGCCGCCCACAACACAGTCGAGCCAAACTGTATTTCTCTTCAATGCTCTAGAGGACGCGCGGAAGAATGATCTTGTCCAAGCCGTTTTGCAGTGGGGAATATCGCATGCCGGTGGTGGTTCTTATTGGGCCATCGGGAACTGGTACATCGATACCACGGGTCACGTGTCTTTCTCACAGCTTGTTCAAGTGCAGCCAGGAGATGTACTGACCGGCACGATCTCAATGACGAAGCAGAACAATAACGCGTTCAGTTACGTCTCATCGTTTCTCGGCTACCCCGAGATCGATATGCTCGCCGATGGTGTGAGTGAGTTGGTCTGGGCGGCGCACACTTTGGAGGCTTATCAGATCGGTAATTGCTCTGATTATCCCAACACCCCTACAACATCGATGTGTTCGATTTCTATCGCTGCAGGTGGTGCGGCGCCGCCTGTCATGTGGCTCATCAAAAATGTGAGCACTGATTGCGGGGAATCATCCTCCGTGGCTAATGCAGGCAATCCCGGGGGGCAGATCGATATCAGCTACCGGTCATGATGTGAGCAATGCATTTCACAGACCTCATGGCCAAAGCGTTGACCCGTAAGTGCGGCTATGGAGGCGCGCAGAAGTCCGTGACACGAGTACATCAATAAATTCCAGATGTGGCGATATTGAGCGATTCCAACTGCGATTCACAACGGTTCTTCGCCACCTTACACTTGCGTCCTAGCGCAGATCGCTACTGATTCTGCTAGGGCAGGCGCTTTTATTTGACACGGGAACCATGCACCTAATAGAACGCTGTGAAAGGACACGAACATATGGCCTTGGTTAACGTTAAGACCCAGGACGTTAATGATTCGGTGGGTAACCTGGAACCGTCGAGCAACCCTTTCAGCTTAAAAAGGTACCCTCCGGGAGTTCGAAAGATTGCTAGTTTCGGATTGACTTTGTACGTTATTGGTCTTTTGGTTACGACAAGATGGGCGCCGGACTATTGGGTGATAGCTACTCTATGTTCCAGCGCTTGTATGGCTTTAGGCTGGGCTGTTGGGTTCTTGTTCGGCGTACCGCGAGCAGGCTCCACCCCAGCTTCGGCGCGCATAAACACCAACTTAGAACAAATTTCTGACTGGTTAACCAAGATCCTCGTTGGTGTTGGCCTGACGCAGCTCCAGCAACTACCGAGCGCACTTCGCAGGCTTGCCGCATACGTCTCGAGAGATTTCGGGAAGTCTGGAAATGATGTGTTTTCTCTGTCGATGGTGTTGTACTTTTCGACGCTCGGCTTTCTAACAGGATATCTCCTGACTAGACTTGCTCTTCAACAAGAGTTTGATGCGTTTGACGAAACAGAAAAAACCCAAGTAACGACAACAGGATCGACCAAGATAGAGGTGACTCAACCGGCTGCGGTTCAACCTGACGAGGTTCAACCTGACGCGGACAAGACTGACGCGGACAGGGCTGACACGGGCAAGGCTGACGGGGGCAGGGCTGACACGGGCAAGGCTGACGGGGGCAGGGCTGACGCGGACAAGGCTGACGGGGGCAAGGCTGACGCGGACAAGGGATCGGAGTAGGAAGTTGACTTACACGAATGAGCCGCACTTGTGGTCGGCGTTGTGCTATTGACTCGTGGAAATGCAGCCGCGTCGAAGCAATGGGGCAGGGACAAGTGATGGTGAGACGGAGGCAAAACAATGCCGGGACAATGGCAGCCGTTCTTGTGCGCGAAAAGGAAATTCTGGATGGAATCCAATGAAAATCTGGTTGAGCCTGCTGCTAGCGGTCACGACCGGAGAATTCGCGAATTCATGGTTTACGTTATACCTTTTGCGCCGCTTATTGTCCTCAGTCTCGGCGAGCATGAACCCGCAATCCCCGGCGACTCGCGCGACAACGTTCCTGCGAGCCCATTGTCATCTGCTTTTGGTAAAAGCACGCTCTGGGCAGTCCCGCCGCCCATGCAAGAACGTCACCGTCATTACCTTGGGTCGGGAGATGCCCATGGGGATTGGAACGGGCATTGGGAAGACAGGCGAACCTAAGAGACGCCTGCAAGCGGCGTGTCTACTTGGCTGAACTGCTGAAAGCACTTGTAGAGGCGGACCCCAAGCCATTGTGTTTGATCTATGGCCGCATCCTGCTAGCTGTTCCGACGTGGCCTGCACAGACTTCTTGTTGAAAGAGACTAGTGCATCTTTTCGCACACGCTTCTTGTGATAATCCGCTCGATAGGTGCTCAATGAGTCTGAAGAGAAAAGTAGCGAAGAAAAGGATTGTCGTTGGTAAGATTTCCTTCCCCAAACTCTCTGGTAAAGAGAAGCCGAAAAGTATTCCGAATCTTGCCTCGTCCGGTTCTCAAGGCTCGGTCACATTCCACGTCCTAAACGGCTCCGAGTACACCATCACCCCGTCCACTGGATTTCCCGCAATGGCGATGTACTGGGAGTACGTTTGTCGCAATCGGATTCGCTGGGCGCAAAACGAGCGGGCGTCGAAATCCGTTATCGATCGTGGTATCCGAGCTTTAGCAACTCTTGGTGTGGATGCTGCGAGGCTGAGCGAGATCGCGAAAGCCGGAGTGGTCGAGATCGATATCCCTTACACCGAAGAAAAGATCGCCTGGGGCCTGCGCATCTTTCCTTGGGAGTTCCTGCTGTTCGCGGCCACCGCTAGCGAGCGGAGCGGTTCGCTCATTGTGATTCGTCACGTTTGCTGCAAGGACGCAGGCAAATCCTCGCCCCGCCCACCCAAAAAGCTCATGGTAGTGGAAAGCGCGCCGGGAGAATTTGGCGAGAACTATTCCTTCACCTCCGAGCGGCGGTTGGTGGAATCGAACCTCAACCTCGACAAAGTCTCATGCCCAAAGAACCCTACGCTCGACGACTTGAAGTTGCTCGTCAGGGCCAAAAAACCGGACGTCATTCACTTGGCTGGATTCGACTCCCACCAGGGCGCGCAGTTCTTTAAACAGGAAGATTCGGCTCTCATGGATGGCTACCTGCTCTCCGATTCAGACGGCAATCCAACCTATGCTGCTGCCGATGACTTGGCTGAGGTACTAGCTGGCGAAGGAAGCCATCGTCCCGTGCTCGTCTCCTGCAATTTCTGGAACTCTGCCGCGCGCGTCGCCGCGCTCATTGTCGCAAAAGGCGCCACGGCGGCGATCGGATTCCAGGACGAGGTCGACGATAAGGTCGCGGAGAACTTCTTCGCCAAGATCTACTTCAACTGGCGTGCCCTCGATTGGGACTTACTGCGAGCCTTTCGCCTCGCGGTACGTGACATGCACTTTGGAGGTGCCGTGGTCGTGCTTTGGAGCGCGCGTTCGCTGCTGTCCGGCCTGCGTGAAAAAGCCCTCCAGTCCGACGCCGATCAGTTGCGGGTGGTGCACCAGCAAATCTCGAAGCAGGATATTCCGGCCGGCACGGATCCGCGAAGGGTGCTGGACTTAGTGGTCAAGCTCAAGGAAACGGTCAACTATTCATTGCTGCAGAACAATGAGAATCTTTTCGATGAATTCTCCATTCGCAAGCTTCTGGACGGAACGGCTCGGGACGTAGGTGTCGAGCTGAACCTTTTCGTAGGGGGGGACAGTTTTCCGTATCGAACCGTTTTCGATCTGAACGAATCATACGTTCCCCTAGCTAAGAACATTCGTTTCCCGCTCACCTCCAACTTGCTGCGCTCCCTTCGCGAGAGCGTGAACAGCGTGATTTCAATCAAACTGACTTGGGGAGATCGAATCCGCTACCTGGACACCAAGCCGGTCAAGCTTTTGGCCATCGACGAATGGATGGATACTCCGGAGCTGGACGCGTATCTTCCCTCGTTTGTTTTCCCGCGAGATCGGGCGGTCTCTAAGATCATCGACAGTGCACAACGCTACCTGATGGCTTTGAACGATGACAGTGGTGCAGGCTTCGACGGTTACCAGGGAGTCGATGCCAAGCTGAAGGATCCGTTCGGTACTGTTGACCTCCAAGCGCGCGCCATTTGGTCTGCTCTCAGTTACGACATGCCGCTGAGCTACATAAATCCGCCTCCATCGTTCACCGCATCTTCGCAGCGCTTGCGAACTCCGTCCGATGTCATCGACGGCAAGCGCGGCACATGCATCGATCTGGCCCTGTTGCTGGCAGCCTGCCTGGAATACGCTGGGATCTACCCGGTCATCTTCTTACTGATCGATCATGCCTTTCCGGGCTACTGGCGCAGTGAAGAGGTGCGGCAGGACTTTATCACGCTGCGCAGCAAGCCGGCGATAGCAATCTCGGAGAGCGGGAAGTCGAGGTCGGATGCTACAACGCCTACTCCAATGAAACCCTGGGTGTTTACCAACTATGCCGAAGTGGTGCAACTGGCTCGCGAAGGTGATATTGTTCCCGTCGAAACTGTGTGGCTCACACAGCACCAGGGATTCTGGGATGCGGTCGACGAAGGCATGACGGATCTGCGCAGCAAGCGCGAGTTCTCCAGCATGATCGACATCCAGGGTGCTCGCTCCTACACGACACCGGTCACGCCACTTCCCATTCTGGGTGCGTCGTCATGAGCCCAATTACCGATACGCTGGATCCTCATGCGAGCTTTCGCAAATTGATCTATCAGGGCGGCAGGGACGTGCAAGTCTTCTCACCGGAAGACTATCCCGAAACTAGCGAAAACGAGATTCCCATACGCAAGAAACGCCGCATGCGCGGAGAGGGCACTTACGAGGATCCCCGGCTGGCGATGACGCTCACCGAAGTGGACGGCGTGCTGCGCTGGCATGACGGCTATGGATACCGGCGCGGCGCCGGATTGAGGCGCGCGCGCATGTCGCTGGGCGTCGAGGGCGATATCGTTGCTCCCATCAACTTCGAAAAGTTGGAACCGTCGAAGATCGGAAAGTATCTCAAGGATCTCGACAGCACGTTGACGCCGGACTGCAATTTCGATACTCCGGAACTCGGCATGCGTCAACTCCTAAGTGGCAAATGGCAAAATCCCGGGGTAAAGCCTGTGAAGGACGGCCACATCCTACTTTTCATTCACGGCACGTTCAGCAAGAATGAAATGTACCTGGAGGAATTGGCGAAGACTCGCGAAGGCAAGGAACTACTCAACAAGATTCAAAGCAAGAAAAACTACAGGCAGGTGCTGGCCTTTGACCACGCGACGCTGGCGCTGAGTCCTGTCCTGAATGCCATGGACCTAGCCCGCATCTTCGTCGACTGCAGGGCTGATATAGACGTCATTTGCCACAGCCGCGGCGGACTGGTGACGCGCTGGTGGCTTGAACGCTACGACAGTCGCGCCCGAGGTATTTCGCGCGCCGTGCTGGTGGGCTCGCCGCTTGCCGGCACTAGCTTGGCATCTGCTCCTCGCTTGCGCGCTGCCGTCAACCTGCTGACAAACGTCGCGCGTGTGCTGGAGAAATCCGGGGACTTGGCCGCTACCACATTCCCTATCTTCACCGTCATCACCGGCCTGCTACGCGTGATCGCCTCTGCTGGCACAATCGCCGCGCACACCCCCGTGTTCGATGCCGCGGTAGCACTGATCCCCGGTCTGCTGGGCCAGGCTATGGTCAGCAACAACGAGGAACTCAATCGCCTAAATCGCGACTGCTCGACCGCGCCCAATTACTTCGCGGTACGTAGCGATTTCAAGCCCGACGATCCGGGCTGGGAATTCTGGAAGTATTTTGTCAACATTGGCGAACGTGCGAAGGATTGGGCGGCCGACTTGGTTTTCGAGGAAGCGAATGATTTGGTAGTCGATACGGCGTCCATGACCGTTCTGGCCAAACCACCGCAACCGGTGTCAATCCAGAAAATTCACGACTTCGGTCAGAACAGCAAAGTGCACCACACCGTCTACTTTCGCCATCCGGAGACGGCAGAGTTCATTACCCAGTGTCTTGGGCTTAACTGATCCTGCTGCCGCGTGAGATCCTCAAAGATCGAGGAAAAAACCGATGCGTATCTGCGCATCATCTGGGACCAAAGCTTGAGAGCGGATTCAGGTCAGCGGCCCACGTGATGCCAGCGGACACCGGCATGAAGTCTGTACAAAACTCTGTTGGTGCCCTCCGCAGGGCACGACCGGAGAACATCCCGCGGATCGAATCGCAGCCCCACCTTGGCAAAGGTGGATGCCATAGCTTCTCGGATTCGCTGTACTAGCACCTTGACTGTGGCCCTGCGGATTCTCTTGACCTGTTTGTGGCCGCTGTTGACGGCGTGATCGCGATAAAACCAATCTCCGCTTAATCCCGAAACAATCTGCAAGGAATCCAGTGCAATTCGTCTATGCTGTGCCAGAAAGTCAAATACCAGTCGCTCGACAACCGCCAGTGGAACTTGGAGAAATTCACCATGATGGACGAGTAGAGCCGCGGACACCTCCTCGCCAGGGGCACAGCTGCCTTGAGAGAAGCGGTGAATGATTTGAAAACACGGCCCGTTACGCTGAAGCTCATTCATTTCCGCGAGCAGGAGGTCGATGGCCTCCAGAAGAATAGAAGGACTGGCGACCCGGACATATCGCACCCCGCACTTCTCAATCGCCATTACAAAATGAGGGTTTCGATGTGCCGTCGAAAAGCAGAGCAAGCGAGGCCGGACGCTACAAATGCCAAGCGAAGCAGTTAGCGCGTCAATTGTGTTGAGAACGTCACGGCTGCTCATGGTCACGTCGAGCAACACGATATCAACACCGGAGAGAAGTGCCCGCACCGGTGTCGAGACCGGACACGAGACCGGCGCGGCCATCACGCCGTATCCATGTGCCCTAATGGGCTCCAGCATCGCATCCGAACCGCCGGTTGTTCCGCACATCAACAGTTCCGGCTTCGCAGAGACGTGAATGGTTGTGGACTCCGGAATGACGAGTGGCATGATCTCCTCCTTAGACATCCCAAGCTAACGTCGCGGTGAGGCTTCTTCATTCATTACCCGTACTGGCTGCCATCGATCAGCCAGCTTTCTCGATCTTTGTATCGCGATCTCTCGAAACGGTAACTGCCGGTAAAGGCCGCCCTGGACTTCGATCATCGGGGTCTCCGAGGCCCGCTAGAACATCGACCAGATGTTGCCAACCGCCACCACTGATTCTGTGCCGCTCAACGGCTGAACACGCGTCGGCACAGGAAACCGCCTCCGGTCGCATGGACGCTATCGCGAAGGGGAAAGAGAGCTGTTCTGGCAAATTCCCTTCGTCCGATCGGAGGCTCGGAACTGGGGCACCGTGCTTGACTTGGTCCGACTGAGGGGTATCCTGAAGACGTGAGGGCTGGGGAGCAATGTCCTCCAGCATAGTTCGATTTTGAACGCTCATGCAAAACCTCCCTTCAAGGTTCTGCGTGGGCGCTCGTCATTGAGCGATGGGTCGGCTGGTGACACAGCCGACCTTCTCTTTATGGAAACGCCCGTGTTAAGAAAATGCAGCCAGTTGGAGCTTGCCTGTTGCTGCCGCTCGACTCGTTGCCGGCTGCCCGATTGAAAAGCATCGACTACAGTTTTACATAATGCCAACCGTTGTGTCAATCGCAACATGTACTTGCTAATAACAACAATCAGACGTCTATTGACAATACGGATACGATATCGGCAAATTATGTCTCGCTTTCTTGACAATATCCGCTGTTTGCAACTATAGTTCGCCAAACGGGTTATATCAGCGCGAGGTTGACGATGCCGGTAAGGAAGCGTGGTGGAAGTTCCCCCCTGCCCAAAAGCAAAAACTCCAAGAATCGCAAGAAGCCTAGTGTACCGAGACTCGATGACGACCGATCTTTCGTCTCTTCAAAGAGCACCGATGAAAAAAAACTCGCAGTCGGAACCCTCCTGACTTTTTATCGCCGCCTTCGCAAAGTGAGCCGAGAGGATCTCGCAGGATTGTCGAGTATCAGCGTGAGCCTTTTGGGAATGATCGAAAACGGGGCTCGGCTCCCTTCGCAAGATGCTCTTGACCGATTAGCAAGGCACCTTAAGTTGAGCTCCTACCAGCACGTACAGCTCCATGCCCTCGCCGGATACTCGGCGCAACTGCCGGAAGCGCCGGGATGGGAAATCCGTCCCGATGATCTCATTCAAGGAGTCCCGCTGTTCTTGCGGAACATGCAATTAGAATCGGACTTTCAAAAGAAGTTGGACATCGAGGAATCATGGATCATTACCCGGAGGCCGCTTGCGCTGGATGAACCTGTTCTCTCTATGTTGAAAAGCAACATATTGAACACAGATGCCGCTTATGTGTATTTCGTTGACGCGCGGTCAGGCCGGCAGGACTTCATCACGCTTTGGGACCGCTTGGATCTTGCGTCTGATGCCCGTTGGAAGGAGAAGCGGGAGGGCAGAACGAAGGACGGCAAGCCAGAACAACTCGCCTTTGTCCTGAGCCCGCCGACCCTGTGCGCATCAACCCATACCATCGCACTCTTCAATCCTCGGTCTGCCACTAGGCCCCGGTTTGGTCGAACGGCTTATTACGGCGGCGGAACGCCGATAGGCGTCTATGCGTTAGACTTGGTTTTGGTCGACCAATTGGTGTCGCTGCTCAAAGAAGTTTATATCGATTGCGAGAAGAATCCGGGACAGTCCTTCCCGAAAGACCCCAGCGTCGGAGGGGCATTCACGATGCTGAACCCCCTCCCATAGAATCGGTAGATCAGCTCGCTGCGGATTCGCGCTCTTTATCGAGGCAACAATTCCTCTTGGGCGCTGCGCACTGTTAGCTACGAAGAAGGATCATCCCGCTGGCGGCGCAATCTTGTCCCTATTTAATAAGTTTCGCATATCGGCCCGCCCTTCCCAGGACATTTACTTGACGTGATGCGCTGGCGTGCTTTACTTAAACCACATACCATGCGACGCAAAATTGACGAAAAACTACGAGCCGCGTACGAGCATGTGAAATCCACGGAGCTGTCATATCCCAATCGTGCGAGCCTCCTCGGGCTTCTTGGGGCGGCGCTCACCCTGAACGTAGCGACTACCGAGGTCTTACCCCGCCATCTCGATGCGGAATTCAGGGCGCACATGAGCGATGCTGTGAAGCCTCTCGGCTTCACTCTCCGCGTGTCCACCCGCGGCGGTTCAACGTTCGCCCGGAAGAAACACACGCCACTCTCGCCAAAATCCTCCCGCGCTGCGTAATCTCCCCCAGCCTAGAAGAACGCCAGTTTAATGATTCGCGGTTCTCATTAAGCATCGCAATGGTTTGATCCAACCTCCGTTGTGAGAAGTTCTTTCGTCGGCCTCTCCGTCGAGTAGCGGCTCGTAATTTAGCTGCGCCACTTGAGAGGCCGGCGAAAGAACTTGTGCACAGGGATCAATCGCGCTTCGTCTTGGCTTTTCTAACACCGAGTTCAAGGTATGTCATGCCCACGGCGGCGGCATCAAATATGGACATATTGCGATACTCGCTCTCCCAAGGTTTTCGCGGACGTGGAAGTCTCCAGGCAAGCGCCGGGAACTCTTGCGAGAGAAACGACGCTATTTGGTATCTGGTGCTCGCCCCTTTGGCATTGAAGCATTGCCACAATTGTCTGTTGCTGATGAACGCCACGCCAATTGAGGAACGACGAGCAAGGCGGCGCGTTAAACGCTGAATCGCCATCGTACCGGGGCAGTTTCGGCTAGAGGTCAAAGCTAGCTTGCGCAGAATCAACGTGCCGGGTTGGATCGTCAGCAGCAATGAGGCGATGCGCATTGTTGCTGCCTCCACAGACTTGAACCTCGTTACTCCGAAATCAACCAACCTTGTTGGAGACTCGAACGCCGCGTATCCGATCCGCCGGGCTCGCACGTCAAGACCCAATATTCGAATGCGGCTCACGTGTTTCATTTTCACGAATCGTACTCCGCATTCCATCGCTCGCTGAGCCACGCCAACTTTCGGGCAACCGATATGGCACCCCGCTCTTTGACACCCCGTTCACCAAGAACATCTCCCAAGTCCCTGAGGCGGTTTTCGACCTCCTTGTCTACACGATCCCGCAATCCGGCAAAGATTTCGGCAACCGGGACTTGAAAAACAATTTCGTAGCCTATGGCAATCGAAAGCGGTGGCGTGGACTCGAAACGTTCGTGCCGTGAAACTGGGCTTTCATCATCGAACCCCAGGATCTTGGCCAACTCGAGCTGAGTGAGACCGATCCTCTTGCGGTGCGTACGAAGATAATTCGAGATACGCTCATCTGCCTGTAAGGCTGGCATTTCCGGCGGTGACAATTATTTTGTGCGACCTTTGTTCTTTCCATCACTTCTCTTTCAGCGTAGCAGGCGCGACAAGTTGCGGTAGGGGTACAAACTTGCGCGCGGCGCAAGTTTTCAAGTGGTACTTGGCTGGCTGTCCACAACCCCAAGGTCGATAAATCCAGAAAGTACGGGTCAAGAAAGGATCGCCACTGTGGACAACCGATGGAACCATTGGGTACGCACACGAGGAACTTGCGCGATAAGCAGAAAATGCCGCCTTTTCTCGGACTGGGAGATGACTACCATTGATTGATGATGATCTATGGCGAACCAATCTCGGACCGGTCGGCTTCGTCCGCAGCAGCGCACAAGGAGGCGACTGATGACCGACAGGATTCCGAACAGCCAGCACAGGTTGCGCTGTTTCGCCTGCTTATGCGGGAGCCTTCTGCCGATCATGATTTCCGCACCTGCCAGATCTGTCGACGTTTTGGCATCACTACCATTTGACTCGATGCCGGATTTGCATAGAGTGATAGTGAAAGGTCGACAAACCAAACACTACATTTATTTTGGATCGTTATTTTGTCTATTGTCGGAAATCATCGGAAGATGAAGATCACCAAGTACTCTCTATCGAATCTCAGCGCCAGGAATTAAAACGCTTTGTTGAGCGGGAAAGCCTCTCCATTATCGCTGTGAAAGAGGAAGCAAGAAGCGCGAGGACTCCGGGACGGCTGGTATTCAATGATCTTTTGAAACGCATCGAGCGAGGAGAAGCAGACGGCATTGTCGCGTGGCACCCAGATCGTCTTGCCCGCAACGCGCTCGACGGCGGTCAAGTCATTCATCTCCTCGACACGGGGAATCTCAAGAGCCTCCGCTTCCCAACTTATACCTTCGAGAACACCTCGCAAGGCAAGTTCATGCTGGCGATCATGTTCGGACAATCAAAGTATCAGGTGGATTCCCTCAGCGAGAACATCAGACGAGGCAACCGGACGAAGCGCGAACGAGGCTGGTTACCGGGTCAAGCTCCCATTGGATACCTGAATGCCAGATCAGAATCGGGTGAGAAGATCATTGTTCCTGACCCAGAGCGATTTCCGGTATTGAAACGCCTCTGGGAGTTGCTGCTCTCCGGAGGCTATTCGGTCTCGCAGCTCCTAGATATCGGAACGAATGAACTCGGGCTACGTACTCCGAAGCGGAAAAGGGTGGGAGGCGGCCCGCTTGGTCTGAGCGGTCTCTACCGCATTTTGTCGAACCCGTTCTACGCCGGCCATATCCTTTATCAGAGTCAGTGGCATCCCGGAAAACAACAGCCGATGATTACAGTTGGCCAGTTTGAGCAAGCTCAAATATTGCTCGGACGAACTAGCCGAGCCCGTCCGAAAGGGCACGTCTTCGCCTATGTAGGCCTCATGAAATGCGGCCATTGCGGATGCAGCATTACCGCCGAAGAAAAAGTCAACCGGTATGGTAGCCGATACACGTATTATCGCTGCACTCATAAAAGGCGTAGCCTCGTGTGCAGGGAACGAAGTCTAGAGGAGCGTGCGCTCGAACGACAGGTTCTTGAGTTTCTGAAGTACATCTACCTAGACCATGCGGAACTAAAGCGATTTCTTGCCATAGTAGAAAGTGAGCGGACGAAAGAACGGCAGATTAACGGAAGCGTGAAGGATGCCCTCAAACAAACCATACTGGCTTGCGCAAGAAATCTGGACAATCTCACCAAGCTGCGCTATCGCGAACTTATTACCGATGATGAGTTTCTTCGCCAGCGTGCGGAACTAACACAGGAAGACTGCAAGCTCAAACAACGCCTTGACCAGCTAAATACTGAACAGTGGATCGAACCTTCGCAGAAGCTCTTTTTGTTCAGCAATCGTGCGGTCTTTTGGCTAGCCCACGGCAATACGAGCGAAAAACGCTTGATTCTGTCTACGGTAGGATCGCACCTCTTGCTGAAAGCGAAAAAACTCAGCATTGACGCCAAGAAACCGTTTCAGATACTGCAAGCCAGCGGCTCAATTCGCGATTGGTGGAGGGTCGTCAATGATGTTAGAACTTTCTTCACAGAAAATCCAGAGTTTGTGATTCCCGAGCTGCCAGAACCCAGCACAGGATCGTCACTCGCCAAATAGGGTGCCAAGCAAGATCAGAAAACTTGCATGACACGCAAGTTTGGCCGCCTTTTATTTTTGCACGCGACCGTTAAACTGACTTCACGCTTCGACCTGTGGGCCTGGCCGAAGTGTTTCAGCGGGAAGGCCCTTCGTTGAAATCCGGGAAATGGCAAGATCGCCGCTTTCGTACATAGGTGGGAAGAACCGTCTGGCGAAGCGGATCATTGAGATATTTCCGAAGCACACGACCTATGTGGAGGCATTCGCGGGCGGCGCGCAGGTGTTTTTCCGCAAGGAGCCGTCCGAAGTCGAAGTCTTGAACGATCTCGACGGCGAGATCGTGAACTTCTACCGCGTTTGCCAGCAGCACTATGAGGAACTGCTTCGGTATTTCCGCTTCGTAGTCGTGAGTCGCGAGTGGTTCGATCTCTTGAAATCCGCGAACCCCAAGACTCTGACCGACATCCAGCGGGCCGCGCGCCATCTTTATTTATTGCGGAACTGCTTCGCGAGCCTGGTGCGGAATCCCGTCTACCACCGCAACGTGATCCAGCCACCGGGTTTCAATCTGGAACGCCTTCCCGAGATCATTGAAAACGCCCATAAGCGATTAGCGCGGGTGCAGCTCGAATGCGCGCCGTATGGGGAGGTCATGCAACGCTTCGACCGCCCGACGACGCTTTTCTACCTGGACCCGCCCTATTGGGGACGAAACCTCTACCGTCATAACTTCCGGGAGGTCGATTTCGGCGAGCTGGCGGATCGGCTGAAAAAGATCCGCGGCAAGTTCGTGCTGTCGTTGAACGATGTGCACGAAGTGCGAGCGCTCTTCGG
>Ga0224551_1000027_pt1 | contig 14564 bp, 12 predicted proteins | sample 714P32024metaG_FD_179899 | JGI IMG/M metagenome (GOLD analysis project Ga0224551, IMG submission 179899) | Peat soil microbial communities from Stordalen Mire, Sweden - 717 P3 20-24 | ecosystem: Environmental > Terrestrial > Soil > Wetlands > Peat | place: Sweden: Norrbotten County, Stordalen...
CGACGACCTGGCGGATCTCGGCTCAGGCGCGTTCGTCGGCGTGATCCGCGAGATCCGCCGCCAGGCCCCGGGCTGCCAGATCGAGGTGCTGACGCCCGACTTTCAGGGGCAGGAGATGCCGCTCGCGCGCGTCATCGCCGAGCGCCCCGACGTCTTCAACCACAACGTCGAGGTCGTACCCCGGCTCTACCCCCTCGCGCGGCGCGGCTCGCAGTTCCTGCGCTCTGCGCGCGTGCTCGCGAACGCGAAGCAGCTCGGCGGCGATGAGCTGACGACGAAGTCGGGGCTGATGGTCGGGCTCGGCGAGACGCACGAGGAGATGGTCGAGACGTTCGGTCTGCTGCGCGAGCACGACGTCCAGGTACTGACGATCGGCCAGTACCTGCGCCCGAGCGAGCACCACCTGCCGATCGTTCGCTACTGGCACCCCGACGAGTTCGCGGAGCTGGAGCGCGCCGCCTACGACGTCGGGTTCGAGCACGTCGCCTCAGGGCCGCTGGTGCGCTCCTCCTACCACGCAGACCAGCACGTCCCCCAGGCGCTGGCCGGCGCCGGGCCGCTGGCGGGCCGCTAGGCGACGGCGCGGCGGTAGACGCGCGTCGCCCAGGCGAGCGACAGCGCGCAGAGCGGCGTCAGCACCGCAAAGGCCAGCCACAGCGCGCCGCCCGAGAACACGTCGAGCGCGAGCGCGCGCGAGGCGCTGACGAGGTAGTAGAGCGGGTTGAAGTGCGCGAGCACGCCCATCCAGCTCGGCCCGAGCGAGATCGGCAGCAGCACCCCGGCGAGCAGCATCAGCGGCAGGTTGACGCCGTTGACCACCGCAGCGAAGCCCGTGATCTCCTTCGTGAGGAGCGCTATCGCGGTCGAGAGTGCGGCCATCGTCAGATAGAAGAGCGCGAGGAGGACCGCTAGCACGAGCAAGCCGGGGACGTGCACGTCAAAGCCGAAGGCGACGCCCACCGCGACCAGGAGGAGGTCGAAGACGAACATGCTCACCATCCCGGTGACGAGCGGGCCGAGCAGCAGCGCGAGACGGCTCGCCGGCGTCACACGGAGACGCTCGATCACGCCGGCCTGGAGCTCGAACAGCGTCGAGAAGCCGGCGTTTGCTCCGCTGGTGAAGGCGAGCAGCGCGAGGATGCCCGGGAGGAACTCGTCGAGCACGTTGCCGCCGAGCCCCGGCGCCGCCGGTATGTCCTTCAGCAGCGGCGTGAAGAGCGCCAGGTAGAGCAGCGGCACGGTCAGGCTGACGAACAGCCAGACCGGGTTGCGCAGCAGCTGCTGCGCGCGTCGCCAGGCGAGCAGGCCGGTGTCACGCACGAGCTTCATACGGCGACTCCCGCGCCCGAGTCGCGCAGCGAGCGTCCGGTCTTGGCGAGGAAGACGTCGTCGAGCGTCGGCTCGGAAAGGCTGATCCCCCGCAGCACGATCTGCGCCGCGTCGAAACGGCGCAGCAGCTCTGGCAACGCGGCCGGCCCGTCATCGACGTAGCAATGCAGCTCGCCATCCTCGGCCTGCGTCGTCGAGTGGACGAACGGTGCTGAGGCGAGCACCTCGGCGACCCGCTCGGACGCCCCGTCCTCGTCGCCCAGGCGGAGCACGACTGCGTCGCCGACGATGTCGCGCTTGAGCTCGCGCGGGCTGCCCTCGGCGACGATCGTGCCGTCGTCAATGATCATCACGCGGTCGCAGAGCGCGTCGGCCTCCTCGAGGTAGTGGGTCGTGAGGAAGACCGTCACACCGCGGTCGCGCAAGCCGCGGACGTGCGTCCAGAGGTTGGCCCGGTTCTGCGGATCGAGGCCGGTCGTCGGCTCGTCGAGAAACAGCACCTCGGGCTCGTGGACGATCCCCAGCGCGACATCGAGCCGGCGCCGCTGCCCGCCCGAGTAGGTCTTGACCGTTCGGTCGGCGAAGCTCGCGAGGTCGAGCAGCCCGAGCAGCTGATCGACGCGGGCGGCGACGTGCGAGCGCTCGCGTCCGTAGAGGCGGCCTTGCAGCATCAGATTCTCCCGCCCGGTAGCGAGGTTGTCAGCGCCACCGAGCTGGCTCACGTAGCCGATCCGCTCGCGGACCTTCGCCGGCTCCGCCGTGACGTCGAGACCGGCGACTCGCGCCTCGCCCTCGTCGATCGCGAGCAGCGTCGTCAACATCCGCAGCGTCGTCGTCTTGCCGGCGCCGTTCGGTCCGAGGAAGCCGAAGATCTCGCCCGGCGCGACGACGAAGTTGACGCCGCGCACGGCCTCCACGACATTCCCGCGCGCCGTGAACCGCTTGCGCAGCTCACGCGCCTCGATGACGCCGCTCACGCCGCGTTCCCGTTGGCCGCGAGCCAGTGCGCCTCGTCGAATGGCGCCGGTACCGGCGATCCATCGCCGCGATGGATCGCCTGCCACCAGTCGTAGCCGTCGAGCGAGCCGGATGAGATGTCATCGAGCAGGCGCCGCACGAAGGCGAGCTCGGCGGCGCGCAGCTCATTCTCGAACTCGGACTCGACCAAGAGCAGTCGCGGCAGGCCGCGCTCTTCGAGCATCTCGCGACCCGCGCGGGCTTGAGCCAGAGCGACCTCGAGCCGGCTGGCCCGCTGTTCGAGCAGAGCGATCGCATCGTCGGGGGCCATGCCGGGTAGGAACGACAGAGCGGCCTCGAACGCCGGGTACTCCTTCAGCGGGACCGAGAGGATCTCTGCGAGCCACTCGTGCGCCTCTAGGCGTCCCGCCGCGGTGGGGCGGTAGACCGTTCGCTCTGGCAGGCGCCCGTGGCGCTCGGTGTCATGGGCGACGATCAGCCCACGGCGCTCGAGCGAGCAGACAACCGAGTAGAGCGATCCGTAGTTGAGCTTCACGCTCTCGTCCTTGTGGCGCCGGCGCAGCGTCGTCGCGATCTCGTAGGGGTGCATCGGCCGCTCCGCGAGGCACATCAGGACCGCCAGCGCGAGCGGGTTGTTGCGGTTCCGTCGAGCCATGATCGAATCAGAGTACTCGATGCCGAGTAGCGCTTCAAACCAGCGTGACCGAGTACCTCGTGCGCGGGGCGAACCGCGCTGGCGTCGAACGCCGCACCAAGACCAAAACCGGCACTCCGGCACGCGGATAGTCTCAGCGCGTCAGTTGATCCCGCTCAAGGACAACATCAAGCTCGCCCGCGTTCCGTTGGTGACGATCGCGCTGATCCTCGCAAACGTGGTCGCCTACCTGCTCGCGATCCGTGGCGGAGGCTCGTTCATCGACGGACCGAGCTCCGCGACGATCGTGCGCTACGGCGCGATTCCCTACGAGTTCAGCCACTGGAGCCAGCACTGCGCCCTCGGTCTCGGCGCCCTGGGCGAGGCGGTGCTCTGTACCGGACAGCCGCACGTCACCGGCTCTGCGGGATCGCAGCCCGCGACCTGGGAGACGGCGTTCACCGGAATGTTCCTGCACGCGAACATCCTCCACATCGCCGGCAACATGCTGTTCCTGGCGGTCTTCGGGCCGACCGTCGAGGACCGCATGGGCCGAGTCCGCTACCTCGGCTTCTACCTGCTCGGCGGTCTCGCCGCGCTCGCGCTCCAGGTCGCCGTCGCCCCCGGCTCAACCAGCCCGACGCTCGGCGCATCCGGCGCGATCGCCGCCGTGCTCGGCGCCTACATCCTGCTCTATCCGCGAGCGCGGATCCTGACCGTCGTCATCCTGATCTTCTTCTTCACGATCGTCGAGTTGCCCGCCTGGACGATGCTCGTGCTGTGGCTCGCCTTCGACGGCGTACTCGGGGCGTTCGGCGTCTCGACGCCGTTTGGGGGCGGCGCGGGCGTCGCCTACTACGCGCACATCGGCGGCTTCGCCTTCGGCCTGCTCGTCGTCCGAGCCTTCGCCCGGCGAGACGCGGGGCCTGTGGGCGCGACGTCGCGCGAACGCGCGCTCTGATCGAGGCGGGAATCTGGAGTCGCGGCGCTGACGTCATGCCTGCAGACGCGAGCAGAGCTCCTCGGCGAGCGCGAGTGCAGAGGTCGCTCCGGGCGAGGGGGCGTTGCGAACCCAGAGGACGTGACCACGGGCGGCGAGCGCGAAATCGTCGACGAGCGTGCCGTCGCGGTCGAGCGCCTGCGCTCGGACGCCGGCCGGTGCTCGCTCGAGGTCGCGCGGGCGGAGCTCGGGAACGTAGTGGCGAGCGACTTCGACGAACGCCCGCTTTGAAGCGCTGCGGTGCAGCTCGCCGAGACCGGCACGCCAGTGACGGGCGATCATCCGCCAGGTACCCGGCCAGGCGAGCGTCTCGGCGATGTCACGGGCGCGCCACGTGCCGCGGCGATAGCCCTCGCGAGCGAGCGCGAGCACGGCGTTCGGTCCGACCCAGACCTCGCCGTCGACCTTGCGCGTCAGGTGCACGCCCAGGAACGGCAGCGACGGATCCGGGACCGGATAGATGAGGCCGCGGACGAGCTCGCTCCGCTCCGGGCGGAGCCGCCAGTACTCGCCTCGGAACGGGACGATCCGCGGTTCGGCCGGCTCGCCCGAGGCGCGCGCCAGGCGATCGGCCTGGAGGCCGGCGCAGACCACCACGCGATCAGCGGCGACCCGCTCGCCACTCGCAAGCACCAACGCTGCGCCGCCAGGCGAGGGCGTGATCGCGCTGAGCGCCGTGGACGTCCGGATCGTGCCGCCGCTCGCCGTGAACTGCTCGGCCAGGGCGCGTGTGACCGCGGCGAAGTCGACGCTGGCGCTGGTCGGCGAATGCAGCCCGGCGACGCCCGCGGCGTGGGGCTCGACGGCGCGCAGCTCGGCCTCGTCGAGCCAGCGCAGCCCGGGAACGTCGTTGGCGCTGGCGCGCTCGGCGAGGCGCTGCAGTGCATCGATCTCGCGCTTGTCGCGGGCGATCACAACCTTGCCGCAGGCGGCGTAGGCGAGTCCCTGCTGCTCGCAGAGCTCGCGCAAGAGCTCGCCGCCACGCCGGCAGAGTCGCGCCTTCAGCGAGCCTGGCTCGTAGTAGATGCCGGCGTGGACGACGCCGCTGTTGTGAGCGCTCTGGTGCGCTGCGAGCACCGCCTCTTTCTCGATCAGCAACACCTCGGCGTCGCTGTACTCGCGCGCCAGCAGGCGCGCGACCGCCACGCCGACGATGCCGCCTCCGACCACGACGAGACGCATCGCCCTCGCTAGCCGCTACCGCTGCCGACCGCGTATTCGACGCGCGGCACGCCCGCGGCGCTCGTCTGCCAGGCAGCCAGCGCCGTGTCGGTGCCCGGGTCGATCGCGACCGACGGATCGATGTTGGGTCCGCTCGGCGCGATCACGGCGAGCGGGCCGAAGCCGAGCCCGGTCGTGCCGTGCACGACGTTGCTGCGCGTCGCCAGCAGCTCCTGATGGGACTCATCGAAACCGCTCGCGGTGCGCGGCGCGAGCGCGACGACGACGACGAACTCGTCCTCGGGGCCGGTGGCGACCGCGGCGAGGCGGACGTCCTGACCGGACTCCGAAAGGATCGACGGTGGCCGCACGCCGGTCTCGCTGACGCCGGCGGCCTCAACCACGTAGTTGCCGCTCACCATCGCCGGCCAGAGAAGCGCGACGCCCTCGTCGGAGAGTCGCTCGGCGCCAACAGCGCCCGGGGTGAGCCGCACGCCCGTCGGCTCGGTGAACGAGGCGAGCGTCCGCGTGCGATGGAACGTCGGACCGACGGCGGAGTGCGCGAGCAGGACCTGCGTTGCGCCGCCGACGCCCGGCGGCGGCTCGTCGGTCCAGATTACGAACGCGCGGTCATCGTCGCTCAGCAGCGCGGCGATCTGTGGTGCGTAACCGCTCGGACCGAGCAGCTGGCGAGCATGGATACGGCCGTCGTTGGTTATGTCCTGTGCCCAAACGTGCCCGCCCTGGGCCCAGACGACGAGCCGGTCGGCGCGATAGTCCATGCCGATGGCGAGCGCCGTCGGCGGCGCCGAGCCGACACGCAGGAGGCGGCGGCCGTGGAGCGTTTCAGCGTAGTGGCGCTGGGCGCGCACGACGATCCCGTAGTCACCGTCGGCGGCCCGGGCAACCGTTGCGACGTCGGCGTCGCCGATGAAGCCGTCCATCGTCGCGACGAGTGTGTCGGGACCGGCGAGCGGGCGCAGGCGCTCAACGACGCCCGTCGCGACGCCGTCAGCGGAAACCGCTTCTGGGCTGCCGAGCTCGCTCGCCACGGCTGAGCCGGCGATCGTGATGATCTCGCCCGTGGCCGTACCGAGCGCGTAGAGCGGCGCGAGGAGCCGGGTGTCGGCGGCCGCGCCGGCGAGCAGTGCGCGCGGCGACTGTGGCCGGTCCTGGCCATCGAGATCGGCGATCTCGATCGTCGTGGCGCTGCCGCCACAGCTCGCAGCGCCGAGCCAGAGGATCGCGCCCGCGCCAACCGGCTTGTCCGGCGCCTTGAACGGGAAGACCACCTGCGGCCGGCTCGCGGCGCCGCAGGTCGCGAGCCTCACTGGCGTGCTCCAGGAGTCCGGGCTGGCACCGGCGCTGGCGAGCACGAGGCTGGCCGCGAAGACAGCGCCGGCGACGGCGAGGACGCTCAACCAGATGCGCATCGACAAAACGCTCAGAGCCTATCCCGGGCAGGACGGACGCTCGCCGGATAGGCCGCCGAGCACCTAACCGCTCGCCAGCGGATGGCGTGAGCGCTCCGCCGCCAGCGCGACGGAGCAGAGGACGCCGAGCACGCAGGCGGCGGCGATCGCATCGAACCCGGCGTTGAAAGACCCGGTCGCGTCCTTGATCACGCCGAGTAGGAAGATGAACGTAAACGCCCCGAGGTTGGCCACGCCGTTACCGAAGCCGCTGATGAAGCCGGCGTTGCGCAGCCCGAACATCTCGATCGGAACCGAGAACAGCGGGCCGAAGTACATCTGGGAGAACAACCCGTTGATCACGACGGCGACGATCAGTGTCGCCAGGCTGCGCGAGTTGGCGAGCAGCACGAGGTTCAGCGCCAGCGCCGCGAGCGAGCCGCCGATCACCAGCATCGGGCGGGAGAGACGATCCGAGATGTAGCCGCCGATCAGGTTCGACGGCACCGTGATCGCAGCGCCGAGCGCGACGAGCAGGCCGGCGACCGACAACGAGTAGTGGCGCTCGACGACGACGTAGGTCGGCAGCCAGACGTTAATCCCGAAGACAACGGCAAGGCGGACGTACTGGATCACCGCCAGCAGCCACAAACCGGGCTCGCGCAGCAGCGCGCGCACCTCGCTGAACGCAACCGGCGTGCCAGGCTTTGGCGGTGGCGCCGGCGCCTTGCGCAGCGCGAACACCGCGAGCGCCGCCAGTCCAAAGCCGGAGAAGAGCTGGAAGTTGCCGCGCCAGCCGAGTGGCCCGACAAGCACCGGTCCGAGGAGGTTGAGGAACACGCTCGAGGAGACGCCGCCGGCGACGAAGAGACCCATCGCGGTCGCACGACGGTGCGGCGGGAAGAGCCGGCTCATCAGCAGCAGGCCGGGGGCGAAGACGAGCGCGCGGAAGAAGCCCGTCAGCGCCTGGTTTGCGACCAGGCCGACGTAGTTGCTCTGCAGCGAGAACGACAGCGCGAGCAAGCCAACACCGCCAAGGCCGACGATGAACAGCCGGCGCGAACCGAGGCGGTCGGCGATCAGGCCGGACGGGATCTGCATCAGCGCGTAGACGAGCGTCGAGGCTGCGTCGAGCGTGCCGGCCTGGGCAAAGCTGATGTGGAGGTCATGGCGGATCAGCGGCAGGAACAGCGCGACGCCGCCGATGACAAGCGTCTGCGAGCTCTGGCAGACCATGAGGATGATCGCGTCACCCCAACGCGTCTCGGGTTTGGGCTCTATCGCGGCTGACATGCGGACGTGCTGCGCCGCCGGCGCATCTATCTAGCCAGCGGGCCCTCGGCGGGCGGAGCCGCCGGGCGGAACGGGTACCACCGGTGACGTCGAGAGGACGGTGCCATTGGCGCTGAGCGCCTCGACGGCGACGAAGGCGGCGCTGCGGGGAGCTTTGAGGCGCGTCTCGAAGCCCGATGAGCGGGACGTTTCGAACGGCTGGAGCGCAGTCGCCGCGGCGCCGGCGAGCACGCGCCAACTGGCGAGATCGGTGGCGCCGTTCCAGCTCGCGTAGAGCGCCGGCGTTCCCGGGGTGCTCGCCGCGACCGCCAGCGCCGGCGGCGTTGCTGGCTGACCGAACCAGGGGAAGCGCAGCGCGCGGTAGATCTGGGTGTCGTCGGGTGAGTGGGCGACGTAGAGCACCTTGCCACTCGGGCTGACCTCCGAGATCTCGCCGGTGTCGCCCCAGCCGAGCCACGAGTCGCCGTCCGGCAGCAGCTCGAGGTCACCCTGCGTCTGCGCCCATAGCTGCGACGGCGGCAGCGCGGCGCGCACGAGGCTTGCCGTGTGGCGCTGGTGATCGAGGCGGATCACGAGCCCCTCGGACTCGGGATGACTCGACGGCGGCCCGCCGTTGTCAAACAGGCTGAACACGTCGCCGGTCAGCTGCCGCGCGTCGTGCTGCCAGGAGAAGGCGGTCCCCGGCTCCATCTTGAAGCTCGATTGACGTCCGCCGAGACGCCAGTGGATCTGGCCCGTGCTCGAGTCGACGTTGAAGATCGTCCATGTGTCGCGCGAGGAGATCAACCAGCTGCCGTTGCTGGCGAGTTGCAGCGAGTTCATGTGGAACCAATCCCACGGCCAGGCGACGGTCGCGCCCTTGACCGAGACGTAGGAGTCCTTCAGCGGCACGTGGTCGAGTGAGTCCCACTCGTACATCACGAGGCCCGTCTTGATGTCGATCTCCTGCATCACCGGGTCATAGAGCGCGACGTTGTCGGCGCCGCCGGCCGACTGGAGGTTGCAGTAGAGCGGCTTCCACGCAGTGATCAGAGCAGTGCCCTGGGGCGTTATCTGAAACTCGTGGAGGTCCTCCGCGAGGCCGTTCCCGGCGGACACGGTCGCGATCGGCTGGTAATGGTCATCGTAGATCTCGCCTTCGCCGAGCCCGAAGCCGTGATGGCTGATCGTTCCCTGCCACCAGGTCAGGACCGGCTGGCCTTCGTAGCGCTGCACGAGCAGGTTCGTCGCAAACGTGCCCGTGGCCAGCGGCAGGAACCAGACGGGTTGACCGTCCGGCGCCATTATCTCGGGGCCGGTCTGACCGGGTCCCGGATAGACCGAGAGGAAGATGTCGCCGCCGGCGCTGGCCTGCGGCGAATCCTCGAAGACCTGGATCCGCGGCGGCGTCACGTCGGGCGCCGAGTGGAAGTGGAGGATCGTGCCAGCCGGCCCGGTCGTGCGACCCGTCTCGGGCAGCTCGACGAGCTGATCCGGCGTTCCGACGGTGAAGACGAAGCTGAACGGCACGGTCGCGGTGGCCGACGTGTAGGCGCCCGCGACGGTGACGGTCTCACCGGCCCTGAACGGCTGCTGCGCGACGAAGCTCGCGCCGTCGCCCTGCGAGTAGGGCTGCAGCGTGCCGGCATGCGCGCCGCTCACGCTGCCCGTCACGGTGACGGCGCTCAAAGTGCTCGCAGGCGCACCAAGAAAGCTGATCTGATTGGTCGGCATCGCGTCCGCCGACCCGGGCATCGGGCTGACGAGCAGCGGCGTGCCCGGCAGGGTCGCCGAGGCGTCGAGGCTCGCCGGCAGGCAGTTGGGAGACGGCGGGGCGGCGACGGGCGTCGCGGTCGCGACTGCCGGCGCGGCGACGCAGAGCCCCGCGAGCGCGCCGAGAGCGAGCAGGCGGAGACGGACGTGTCGGGTCACAGCGCGCAGCCTACGCGGTGGCGCAGGGCGCAATCATGCGCAGGCCTCGGCGCATGCGCCGAGGCAGGGATCGGTGCATTTGTGCGCAGGCCTCGGCGCATGCGCCGAGGCAGGGATCGGTGCATGCACCGATCCCCGGGTGGGTGCATGCACCCACCCGCCTTGGAAAGCGCTCAGGCGCGGGCCGTAGTGGCCGGGTCGAGCCGCGTCATCACGACGTGGGCGCTGAGCTCGGCGGGGCCGCCGCGGTAGACGCCCTTGATCGGGGGCACGTCGTCGTAGTGGCGGCCGTGGCCGATCTTGACGTAGCGCTCGCCGGCGACGACGCGGTTCGTCGGGTCGAGCCCGACCCAGACCGGCTCGCCGCGGCCGGCGCTGCTCGGCAGGAGGATCTCGAGCCAGGCGTGCGTGTCGACCTCGACCGAGTCGTCGCCGCCGTCGCTCGAGGCCGCGAACAGGTAGCCGGAGACATAGCGCGAGGCGATGCCGCCGCGACGCAGCAGGATCAGCGCGAGGTGGACGAAGTCCTGGCAGACGCCGGCGCCGATGTCGAGCAGGTCAGCGACCGTCGAGCCGACGTAGGTGATCCCGCGGCGGTAGGCGAAGCGGTCCGGGATCAGCTCGCAGAGATGGAGCGCCGAGCGCAGCGGCGACGGCGCGTCCGCGAGGTGATTGAACTGGTCGAGTGCGCGCGCCGGCGGCTCGGGGATGCTCGCGAGCAGGTACTCGCCGGCGGCCTCGAGGTAGGCCGGCGAGCTGAGCTCCTCCCAGAGAGGGTCGGGCGCGGCGGAGGGTTCGGCGGTGACGACGCGGGCACGGACGTCGATCATCAGCGAGCTGTGCGGCTTGGAAATCCCGAACTCGATGACCTCCGTGCCGAAGTAATCGCTGTGGCGCCCGAGCCGCGTCTCCGGATCGATCCGCACGTGGAACTCGTCGCAGCGCTGGTTGGCGGTCGTCGCGGGACGGACACGCAGGGCGTTGAGGTTGTCGCTGACGGGAGCCGAGTACTGGTACTCGGTGGTGTAGTGGATCGAGAAGTGCATCAGGCGGTCATCATGCGCTCGGCCGGTGCAACCCCGCCAAAGTAGCGGTCGGAGATGTCGGTATCGACGAGGATCAGCTCGCTGCCGACGATCTCGCAGACGTCGAGCAGGCCGCTGTCGGCGGCCGTGCTGCGGCCGCGGAAGCCGAGGTCGGCGAGCAGCCGCGATAGGCGGAGCACCGGATCCGACATGCGCGGCGAGTGGTCGGCGAGGAGCAGCGCGTCGCGGACCGCGGCGATCGATGCGGTGACCGAGTCGGGATAGCTCTGGGTGAACAGCAGGAAGCTCGCGACCGCCGCGGCGCTCGGCGCGCTCGCCGACGCGCGCCTGTAGGCCTGGAGGCCGCCGACCGCGTGGAGCAGGGCCAGCGCCTGCCCGTCGTGGAGCGAGAAGCCGTGGTCCTCGGAGGACTCGCCCGGGCTCGGCAACGCCACACGGAGCATTCGCAGCACCATGTCGGCGCCCTCGAAGCGCCCGCCGGCGTCGAGGAACGCATAGGCCTCGTCACGCAGCATTGTGCGCGACGCGACACCCCAGAACAGGGCGGCGCGGCTCTTCACGTAGGAGACGAACGAGTAGGGGCCGGCATAGCCGGTCACCCCGACGGCGGCCTCGCCGAGGCCGAGCTGGAAGCCGTTGATCGCCTCCCACATCTCGGCGCTGATCACGTCGCGCACCGTGCGCGCGCCCTCGCGCGCCCGCTCGACGCTCGAGACGACCGAGTTCACGTTGGTCTCGTCGGTCGAGAGCAACGCGACCGTCTCGTCGCGTGAGGCGCGGTTGTGAGCGGTCGTCCCGGTCGAGCCCATGATCGCGAGAACCGCGTCCCAGGACAGCGTCACGCCGGACCCATCCTCGTGGTAGGCCTGCACGTCGGCCTGAAAGACGCCGTCGATCAGGCGTGCGGTGTGCTCGGCGCGCGACACGTTGCGCCCGAGCCAGAAGAGCTCATGAGCGATTCGCGCGAGCACCGATCAGCCTCGCTGCTGCTGTTGCTGTTGCTGTTGCTGCTGCTGCTGCTGCTGCTGCTGCTGTGCCTGGCCGGTCCACGATTCGAGGCGCAGATCGGGCAGCGCGGGCGGTGCGAAAGTCACCGACCCGGCCGGCTCAGGCGGCGCGGTGTCGCCGTCCTCGGCGAGGACCCAGGTGTCCTTCGAGCCGCCGCCGCGCGAGGAGTTGACGACCATCGAGCCCTCCTCGAGGGCGACGCGCGTGAGGCCGCCGGGAACGATGCGGATCTGCTCGCCGAAGATCGCGAAGGGGCGCAGGTCGACGTGGCGGGGCGCGAGCGAGCCGTCGCCCTGAACCGTTGGAACCGTTGATAGCTGGACGAGCTTCTGGGCGATCCACTGCGACGGGTCGGCGCGGACCGCGCTCGCGAGCGTCGCGAGGCGTTGCTCCTCGGCGTGCGGACCGATCACGACGCCGCGCCCACCGGACTCACCGGTCGGCTTGAAGACGAGCTCGTCGATCCGCGACAGCGCGTGCTCGAGCTGCTCGGGGTCGTCGAGCAGGTAGGTCGTCACGTTCTCGAGCAGCGGCTCCTCGCCGAGGTAGAAGCGAATCATCTCCGGAACGTAGTAGTGGACCGCCTTGTCGTCGGCGACGCCCGTGCCGATCGCGTTGGCGATTGCGACGGTGCCCGCGCGATAGGCGCGGATCAGGCCGGGCACCCCGAGCAGCGAGTCGGGGCGGAACTCGAGCGGGTCGATGAAGGCATCGTCGAGCCGGCGGTAGATCGCGCTGACGCGCGCGAGGCCATTGGTCGTGCGCATGTAACAGACGTCGTCGCGGACGACGAGATCCGAGGCCTCGACCAGCTCCACGCCCATCTGGCGGGCAAGGAAGGCATGCTCGAAGTAGGCGCTGTTGGCCGGTCCGGGCGTCCAGACGACGACCGTCGCCTCGCCCTCCGGTCCCGGCGCGACCGATTTGAGCGAGGCCAGCAGCAGCGCCGGGTACTCGTCGACCGGGCGCACGCGGTAGTAGGCGAAGAGCGAGGGGATCAGGCGCGTCATCGCGATCCGGTTCTCGAGCATGTAGGAGATCCCGGATGGGGTACGGACATTGTCTTCGAGCACCTTCCAGCTTCCGTCGGCGTCGCGGACGAGGTCGCAGCCGGCGATGTGGGTGTAGATGCCGCCCGGTGGCCGGATCCCGTGCGCGGCGCGAGCGAAGTGCGAACGGCTCGCGATCAGTGTCCACGGGACGACCTTCGCCTTGACGATCTCGCGCTCGTGGTAGACGTCGGCGACGAAGTGGTTGAGCGCTCGGATGCGCTGCGCGAGGCCACGCTTGATCTCGGTCCACTCGTGGGCGGGGATGATCCGCGGCACCAGGTCGAGCGGGAATGGCCGGTCGCCGACAGCGCCCTGGGTGGTCGTCAGGTCGAAGGTGATTCCCTGGCGCATGAACAGCGCGTCACGCAGCTGCCCGGCCGCAACGAGGCGCTCGCTGCCGAGCCGCTCGAGCTCCGCCACCAGCGCCTCCGCGTGCTCGCGACAGGTCCCGTCCTGCGCGAAGACCTCGTCGTAGCAGCCCGTCATCTGAGCGCCGGTGCGCATCCGCACATTCTCGACCACGGCGGGCAGCCGGAGGGGTGCCAATCTGGACAAGATCGAAGGGTTGTTGTTGTACGTGGCGGCAATGGCGGTCTTGTGCCCGGCTCACGCCGTGGATTCCTCGCGGGACGGTGCGCTGGGGAGGACATCTAGGCGCCGGCTATCAGTACGACGGCGAATGCTCCGTAGGCGATGATGATCGCTGCGCCTGCAGCTCGGCGCAGGCCGGAGTCGAGGAAGGCACAGATCAGCGCCAGAACGGTGAGCGCCCCGTAGGCGAATGCGACCAGCCTCGTCTCGGCTGACGGCGAGCCGAGCCCGAGGATGCTCGCTGGGATCAGGAGCCCGCCGACGGCGTTCAGCACGTTGCTGTTGAGGGCGGTGCTGAGCGTCGCGGCGCCGCGACCGCGCGCGGCGAGGTAGATCCCGGCGACGGCGTTCGGCAGACTCGTGACGACCGCGAGCACGAGCGCGCCGACGAGGATCGGGGCGAGCGCCCAGTCGCGCCCGAGCGCGGCGGCGCTCCGCTCCACCGCGACGCTCGCGCCGATCACGACGGCCAGCGCGACCAGCGCCATGACGCCATCGTTGATGCCGCCGCGACGCGGGTGGATCGCAGCCTCGAGCTCGAGCTCCTCTTCGCCGATCGCCTGCGCCAGCCAGCCCGACCAGCCGGCTGGGAGCCCGAGCCGGCGAGTGACCTTGCCGCCGCCACCGAGCAGCACCAGGTAGGCGGCCAGCACGATCAGCGCCCCGAGCAGCGCCGCGAGGACCCCCAGCACGCCGAACACCGCCAGCAGCGTCAGCCCAGCCACCCACAGCGCGACGGCGCCGTTCATCAGGACCACGCGCCGGTGCAGTGTGATCGTGCCCGCGACGAGCGCGGCGAGACCGAGTAGCGCAGCCAGGTTGAAGGCGTTTGATCCGAGCACCACGCCGGCGCCGATGCTCCGGTCGTGATCGATGAGCGCGGTGATCGCGGTCGTGATCTCGGGCCCGTCGGCGGCCAGCGCCGCAACCATCCCCAGCAGGGCTTCGGAGAAGCGCAAGCGCTTGCCCACACGCTCGAGACGCTGCACGAGGACCCAGCTCGCTCCAACGCTCACGCAAACGCCAGCGATGAAAACGAAAACCCTTAGCGACGTTGACATCCCGCGCTCCGCTCAGCCTCCATCGCCTGCTCCCTGGATCGGCTCCAGCGCAGCACGCTAGCCGGTAAGGCACGTTAGGGCGGTGGAT
>Ga0224551_1000029_pt1 | contig 14465 bp, 13 predicted proteins | sample 714P32024metaG_FD_179899 | JGI IMG/M metagenome (GOLD analysis project Ga0224551, IMG submission 179899) | Peat soil microbial communities from Stordalen Mire, Sweden - 717 P3 20-24 | ecosystem: Environmental > Terrestrial > Soil > Wetlands > Peat | place: Sweden: Norrbotten County, Stordalen...
CTTCTCGTCTCTCTTCTCGTCTCTCTTCTCGTCTCTCTTCTCGTCTCTCTTCTCGTCTCTCTTCTCGTCTCTCTTCTCGTCTCTCTTCTCGTCTCTCTTCTCGTCTCTCTTCTCGTCTCTCTTCTCGGCGTTTTACTCTCTCCTTCTGTTCCTCCCCGCGCGCCCTTTCCTCTTCTTCGTTCTCATCGCGCTTGTCATCTTCTTCGTCTTCCTCCGCGTCTCCTTTCTCCTGTTCCTCTTCGTCGTGTTCTTCTTCTCCCTTTCTCCTTTGTCTTTTTCGTTTTCTCTCTTTCTTCTTTTCTTCCTTTCTCTTTTGTCTTTTTCTCTTCTCTTCTCTTCTCTTCTCTTCTTCCTTTCACAATTGTCTCTTCGAGTTTTCTTTTCTCTCTCCCGTCACACTGCTCCTGGACTCCTCTTCCACCACCCACGCACCTGTCTTGTTCCCGCACCCCATTCGCACTTTTATGTGCACGTTGTGCGGGTGGGGTGCGGGAGGATCGCCTGTTCACAGGAGACGATCCAAAGACAGGTGCGTGGGTGGTGGAATCGTATGGAAGATAAGGAGAAGACGGGGGAGACAGGTAGTGGGACAAGTCCACCGAGTACCTGTTCAGAGCATTACTACAGGTAAGTGAACACCCAAAATCGCGTTGCGCGGATGAGTGGAGTCGCTCCGCCGGCTGCCGTCAATGGTACACAGCGCCATCTCCGCAGTGAGGTGATGGCCTCAAAGGATGTCAACAGAGCGCAGGCCGCGTTGGACGGCGCACCCGGACTGGCGGAGGCAAGTAGTAGCTACGCCCGTCGAGCAAGACGCGAGAATGGGGGCGACTGAATGATCCTGACCGGAGGCCCTCGTGCGCATCCTGCGTTGCTCCGTCCGCAACTTCCGTGGATTCGATGAGATCGAGGTCGTGCCACGCGGTCACGTCCTTCTTGTGGGCGAGCCGCGTTCAGGTAGGAGCGACCTTCTCGCCGCTCTCAGCAAGGTGTTTGAGGTCGACCTGACGCGGCTCGACGAGCGCGACTTTCATCGGAGTGATCTCGGCACCGACATCGAGATCGAAGTAACTCTCGGGGACCTCAGTACAGACCTGCAGCAGCAGTTTCTCGACCAGCTGGAGTTCTGGGATCCGACCGAGGCCGCGTTGGTGGATGGGACTGATAGTCCGGATGGGCTCCCGGAAGACTCCACTCCCGCACTTCGGCTGGCGTACCGAGGTCGGTGGGACGAAGTGGACGAGCGGGGAGACCAGGCGATCTACTGGCCAAAGCCCAGCGATCCCTCGACCGACTCCTTGGCGCGGGTACGACGCGAAGATCGCAAGGCGTTTCCGTTCCACCGGCTCCCCGGTGGCAAGCCTCTGAACCTCGCACCTCGCGGCCTGCTTCGGTCTGCGCTCACGGCGACGGAAGCGGAGGCGCTCGGCGAAGCGTTGCAAGAGATGCGCGAAGGGATCGATCGGTTGTCAGGCGATCTCGCCCTAGCCGTCCCCGTCATCGCCGCGCTCGACGCAACCATCGCCATCTTGCGCCCGTATATCGGAACCGACGTACCCGTGGAGGAGATCGTCCGGTTCCTTCCGGACGAGGGTTCGCTATCCGGACTCTTGAGGGCTCTCGCCCCGGCACTTGACTTGGCTGACGAGGCCGGCTTCCTTCCGCTGGCTCGCCACGGATCGACCACCCACTCTCAAGTGGCGACGGCCGAAGCCATCGCAACGGCGAGCCACGACCAGGCTGTCGTGACCGTCGATGATTTCGCCGACTCGCTCGACACCTCCAGCGCCGAGCGACTGGCCAGTCTGCTCCGGCGGGAGTCTGGGCAGGTGTGGCTATCGACCCGCCGGCCCGAAGCAGCTCGCAGCTTCGAGTCCTCCGAGCTGGTGCGCCTCACGAGAGAGCCCTTGGGGAACCGTCCACGCCGGCGCGTGCACTACGGCGCTACTCCGGCGACGCGAGCGCAACGAGTCGCCTCTCGCGAACTCCACCGGCAGATTCTCCCGGCGATGACAGCACGAGGACTGATCGTGATCGAAGGACCGCACGATGCTGCGGCGTACGGCGCTCTCGCAGAGCGTCTCGAAGCTGACGCAGGCACGCTGCCGCCAGAGGCCTACGGGATTCGGATGATCGATGGGGGCGCAAACGGCGGAATCGGTCAGGTGGTCCGTCTCGCTGAGGTGAGTACATCGCTCGGCTTTCGTGTCGTTGCGCTCGTGGATTACGACCGCGATGAAGCCGCCGCCGCCTCGCGGCTTGCTGATTTGCAAGCTGCAGCCGACGCGATCGTTCGACTTCCGAGGGGCAAGGCGATCGAGGCTGCGATTCTTGATGGCGTTCCCGACAGTGAGATCGTTGCCGCCCTGTCGGACCTGAGCACCACCTATCACCTGCCGCTTCCCACCGGATGGCAATCGTTGACCGGTAACGACTTGAAGCAGGAGGCGATCAAGGCACTGAAGAGCAACAACGGCCTGCACGCGCAGTTCATCTACGCGCTTCCGAGCATGCTTCCGATGCTTGCCGGCTCGGCCCTGCAAGCAGCGTTGGAATGCTGCCGCCGCGTGAACACCGATGTATTCGTTCAACTGTGATCCCGGCGTCGTGACCAGTTGCGAGCGATGAGCGGCGTCACGTTCGAGCAGCTCACCGGTGAGCAGAAGGAGGTTGCCGATCACCAGGCGCCGACGCTCCTCGTGCTGGGCGGATCGGGCGTCGGTAAGACGACCACGGCGCTCTGGGCCGCTCGTCGAGAGTTGACAGATCACGGCAGGTTGGCTCGCCCGATTCCCGGACCTCGCGTGCTCTTCGTGACCTTTTCACGGACGGCGGTTGCGCAGATTCGCAGTCGAGCCGGCGGGGTGTTGACGGGAATCGCCGATGCGGTCGAGATCCTGACGTTTCACGGGCTTGCGTATCGACTGCTCTGCGGATTCGGGCGATACGTCGGCCTTGACGGAGTCCCCACGATCGTTGGCGAAGCTCGGTCCAAGCTCGGGCGCGGCGCAGCATATAGAGACGACGCCCTGGTCTACGACGATTTGATGCCACTTGCACTGCGGCTAATGGAAACGCCGGGTCCGATCGCCGACCTGATCGGATTGCGATGGTCGCTGGTGATCTGTGATGAGTTTCAGGACACCGACAACTCCGAGTGGCGTGTTCTCCAACACCTCGGCGCGCATGCGAGGCTCCTGCTGCTCGCCGATCCAAACCAGATGATCTACGGATACAAGCAGGGCGTGAGCGAGCTTCGTCTTGATGCAGCTCGTAGCCGGCCTGGTTGCGTCGAGTTCACGCTGCCGTCAGGGTCGCACCGAGACCCGACGCAGGTCATCCCGGACGCGGCAGGCGAGGTTCGATGGCGGCGCTTCGACACACCACCAGTCTGCAAAGCGGTGAAAGAAGGGCGGATTGTCGTGTACGCCGACGTCCCCGATACGGACAGCGATCGAGGGACGGTAATCGCCGGTCAAGTGGCTCGTCTCCGCGAGGAAGGACACTCCACAATCGGGATCTATGCCAAACGGAATAGCGACGCAGCGGGGCTCTCCGCGGCCCTGACCGAGCGCGGCATCGATCACGCTCCGATCGGCTTCGGCGAAGCGTACGGTGAGTCCCTCGCCGCCATGGTGACCATGATGCAGTTCTCGCGAGGAAATCAACCCTGGGCAGATGTCGGCTTCGCACTTGGCGTTGCGCTAACCGCAAGCGTACGGTCCACGAATCCGCCGTACGTGGCCGTTGCCCTTCGTGATGGCGCGGATGTTCCGGGGGTGCTAGGGACGCGTCTTGCGGCACTGCGCGCAGATCTGGAGGGTGCTGGCCTTGATGCAACCGCTGCGGCCAATGTCGCAGTCGCCGCGTGGGAGGCTCTCGGCTTCACGAGCGGACGACGTGCATGGGGACGCGCAGGTCGAAGTCTCGCCGTTCTCGCGGCACGACAGCCAGCCGGGTCCGACGACGTCGTGGACCGCGTGGCCACGTCGGTTTTGCAACTACGCGACGCCAGCTTCGTTGAACTCGACTCCGGCGACACGGGCGCAATCCAGCTGATGAACTTTCACCAGACGAAGGGTCGCGAGGCCGACGCCGTCGTGCTTAGCTATTCATCTTCGGATTACTACTTCGACGAGGTCGAGCCATATGGCAAGTCTTCGCGCGTGCTCTACGTATCGATGACGAGAGCACGCCACAAGGTGATCGTGCTGCTCCCCTCATCGCCACATCCACTCGTGGCGCCACTACTCCAGCACGCCGTCGACCTCGCCTAAAGTCCTCTCAAAGCCCCAAAACCGTTATTCCACAATGGTTTCTACCTGTAACGGTCCAACGACACAAGGCGCGAAGGTGCCCCGGGGGTCGTACGCTGATATTGCACCCGCACATGCGAGTGCCGTGGGCTCCTGCGTGAGGAGCCGGGCAATCTTGATGACCAGCCTGTTGGGGGTGCGGTGCGGGAAGGGTACGCGAGCCGTGCTGTGCTCGGAGCAGCGGCAGTGAGCGTCGCCGTTCACGCTGCGCACCTGCGGCGTGAGATGGCTCGGCGAGGCTGGGAGTGCATCGACTTGGCGCGGGAGGCCGGGCTGAGTCAGGCCACGATTCGAGAAGCGCTTGCTGGTCGGCGCATCGCAGCGAAATCGCTTGGCCTGATCGCACTCGCGCTGTCTCGCTGGCCGCCGCTGGCGGGAGTCGACGACTTGCTGTTCGACGACGACGTTGGACTCGACTGACGTCGCGGCAGTGAATATTTACGACCGGCGAAAGCGCTGCCCTACCGACGCGACTCGTCGGACGTGGCGGTAAGCGCACGGATCATCGCGTCGTAGCTGTCGGTCGGGTTCAGGTGGCTGTACACCTGCTCGATCATTCGCATCGAAGTGTGCCCCGCGATCTGCGCCAGCAGCAGCGGGCTCACGCCGGCACGTAAGGCGTTGGTGACGAACGAGTGCCGCAGCAGATGCGGATACACCTTCTTGGAGATGCCGGCGCGTTCGGCGGAGTGGCGGATCAGCTGCAGGAGGCCGCTGCGAGTCAGCGGCTCGTAGTCGCCGGAGTGGCCCCGACGCAATGAGACGAAGAGTTGCCGATGCGGGGAGTCCTTCGGCCGCGCGTCCCGTACGTAGCGTTCCAGTCGGCGGAGCAGTGCTGGCGTCAGCGGCACGAGGCGGTCACGTTCGCCCTTGCCGTGCACGCGTAGGTATGCCTGCCGGTCGTGGCGGATGATGTCGCTCATCTGCAGCGTGCACAGTTCGGATGCGCGGAGCCCGCAGTCGCCGAGGACACGGATGACGAGGCGATCGCGCTCGCTCGGGGCGGCGGCTTCGAGGGCGGTGATCTCGTTTCTGTCAAGTACGTCAATAACTCGACGCGGTAGCCGTGGAAGCGCCGGTCGCGCCGTAACCTGCTCGCCTTCGCGCTTGCACCAGTTCAGGAAGCCGCGCACGGCACGGGCGTAGGCGTGCACGCTGTACTTCGACAGTGGGCGACCGTCCTTGCCGCCGCGTTCGAGCAGCGCAACAGAGAACTCGTCGATGGCGCGGGCGTCGAGCTGCGCTGGCGTCGCCACGCCGTTCGCGTCGCACCACGGCACGAAGATGGAGCGCAGCGGATAGCCGTAGCTGTTGTGAACCGTTCCCGGTGCGAGTCCGCGTGCACGACACGCCATCAAGTAGTCGTCGACGAGCTGGTGCAGAGCAGAGGCGGGTGGTGGGGCCACGACGGCGATACGGGCCACAAAGAAGGTCCTCCGACAAAGCGCTTGCGTCCTACAGCGCATTGTACCAAACGGGCGCTTTCTTAGAGCGCTTGCTACGCCAACATTAGTACTATGCCATGACAAAACTTATTATCTCTTGACTGTCACGCAAACTCTCCACCCGAACTCGAAATCCAGGGAGTGGTGGAGCCAGACGGGATCGAACCGACGACCTCTTGCATGCCATGTACGCGTTCTGATTATCCGTCAATTCTCAGGAAGTTTCGAGTTCACGCCCACCGTGTGCATGCAGATGTGCGCTGCTCAGCAACGCTTGCATCCCTTATGCCATAAGGGAGTGTTGCACGTCTCAGAGCGCATCATTGTCGCACAATTCGCCGTTTCTTTGTCGCGTTGCTGGCGAAACTTGTTGTGGCCACGACTGCCAGCCACTGCCTTGGCCTCGCCCTCATCGTCGGCCATTGGCCGACCCGATTCCGTATCATTCCCCACCGTTGCCAGCGGCTGGGTTGGGGTACGAGATGGACGAACAAAAGTTCGGGGTGATGCTTGAGAAGATCTCCGGGGACATTGCAAAGATCGTCGAGACGCAGTCACTGATCCCGGCAATGAGGGACGACATAGAGACGATGAAGAAGGACATGAGCGATCTCAAGGGTCAGAACATCGTCTTGGAGGAGATCGCTCGGGCGCACAGCGATGACCTGCGCGAACTGAAGACCAGCGTCAAGAGGATCGACATCCGGCTCGATGGCATTGAGACCGAGGTCAAGAAGGTCAGGACTCGCCTGTCTTTCGTCGAGGGCGACACCAAGGAAATCAAGGGCTACATCGGTACTCACCACGAGGAGATCGTCGAACTGAAGACGGCCAGTCACTCGCACTGAGCTGCCGGGGCCGGGATCGCCGGACCCGTGATCGAGTGTTAGCGGTTTATCGTCCTGGCGAGGTCCCTCGCGTCGGCACAGAGTTGCTCGAAGAGCCGGTGGTTGCGATGGGCTGTCTGGTCCTCCAGTAACTCGCGTTCTTGCGCGGTGCAGTCGGCCAGGAAGGCGAAGCGCTGCCGCACCTGGGCACAGATGTTGGCGGCGTCCGCCTCCATCCGCTGGGGCACCAGGCCGGCGATGTCCTCCCACCGGTAGTTCCTCGGAATCACGGCATCAAGGAACTGTTGCGGCGAATAGAGCGGTTGACGGCGTTGATCCGTCCACGCCTTCAGGACGGCTATCCGCCGCACGAGCCCTTCGTCGAACGGCCGCTGCGACCAGAGGAAGAGGTCGTAGACATCCTTGGCCGAGCCGCCCCGGCGCCGGTTGCAGGCCATGATCTTCTCGCCGATCATCTCGTATGGATCGAGACCGTAAAGGCGAGGCGGCGGGAACTCGACTCGGGCGAAGTACGTCTGCTCCTGCAGGACGAGGTCGACCGGGTCGAGGATCGGGGTGAGCCGGTAGCTGATCTGCAACTCGAAGTTGCCGGCACCGTTCTCGTGGGAGTACGAGACCCCGCCGCTGAAGTTGTCGTCCTGGGAGTAACGGAAGCTGGGAATCGAGAAGGTGATCCCGTAGAAGGGCGAGTCCGCGGCGAACGCGGATTCAATCGCCGCCTCGAAGCCGTTCTTGTGCGTTGCGTCCAGATCCACGTCTTGCGAGAAGCGTCCCGACTGGCCGAACACACACTTGCGAAGGGCTGTGCCGCCCTTGAAGAGCAACGGACCGGGTGTCGGGTTGGGCGCCCGGGTTCCGATGAAACCGTTGCGGTTCAGTAGTTCGAGCGCGTAGTGAAGCACGATCTCCTGATCTGCGACGTCGACGCCGATCCCCTGACCGGCCGCGTATTGGCGGACGTACGCGATCGGCACCATCAGCGGCGTACCTCTTCCGCAATCGCGGCGGGATCGACGTTGACGACGACGTTCCACTCCGGCAGCCGCTCGCCGCGGGCACCATGTGTCTTCCGGTCTCCGAGGTACAGCGCCGTCTCTCCGGGCCGCGCCGTAGCTTCTCGGGCGAGAGGTTCGGGGACGTCGTGACCGAGCACCTTCAGGAGAGCCCCAAGCCGGCGCAAGCTTGCCCGGCCTCGTGACGTGTGCGACGCGAGCTTGACGACGGCCGCCCAGTCGGCCCGGTCGACCGCCCGGTCGACGATGCGGGCGAGCCCGAGGACGCCGCCGACGTGACCAGGGTGGGCGCCGGAGTCGACGAGGATCTTCTCAACCGAGGCGATCCGCACTCGGAATTGATGCAACTCTTGCTCCTCGACGCTCTCGTCGGAAAAGGCCGGGAGGTAGATAAGGGTGACCGGCACGTCCTTCCACGCCAGAGGAGGCTTGGCACCGACTGGCACGCACGCTTGCACGCGTCCTGGCCGGTCTGGTGTGAGTTGACGTTCGTACGCGGCGGATTTGAACCCGACGTAGTAGGGCTGGCGCCAGCTACTCAGGGCAGCCCACGGATTGGGGAGCGACCACCCGCCGGTGTCGGCGAGCACGGTCTCGTAGCGGCCTTTCGCCGTTCGCCTGAGCCACCCCTTCGTCGCGAGTCGGGCGAGGGCAATATTGGTGACGTGGTCTGGCCATCCGAGGGTTTGTCGAACCTCTTCGGTAGTGACGCTCGGTCGGCGCTCCGCCTCGATCCAGCCGACAAGCTCTGCCTCCCGCTTCGACAAGGTCCGCGGAGTAGGGTTCTCGGCGTCGCCGTGGCGAGCTTTTACCCAATCTGACTCCGGGCTGGTCATAATGCTCAAGTATAGAAGATTATCGCGAAATCCGATAGTATCGTCTCTAATTCAGCATTGCTCAGTTAGAGAGGATAATCTCAAAATCTGAGAGTATCGTCTCTAGTTGGGCACCGCCAGGCTTGCCCTCACCTGCGTTCCACGGCAGTTTGGGCTTTGGCACTTCAGTCAGCGCCGTTGTCCGGTTCCTGTTGAGGAATGTCGCGGAAGGGCGGTGGAGTGGAAGCGGCGTGTTCTTCAGCGTCTTGATTCGATGGCGTCTCGGTGTCCGGGCCGATTGCCGGTTGCCCGTCCGAAGGCGCGCCGTCCCGTGTTTTCATGATGCGTTCCATCGCAGTGTCGGGTCGCCAGCCCACGGCGTACCGGGAGGCCAGCTCCAGCACCTGAACTTGGTCGGGATCGGCCGTCAGAAAGTTGTGGAGAACGGCTTCCCTCAGCTCGACAATGCGACGGAGTAACAGTTCCTTGCCGAGGTAAGCGACAAGTCGATCCCAGCCGAGCATCTCTATCGCTTCGACCGCTGCGGCGCCGATCGACCAGCTGTGTGCGTCCGCACGCGACCCCGTCAAGAGAGCAAGCATGAACAGGTCGTCCTCGGCAGCGAGGGCAAGAGCCTCCCGGCCGGCGTCGGTCTCAACCATCAGCTCCGCAAGGCCGACGGGGTTCGGCTCGATCGCGAGCGTCTCGGGGGGCGTGGAGATGAGCACTTCGCGAAGTGTTCCTTCCAGCTCTTCGGCGTCGTCCACCCCAATGAACCCCGTGCCGATGTGGTCGCGATGACCGACCGCGAAGAGCAAGGTACGACGTGCAGAGAGAACGGTCGTGTCGCCGAGGACGCCACGAACAACGGCGGCGCGCCGTTCTTCCTGGTCGATCCGTTTGATCAGGCGATGCGCGAGGCGAACGATCGTCGTGGTGGCGCCAGGGTCGAACGGGCCGGATAGCCGTACCGGGAGGCGAGGCAGAAGGTCGAGGAAGACGGGAAGTGCCGTTCGGGCTGGGTCGTCGTCCAGGGAACGGGTTGAGTCGAACTCGATGTCTTCCACCACCTCGGTGAGCCTGGTGATCGCGTCCGTCAACTCGGAAGCGCTTAGGTTCGCGAGTACCTCTCTCAGCCGGTCGGGTTCCCCAAGGTTGGATAACAATTCGTCGATCATCCTGGCAGGCACGACACCGTCAGGAAGTCGTCGTTCGAGGTAGAAGCGAAAGACCGCCGGGTTGGCGACTCGTCGCTGCTTGCGCCACGTTGCAAGCCACTCGGGGCCGAAGTGCATGTTCTCGAAGTAGCGACGTGCTGCTGGGAACAGCCACTTGCAGATCGTCTCGGCAAGCTCACGATCGACAGCGACCAGCGGGCCGACGGGACCGGTGCTGGGATCGCGACCGGACAAGTATCCGCTTTGCGCGGGCTGCGTAGACCCGAGGGCGTCGCTGACGCTCACGAGCGCTTCGAACATGTCTGGACGCAGGATCCGGACAGCTTCGAGGCCGAGCAGGTCGGCCAGGGCCACCTCGTCGCCGACGAGGCGAAGCGTCATCGGAAGTGATTGGAGGTAGCGACGGGCATCCCGTGGCGTGCTGAGCAGTGGCCGCACGACTAAGGCAAAGATGTTCTGCCAGTCGCCAGCGATGAAGGGTCCGGTCGGAAGCGCGCCAACGAGCGACGGCAACCCATCCAGCACGAGGCCGGTCACATCGGGCTCCCGTGCGACCGGAACATCGTGGGTGACCTGCACGATCTTCTCTAGGTAGGCGCGGCCCCGATCATGGTTGCCTTCGCCAAGGCACTCTTCGACCCGCCGGCGATCGAAGGCGAGGAGGTACAGGGTGTTGGGAAAGTCCCCGACGAGTCGAACAAGCCGGACGATGTCTCGAACTTCCTTGGGCCGGAGGCGGTCAACATCATCGAGGACAACGACGAGGCGCTGATCGAGCAGGGAGAGCTGGTTGCGAAGCGCTGCCCGCTGTTCGAGGACGGAGGGGTCCGAGGCGAGCTGATCCGCTACGCCGGTGACGGTGTCAACTAGTGCTGCCATGCCAAAGACTCCGGCCACCGGGGAGAGCAGTCGCCCGTATGTTGCGAGCTTCTCGGCGATGGTCCTGAGAAGCGGAGGACCGTCACCGAGTTGCTTCGCAACCTCCAGAAAGAAGGGGCTGATGAGGGCCTCGGTTCCAGAGAACATCCAAGGATTGAATTGGACAACCATCGCCCGTTGACCGAGCGCCTCTACGGTCATGTTCAGGATCGAGGTCTTTCCACTTCCCCACGGGCCGGACAACGCCATCACGTATCCGCCCGAGACCGGGGCGACGAGAATCTCTTCCGCGAGCGCCTGCGCGAAAGGGCTGCGGCCGAGGCGATCGTCGGCCAGGGATTCCACCGGCCAGTCGCCGAGCCGCACGGAGCCGCCGTTCTGCTCAGGCTCTTGGGCGGCGCTCGATGCGTCGAGGGGGTTGGTGGCAGGTTCGGTCACTGAGGGCTCCTCCGATTGTCTTGAACTCGCTTTCGTGCCCTGCTCAAGCGAGTATCGAGAGCACCGCGAGAGATCTCCAGGAAGTCGGCGATCTCGGCTCGGCTCCATCCGGCGGCTTCAAGGATGACCGCGGTCTGGTCGTCGATCGGCCACGGCGCGATCGTTCGGAGGATCAAGTCACGCGCCATCACGACCTCCGCCGGGTCGGCCCTGGGATCCGCGGCAACGATCTGCAGGCGTGGGTTGCCGTCGTCGAGGAGAACGTCGAGACTCAGGTCACCTCGTGCGATCCATCGGGAGTAACGACGGTAAGCGTTCGCAACGTCGGGGAGGCAACAGGCGACAAAGAAGACTTCGAGTCTCGTGCCCTGCCCGGGATCCCAGACGCCCGGCACCAGGATGTTGTCCCGAAAGCGGTGCAGACAGGCTTCGGTCGCCTCGGCGGCAATCTCCTCGGGGAAGGGGTGGCTCTGCAGCTCTCGCACCCGTCGTAGTCCATAGCCGGCCGCGGCGCAACGCCTCACGATGCTTCCCTCTCCGAGCGAGCGCGTGAGGTCGTCGAGCGCATGTTCGATGAGGCGCCGCTGTAGCTCAATCCATGTCGCACCCACGTACCCGGCGTCGACGACCTGATCGAGAAGAGCCGGCGTCCCGAGCGCACGAAGGGCGGCTTCAGATGACGGACGCTCTGCCGCTTCCGGGTCGGGTGGAGTCTCGTGGATGGCTTCGGCTCCCACGCTTATACGTCTGTCGCGATCTCGGCTGATTCTGACGGCGGTTAGGGACGCAGCGAGACCGGCGACCTACTGAGTTGGCTCGTCCGAATCGGGCACCGAGCCAAGCATTCTCGTGAGCGCCGCCCGAGGTACGAGCACTCGGCGCCCGATCTTGATGGACGGTATCTCGCCACGGCGCACGGCCTCGTATGCAAAAGCCCGGCTGATCCCGAGTGCAGCGGCTGCCTCCTCGACCGTCAACGTCAGGCGTTCCTGCGTCGATGAGATGGCACCGACTCCGAGACGGCCGGCACCAGCTCCACCCTGACCCTGCCCCTGCTCCGGCCCAGCGAGTGCATCCCGCAACTCGGCAGGCTGACCGGACCAGTAGCCGGGGTCGACAACCGTCGCCATCGTGTCCGGCTTCGGCGGACGGCCGGAAGGGTCGCCGATCGGCAGAGCCGAACCTCGCTCGCTCGCGCCGCGGAGGATCTGAGCGAGCTGGGGGGCGTGGTCGGCCCAGTAGTTCGCATTGATGACGACGACCTCCAGGGGCTCGGTCATGCGTTCTCCAGCACTTTTGCTGCCTCGGTGTCCTGCGCTTCGAGGAGATGCCGGTAGCGGTTGACCATCTGGACGGTTCGCCAGCCGTGGCGGTCCATCACCTCGCCGACACTCGCGCCATTCTTCAGCAGTGTCGTTGCCGAGTGGTGCCGCAAGTCGTGCAGCCGGATGTGGGGCACGCCCGCATCTGAGCACGCTGTGGAAAAGGCGCGGGTGATGCTGTTGGGGCTGTACGACCGGCGACCTGCGGCGTCCGGAGAGAAGACGTAGCCCGACGGTTCCACAATCGCGTTGCACGTCTCCGCTCGCGCATTGCTGCGCTCCCGATGCGCTCGGAGAAGCTCGATCGATCGAGGACCAAGAGCAATGCGGCGGATCTCACCTGTCTTGGTCCCTCTCTCCAGCACGCCGCCGGGAACGTTCACGACGGCACGGCGGATGAGAACGCTGCCGCCGTCGAGGTCAAGGTCTTCCCAGTGGAGTCCGCAGACTTCGCCTCGCCGGCAGCCCGTCCACGCGGCGACGGCGATGAGCGTTCCCCAATCGGGAGAGGTAGCGAGCAGATGGTCGATGACCGTGCGCACGTCCGCCGACGAGGGCGGGCTGATCTTTCGTTCACCGAGGGGTGGTAGTTCGATGCCATCGGTGGCGACGATCGCCGTGTACCCGCGGCGATGTGCCCACGCGAGCGACTGTCGCAGCGCCCAGTGAGCCTTCCTAATCGATGCTCCGGACTGTCCCTTCGACAGCAGAGCGTCGTACAGGTCTTCGATGTGATGCGGACGCAGCCGAGCGACGGGTGTGGCTCCGATCACCGGTTCGATGTGCTTGATCGCTACCTTGTAGCGGTCCACCGTGACCGGCGACAGTCTCAGGGACTTGGCGTCGAGCCATTTCTTGAGCACCTGCGAGACTGTCATCGGCTGGGCCGCTGCTGACGCGGTGCGGTCGCGTGCAACTTCGGTGACGAAGGCGGCGAGCGCCCGGTCGGCTTCTCTCTTGGTGCCATGCACCGTCTTGGTGGCGTACTGCTTGCGTCCGTTCGCGTCGCGACCGATGAAAGCATGCAGGCGCCACGACGTCTCTCCGCGCTGTTGGATGTGCCCTGCCACTGTTACTCCCTTCCCCCCACTGTACGAGGGGTTTTCAGGGAGCGTCCGGATTGCCAACATGGATTGCCAACGAGAAGGAGCGTGCTATCCAGTTCTTGTCAGGTATGGCCTGAACAGGGAAACATCTAGCACCCCCAACGGGATTCGAACCCGTGTTTCCGCCTTGAAAGGGCGATGTCCTCGGCCGCTGGACGATGGGGGCTCGCCCCGAAGGCGGAAGGCGAAAATTATCAGGCGCCGGGCTCAGTGCCGGCACCACCCTCGCCCGCGAGTAGCCACTCGCTGCCGTCAGAAGTGTCGCGCACCTCGATACCGCACTCGGCGAGCCGCTCTCGGACGAAGTCGGCTTCCTGGAATCGACGTTCCCGTCTGGCCGAGTCCCGGAGCTCGAGCAGGGCCCCGACATAGGGGCCGACCACCTCCCGTGGGTCGCGCACTCCGGTCGCGGAGAGCCGGCCGAGCTCGAGGATGAGCGATCGGAGGCTGGCGTGGGCGCGGTCGAGCTCGTCGCCCGCCGGGATGTCCGTCGACCATTCGGTGACGTCCCGCTCGAGGTCGAGCACCGTGCTCACGGCGAGGGACATGTCCCGGGAAGCGACCGCCGCCGCGAAGCCCGCCTCGCGCTCCCGCACCAGGTCGACGAGCGGAGAGGTGCTGAGGCGCTGCCCGACGACTGTGGAGTGGGACGCTTCACCGACGACCTGCCCTCCGCCCGCCGCCGGCCTGCCGCCAGCGGCCGCTCCCTCCCCGTGACCGCCGCCCCGGGCGAGCGCCTCCGCAGTTTCGAGTATCCGGGCGATCGGCAGGGTTTCGCCGCTTGCGAATGTCGCAGAGCGGCCGGCAGCACGTACGGTCACGATGCCCCTTCCTTCCACCGATGCCGTGCCGGCGTCCAGATCGAGGATGCAGGCGGTGTGCTCGTCGACTCCGAGCACGAAAGCGCCGGCAGGCAAGTCCTTCTCCATCATCGAGAGGCGCCGCTCGCCCAGATAGCAGAAACGGGTGTCATGCGTCCCGCCCTCGTTGTTGTCGTAATGGGGGATGATCGCCGCCCGAAGACCGGCCGCCGAGGCGATGTCGAGTCCATCGAGCCAGTGCGGGTCCTCTCCGCACTTGTAGATCTCGTACACCGGCACCGTGA
>Ga0224551_1000030_pt1 | contig 14426 bp, 18 predicted proteins | sample 714P32024metaG_FD_179899 | JGI IMG/M metagenome (GOLD analysis project Ga0224551, IMG submission 179899) | Peat soil microbial communities from Stordalen Mire, Sweden - 717 P3 20-24 | ecosystem: Environmental > Terrestrial > Soil > Wetlands > Peat | place: Sweden: Norrbotten County, Stordalen...
GTTTGGGTGGGTAGGCGATCGTGTAACCGACGGTTCGCTTGCGCGCCTGAGAGTCGAATTCGTTCGAGACCGATGCTCCGAGCGGCGCGAACGTCAGCACCGGGCTCGGCACCGCACAAGCCCCATCGAGCTGATCGAGCATCTGCCCCCCGGGGAGGATCCCGTGCGATACGAGCTCGAGGCCGGTGGCGCCGGCTGCGGCGGCGGCCGCGATACCGCCAAGTCCATAGACGAGCAGCCGTCGCCGGTTGAACCTTCGTTGCGATGCCGCGTCCCGTCCGGCGCCATCAGAGGCCGCGGCCACCTGATAACCGACCGGCGGACCTTCATGAGACACCGGCTGATCGTCGGTGACAGCGCCGGTCGGAGTGGTGCGCCTCCGATCTCGCATCGATATCGGGCTCAGCGCTGGATGAGGGCGAGACCGCCGTGGCGGGCTCGTTGTACCGCTCGGTGTGCAACAGCCAGTGCCGCGCTCATCGCCACGAGCCCGGCAATGTCGATCGCCCCTGTGTGAAACAGGTCCTTCGGCCCGGGATCACCGGCAATGACCCAAACGTAGGATCCTGCGAGAAAGGCGATCATGCCGTAGGTGGCGAACCGAGCGAGGCAAGCCTCGTAGCGCAGGACTCGCGGTGGCAGATCTACTCGGCGGACAGTCTTGGCGGCCCCGACCACGAGACAGACCATGGCGACGGGGCTGAGCGCCATCCAGAGGAGCTCGCCGGTTGGAAACGAGGCCAGCGCGCCCGGGTGGGCCCAGTACGAGGTGACCGAGAGGGTCGACGCCCAGGTAAACGCGGCCACCCCGCCCGGCACGAGGCCCTGCTGCGCCCAGGCATGGCCGCCGGTACCTGGCCAGCCATTTCCGAAGTGACGACTGCCGATGATCAGGAACGCCGCACCGGCGACGAAGAGCAACGACGGGCGGACAAGCCCCTGCGACCTGCGGCGGACGATACGTTCGACCACGCAACAAGCGATTGGAATGGCAGAGAGCACCGACAAGATGAGGAAGAGGAGCATCATGCCGGACATCAGGATCATCGCCGCGTAGGTGGCGCTGGTGTCTGGTTCCGACCACTGCCAGCCGATGGTCAACTGCGACCAGATGGCGATGCCAAACGCGAGGAAGACACCCAACGCACAACCGAGCGACGCCAAGCTGGCCCGAACTTGGTCGCCGGGCTCGATCGCGTGGCCGGTGAGTCCCGCATTGGTGAGCCTTGCAGTCAGCCCGCTCCAGGCGACGTCGGCGCTGCGTCGCAACGAACGCGGCCGCTCGCAGATCTCGGCGGTGAGCAGTTCGGTGAACTCGTCGCCGTAGCGGGAGCGCCAGTCCTTCGGGTACCAGCGCAGCAGGCGTTCGGCACGACGTGCGAGATCCTCGGACGCCTCGCTCATGCAGTGCCCCAGCTCCGCGCCAATCGCCGAAGCCCGAGGTCGGCCACGCGGCGCTGAGCGGCGAGGTGAGCTCGAAGGGCAGCCGCGCCTACAGCAGTCAGCTGGTAGGGGCGCCGGCGGTCGTGGCTGTCGAGCGCTTCGATGAGTCCCTGACCCTCGAGTCGGCTAAGCGCCTCGTAGAGGGTGCCCGGTGCAAGCCGCACTCCGGCGAACGCCTCGATGTCCTTGGTCAAGGCATAGCCATGCTTGGCCCCCTCCGCGAGGCTGGAGAGGATCAAGGTCGCGGGGCCGGCGTAGCGACCGAACGTACCGAGTGGCTCGGATGGGCTTCGATCGTCCTCGGGTGCTTTCGCAGATCTTGCCACAAGAGTCATCGTATATCGGCCGACGATCCATCGGCGGTCGGAAGGGCGGTAACGCGCGGCACGAGGTACGGGAGGTGACGGGCGAGGAACTGTCGCGGAAACGGGTCGCGCAAGCGCCAGAAACCGGCGTCGATCACGAAGTGCGCCATCACCGCACCGAGATAGGCACCGAAAAGCAAACGAACCGGCGGAGCCGAACCGTGCAGGTGGGATGCGCCGCCGAGGACAACTCCGCCCAGGAGAGCAACGTTGCAGAAGAGGGCGATCCTGAGTACCCGTGTGCGCCCTCGACGACTCCCGGCAGCCACCAGTCCCACGAGGAGCAGGTACTGAAATCCGTGGGCGATCGTCATCCCGCCGACCGCAGCGTAGGGCGAACGGAAGATGAAGATGGGGAGCGAGAACAGGAGCGACAGCAGGTAGATGGCGCAGAAGCCAGCCGGGCGCTCATGCGACGGTCGCCGAACGAGCGACACCAACCCGTAGCCAACAGCACCGACGAACAGAAGTGCGCCCACAATGAACAACCCGCCGGCCCCCGTCTGCACACCGAGTTGGAGGAGGGCGGGGTGTGCCATGAGTCCGACGATCCCGGCTCCTCCCGCAACGACGAGGGCGCGGCGCTCCGTGCGCCGCAGCGATGTCACGCCAACTGACGATGCCGCTAACGCGGCGATGCCCAGGTTCTGCTTCTGAAAGTGGAGGAACTGCCAAGCGAAGTACGGCAGGAGGAGCCAAGTCATCGCTGCCGGTGGGAGTGCCGCTGCCGTTGCCGCTGCCGTCAGGACGAGGCCGATCGGGATCCACACATAGCGAATTGGGCGCTGCAAAGAGTAGGAGTGGACTTCGGGAAGCGTGTAGAGCCAAGCCGTCGACGCGACGTGGACTGAGGAACCGAGGAAAAGCAGCCAAGCGAGTCCACGAGCCGGTGGAGCTGAGGAGGGTGGAGCCACGCCGATTGTGGCGCCGAAGGCTCCGGCGGTAATGACCACGGTTGCCCACAGCCAAAGCCGAGCTGCTCCGTGACTCTTGGTAGAGCAGGTACGTGATGTACCCGTTGTGCGATCTGGCGGAACCTCTCCTGAATCGGCGCGCCACTGAGCGCCGAACGCCTCAACCGCCGCCACAGCCGCCCGCCGCCCCGGCAGAGGGTGCCACGACAAAAAGCAGGAACAGCACGACGCCGGCGACTGTGGCCAGCAGAACCAGAGACAGTGCAAGGTTTTTCCAGTGCCGCTCAGAACTGAGTGGTCCTGGGAACGAGGTCGCCTCGCGAGGTTCTGAGAATTGAAACATGACCCGACACTACTCCGTAGAACGATATACCGTCAAGCAGTATAACGGACACCGGAGTATGCGTCTGTGTCGCGTCTCCTACTGGCTCCCCGTGAGCCGCTTACCCCAACTGCGCCCCGAGCGTGACCGCCGCTTGGCAATCGCCGCAGGTCAGGGGTTCGTGTGGGCGTCTCCGACTAGCAAACCGGATACATTCCTCGGCTCTACCTCAGCGCCTGAGCTCGTGTTCTGCAAGTCCGTGCTGAACGTCTCGGTCCGGTCACGCCCGGCCTTCTTGGCCGCATACAGTGCCCGATCGGCGGCTTGGGCGAGGGATCCCGCGTCAATCGCATGATCAGGAAGGACCGCGATTCCTATGCTGAAGGTTACGCGTTGCTCGACGGTTGGCACCCGGATCTCGGCGACAGCATGCTGAGTTTTTCTGCAATCTCGCGGGCTCCCTCGGGCCCGGTGGCGGGTAGGAGAATGAGAAATTCCTCGCCCCCATAGCGACCTGCGAAATCGGCGGCTCGCAGCGTCTGCGTGAGTGCTACGCCGACTGCTGCGAGAACCTCATCGCCACTCGGGTGGCCGAACCGATCATTGATGTGCTTGAAGTGGACGAGGTCGCACATGAGCGCCGCGAGCGGCGTGAGTGTTCGTGACGATTGCGCCACCATGCGTTTTAGCGTGTCCTCGATCGCCCGACGACTCGGCAGCCCGGTGAGAGCATCGGTCGCGCTGCGCAGCTCGGCGATCGCCAGATTGCGCAAGTTTCCGAGAACCGGCGCCGAGTGGCTCACTGCTTCTCGTAAAGACCGTCCCTCCTCGCCTGTGAGGGCTGCTCCGTGACTGGCGAGAACCGAGCCGATGACCTCGCCTCCGACCAGCAACGGTGTGCATATCGTCCGCTCTGGGCAGGCTGAACAAACCGGACAGGCCAGCAGCGGGTCGGCATTGGCCGAACTGGTAAAGGGTCTCGCCATGCGCACCGCAAGACAGCTACGCGGCTTGGCCCCATCGAGAGCGTGTAAAAGTGGTGAACCCTCAGCCAGGGTAGTGACCGATTCGAGTCGGTCAGCGCTGTGGTTCCGATTGAAGATCGTGACCGTGCAGCTCGAGATGGCTCTTTCTAGGTAGCGCTTTAGGAGGTCGTGTACTTCTCGCTCGCTCTCCGTCAGTTGCAGCGTGCTGGTGAAGTCTTCCTGCCCGACGTCGTAGACATCTTCGGCTTGTCTCCGGCGGCCAACTCGTCGAGTGTCGCGCCGAGCTGATCGAGTTCGTCGTCGCCTCGCGGCGACAGACGTCTGGTGTAGTCGCCCCCGCTCACTGCCTGAGCGAAGCTCGAATACGAAAGCGTCCGAGTCAATACCGAGCGGATGAGCCAGACCACCATTCCGACTGCGGCAATGAGCCAGAGGACCAACGCAAGAGCCATGAGGCGAACGCTCAAGGTGTAACTGGAAAGCATTTTCTCATATGCGGAGCGTGCTTGGATTGCTTCGGCCTGCACGATGGAGGTCGCTGCGGCTGTCATTCGGTCAAACGTCGCTTCAACCTCACCCACCTCGACCCCTTTCGAGGCGGCGCTTGCACGGGACAGGCCCCCGCTGGCGCGGAGGAGTTGTAGATGTGTCCAGCCGGCTGCCACGACGTTTATGGCGGCCGGCTCGGCTCGATTGTCCGTGGAGTTAGTCCGGATGGCTGCGATGTCATCTTCGATGTCATTGGAGATGCCCGAAACGAGCCCGGTTGTTACAGGTGCTGTGGCGACCGGATTGCCGAGGTCGAGCAGTAATTCGAGGGTTGCTGCGTGTGCGTCACCGAGACTTGCCCCAAGGTCCGTGGCGGCCTCAGCGCTGAGCACATTGTTCCGGTAGAGCTCCGTGGCCGAGCTGCGTTCGGATTGAAGCCCGTGTATTCCAGCTCCTGCCACCGCGAGTAGAACCGGAACAAGAACGACCAACACGAGAGTGAACCTCGATCTGACCTTCAGAGAGTGTTTGGCCATATCGGTTTCCCAGGCCAGAAGCAAAGTAATTTGGCAGCAACATCGATTCGCACGTTGGCCGTCAATCCTCGAGTCCGGACCGACCGGCCGATAGCCAGGAACGCTCGAGCAGGCGCAGCGTTGCGCCGGCGCAGGTCTCACCTGGCAAGGCACTCCGGTACTCGATCGACTGGAGCGACGTGTGCTCACCGAGAAGTGGCCTGAAATTGGGGCCTCCCGGCATGAATGTGGGTCACTCTCCGGCAACGGACATTCGTTCATGCGGTAGGACATGCTCGATCGGCCCGACGGTGAGCATGATGAGGGCGAGGGCCGCCTTGGCGGAGTGAAAGCCGTAGGCACGGTTGATCAGGAGGCGGACGCGCCGGTTCAAGCCTTCGTGGCGGGCATTGTTCACTCCAAGACGAACGGCGGCGAGAATACCGGCTCGGTGCTTGCGGATCGTTTGTGCGAGCGTGACGAACGGCTTCAGCCTGCTGCGGGAGGCCTTCGAGCAGAAGCGGTCGATGAGAAGAGCGACGTCCTGCTCGGAGAGGTCACCGGCAAAGATCGCCCGGAGGGCTTCCTTCAGGCTGTATGCCCGCCACAGTGGCATCCGTGGCGTTTCAGCCGACGCAGCGTGGCCGCCTGGTCCTCGTCGAGATCCTTCGGGTTCTTCAACAAGCACCATCTCGCTCCCTTGAATCTCTTGGCCGCCTTTTCGTCCGCCTGGCGCATCTGCTGCCATTCCTGGCGCCGGACGGTGTCGAGGGCCTTCGTGCCGAGGGCCACCACATGGAATGGGTCGTAACAGATGACCGCCTTGGTGGCATGCCCCGGCTTTTGGACGGACTTCGCGTAGCCAGCCGACATGTCCATCGAGACGGCCGTGAGGTTCTCCGAGCGCTCGGTTCCGAGCTCGTCGAAGAAGCCGTCGAGCGTTGCGGTGTCACGGCCCTCAGATCCCCAGACGATCTTGCGGCTGCGATGGTCCGAGACGAGGGTCAGGTACTTGTGCCGGCGGCGCCAGCTCACGTCGTCGACCCCGATCTCGAAAAGACCGTCCAGTCGACTCGCGTCGAGACCGGTCTCCATCACTCGGGTGATCATCCGCCCGACGGTGTCCCAGTCGACCCGCACGAGCCGGCAGATGGCGGTCTTGTCCATCTGGGTGGCGAGGAAGCCGACGAGATCCTCGAAGTCGCGGGTGTGGCGCGAACCGGCCCGGGCGAAGGGGACGCCGTCTGTCCGCACGCCATGTACCGGGCAGGACAGCCGTCGCAACTGGGCGCGCACCTCGAGGCGCCAGATGGCGAGGTCGAGGTGGCGCCAGGCGGACTCGACCGGCCGGCGGTCGTAGCGTGCTTTCGTCTCGAAGTCGCACTCCGGGCAGCACAGCACCCGCCGACGCAGCGCCACGGTGACCACGACCGCCTCGTCTGTGAACTCGACGTCGCGCACCCAGATCTCTGGCAGGGCAAGAAGAAGAGAGAATGCAGCGGTGACGCGCACGGAGACCGTCCTCGTTCGATTGGCTTAGTCACCACCGAACGTACGGTCCCGTGCGCCTCACCACAGTCACGAACGGCCGTTGACCAACGGCAGGCTGGCTCGTCAGCCTGCCCCGCGGTGCCCGGATCGTCCTTCACTGCCAAGGGCTTACGCGCCTCGGAATGCGTTGAGTGACCCACACCGATGCCGGAAGACCCTGAAATTGGTCACGTCCTACTTGTCGACACGTTCGCTGTCCAGGCTGAGAGCGATTCAAAGTTATCTACGCAGGCGCTCGTCGACGGCGGTCCCGGGACGCCACCAACGCGAGACGAGATTCTCGTGCACCGTTGGGCCCTTCGCCTCTGGTCCGCTTCTCCTCCGCGACTCACACTGAGTGTCATGCGCTGGCCCTCAGTCATCGCCTAAAGGAGAAAAGCCATGAAAGCTGCCGTGGTCCATGATTTCGGGCGCCCCCTCGTCCTAGAGGACGTCTCAAAGCCGGATCCGGGCTTAGGTCAGGTTCTCGTCAGGGTCGAGACCTCCGGCCTTTGTCACACCGACATCCATGCTGCGCACGGAGACTGGCCGGTCAAGCCCTCCGTCCCGTTCATCCCAGGCCACGAGGGTGTCGGGCTGGTGGAACGAGTCGGTGCCGGCGTCACCCACCTGAAGGAAGGTGACCGAGTAGCGGTGCCGTGGCTCGGATGGGCATGCGGTGCCTGCGAGCTCTGTGCTTCCGGCTGGGAGACGCTTTGTCGAAAGGCGAGGTACACGGGTTACACCGTGAACGGAAGCTTCGCTGAGTACGTGCTGGCCGAAGCTGACTTTGCGGCGAGGGTGCCGCCTGTTGTCGACCCACTCGACGCCGCTCCCCTCGCGTGCGCCGGCGTGACAACCTACAAGGCAGTCAAAGTCTCAGGTGCTCGCTCGTCGGACCTGGTAGCCGTGTTCGGCATCGGCGGCCTCGGTCACCTTGCCGTACAGTACGCCCAGATCGCCGGTGCCTCAGCTGTCGCCGTCGATATCGTCGACGACAAGCTGCAGATGGCGAAAGAACTAGGCGCCAGCTACACCTTCAATGCCAAGGACGACGATCCTGTCAACGGCATCCAGGCGCTCGGTGGTGCGGACGTCGCCATCGCGCTGGCCGCGACGCCAGCGGCGTTCGAGCAGGCGTTTCGAAGCCTGAGGCCGAAGGGCACGCTCGTGCTCGTCGGCTTGCCGGCCGACAACACGATGCACCTGCCGATCTTCGAGACGGTGCTGCAGGGGATCACTGTGGTTGGCTCCCTCGTCGGGACCCGGGTCGACCTCGCTGAGACGTTCCAGCTCCACGCTGACGGCCGCACGCGCATCGTGCGCGAGACGCGCAAGCTCGAGGACGTCAACGAGGCGATCGCCGACGTGGAGAGCGGCACCGTCGAGGCTCGCGTCGTGTTCGATCTTCGATAACCCGGCGCCAGAGGTCGAGTCACGCCGCCCCGGCGCGGCCGACAGGGCGAGCCCAGTGGGACGTTTGGCTCGGTTGGGCGGGACGTTTGACTCTCAGTTGTCCGCCCTCGCGCGCCCATCATCTGAGCATCGGTGAGGAGCTGCTCGCAGAACGCCGCCGGCGCCGCCGTGCGGGCGACCCGCGCCTTACCGAGACGGATCGCGAGTTCCTCGGCCGTCTCGTCGACGGGGACCTGGCCGAAGAGTTCCAAGCCGCGCTCGGCGCCGTCAGCGACGCCGATCCGCGGCGGCGCCGAAGACGACCACGACTGACCAAGCGAGCTGAACATGATCTCGTGGTCGACGAGTACCTGGCCGTCCGCGTGCTGCGCCCCCGTTGGCCCTCCCAGCTACCCGACGACGAGCTGGCCATTCGTGCCAGCCGGCATGGCTCCTCCAAGCCCTACACGGCCATCGAGGGGCCAGTTGTGCCAGCTGTTCGTCGGAGCCAGCCCTGCGGTGGCCACCGCCATCACGCTGGCCGCACCCGGAGAGGTCCTCCAGGTCCTCGATCCTCGCCCCCTCCTCGACGAAGCTGCCGCCATCGCAGCCCGTTACGGTGGCACCGGGCTGCTCATCGCCGAGAGCCTCGCCGCCGGGCTTGCACAGGCAAGTTCGCCTCAAACAGGTCATGGAGACAGGCCGACATCGGCGTGCAACCGCGACTGGCGGCGGCCCCCGGTCCCGGTTGGGTGCGGGCGGCTACTGATCACGGATCTGGCTGCGCAACGACCGCTCCGTGATCAGGTCGTCGTCCGCTAAGAGACGTGATCTGATCAGAATCCTGCGGAGGATCTCATCGTCATCGATTGCAGGCAAATACGCGGATGGCGATGCTGCACTGTCAATCCTGTTCGTTGCTTTTCCGCTGAACGACAGCCACTTCCCCGGAGGGTCCATACGAACGTTGCCGGTAGCCAGGTCGATTGAGTACGTACGGAGCGTGCCCCTGACGACGAGGTGCCGGTCGGCCAGCTCGAACTGCTCGGGCAGATTTCCATCCTTCACCATCGCCTCGAGCAGCTCGCGGCGATGGTGGACTGCGTCAAGGTGCTCCCCATGAGCGAGGGCTTCCCAGTACTCACCTAATCGTGGCTCGAAGGCGAACTTTTCGATCCAGAATGGGTCGTTCGCAACGGTGCAGACGCTCGTGAACAGGTCAAGATCTCGCATTGCTTCCGAGAAGACCACGCTAGGTACGTCCGAGAGAGCCAAAGGCGCCTGCTCGTTCTCGCCGATTTGGGCAAAGATCAGACGATCTGTCACTCCTAACTCGATCTCGATCCTGTGATCGTCGAAGTCCAGCATCGCTAACTGCCAAGACGCGCGGATTCCAGCAACCCGGAAGTCACGGTTAGCGATACCGGACTGGCCTCCGTCCCATGCTCCTGACAGGAAGCCTCCCCACCATCCGCGTTCTCGCGCGAGCGCGTAGAATTGACGAAAGCGGAGGATGTGGCCGGCGTAGTGGCTGGAGTACAGCTCCATCGACCGTTCAGCTGTATTCGGCACATAGGTCTCCCGCCAGACTTGGCGGAAGGGCTGCACCAGGTCGAGCGATCTGGCAAAGGCGCGCAGGGTGCCTATCTCGTCGGTCGACGACATGGCGGGATGCCACAGCCGGACTATCGCTTCTCCATCAATTGTGCGGAGTCCCGAAGGAGTCGCGAAGCGGTGAGCGGCCTCGGTCGCCAAACCAACCAGGCTCGCCGAGCAGCGGCGATACCGCCCAGAAGAGTCGGCGCCCGAACCAGCCGGTCAACGGATGCACGACGAAACGTTGACGAAAGTCTTGTAGCGACCACTCACGTGCCGAGGTGAAGAGGTCCTCGAGCCGCCTGCGCTCTGCCGTCACCGCCTTTTTGAGGTCAGCCTGTTGCCGCACGGCCACCGCAACCTCGCCCCCGGCAAGCGACGGCGGGCCCGGAAGCTCCCGGCCGTCTGACCGCCAAACGAGACTGACGCCCAGGCGGTCGTCGAGGCGAAGAACGGCTTCGGCCGAGTCGAAGTTGATGGTGAGCGATCCCGTGGCGCTTAGCCCCCAGTCTGGAACAGCCATCTCCAGCACGACTTCCCTGGAGAGATCGAGGCGCGCCGCAACCCTGTCGAGCTCTGTGCCAAGGCGCTTCAGGGTCGTGCGGTTCGAGGTCGAACTTGCCAGGCGCGACATGGCCGCGACAGCTTCGATCGTTCCTGATGTGGCGAGAACGTGAAAGCAGGCGTACTGGACTTTCTCGCCTGCGACCTCAGTTGGACGAAGCGTCCGGCCAAACGACCCTCTAATGCAGCGGGCGGCTACGGCTTCGAGCACTGGGACCAGCCATGGACAATCGAGCACTCCAGCCGTCCAAACGAGCCCCCGTGCAAGATCGTCGTTGCAACCGCTGAGAAGGCGCCGGTGTGAACCGTGGTCGGTCATGAATCCCACGGGCTCAGTTTCGACCAAGATGCCGAGCAGGCGTTCAACGATATCTGCGGCTCCCCTAGCGGCACCCGACCGCTGCTCACAGGCTCGGATCCACTTTGCGGATGGCCTTGCACCCGTCGCTGCCGCGCAGTGCTCCAAGAGCTCGCGTAGTCCGGCCGGCCACACCTCCACACTTGCTCCGAGCAGGTCGACGGCGGCAATGCCGAACGCGTCCCTCATCAAGAATGGCCCTGATTCAGTCGGATCCACGACGGCCGGTCTCCCCGCCAAGAGGAGTGCCTCCGCTCGTAGGCCCCACACTTTGTTGCCCGGATCGGGATTCCACGCGGAAAGTTGGTCGGCAGCTTCATCTGCAACCGTCAGCGCAACTGAATCGCCCAAGACGAGAAGCCTCTCAAGCGCGATCAGGGCCAGGCTTATCAATGCGGGTCTTGCATAATGTGCGCGATTTGGCTTCGCGTCAAACGAGAGTAGAAGGCGCACGTCGTCGGCTTTGAGCGGCGGAGGAGTCTTACGGAAGGCTCCAACGCACCATGCGGCGGTAGTGAACGAGGTGTCTCGTGTTGCGAGGTCTTCGCCGCCGATGACGGCAAGGGACACGGCCTGGTCAGTCGAGAGCGCACGGATCCACGGCTCCGCCTTGTGGCCGCCGAGGAAGCTACCGCCCGCGGCCTTAAGGAGCAGGTCGAGCTCAATCAAGAGGCCATCTGCGCGTCCGTGATGTTCGACGAGCATGGCCTCGAGGTCTACGGACCCAGCCAAGTCCCGAGCATTTCTTGACCCCTATGCCCTCGTTCATGACTGACAGGAAGCACGCACTCTCCCGCAGGCAGGCAACTGGAGAGCTTCATCATTTCCACGCTCGTCATCCACGGACCAGCGCCGAGAAGTCTCCGGTGCGGTCGCCTCCCCAGCGGAACAGCCTGCTAGCTACTACGAGCGCGCCCACTGCCACGAGCAGGAGCCTCGATGCGCGTCTTGTCGCCACCAGCGCAAGGATGCCAGAACCGAAACGTCATAACTAGACGCGATCAGCGTTCATTGGAGATCGGTTGGGCCGCTCTCTAGGCGGGTCGTCGCATCGTAACGTTGAACCTGGGTTGAATCAGACAGCCGACCGAGGAGGTGCTGCGCCAGTTCTCCATGGGTCAGCCCTGTCAGGTCGTTGTTAGCAGCGTCTCCCCACCATCGGTCCCCAAAGTCGAGAGCATTGCCATGTTTGCTGGTGTCACAGGGCACGCACCTACCCTCCCGATCCGTTCGGCGTGGTCTTTGGCCTTGCCATTAGTTCGGCTGGATCACAGGAGAACGGCAGTTATCTGCGGATCATCCACCTGTCGGGCCATATGCCAGGTGAACCAACGGCCGCGGCCGCGGTGACTCCGACCTGTGAGTTCGTGTAACGGTGCACCCGGTGCGGACATTACGTTCAGTGGCATCGCTTCCGGAGGAGTACACGTCCTGGACCAAGGCGCTCGGCGGCGATAGCGAAGGTTTTGCCCCCGTCTTCGATCGCCAGCGGGACCGCGTGTACCGCCATGCGCTCCGGTTGACCGGAAATGCGCCCGACGCGGAAGACCTCACGGCCGGCGCCTTCCTCGAGCTCTGGCGTCGAAAGAAGTCGGTACGAGTCGTCGAGGGAACTGTGCTGCCGTGGCTCCTGGTCACCACGACCAACCTTGCGCGTAATCATGCCCGCGGCCTGCGACGCTATCGAGCGCTGATAGACGCGCTCCCGCGCTCCGATGACGGCCGTGGCGCTGGCGATGTCGCGCTCGAGCACATCGAGGAGGTCGTCGTCATCGAGCAGGTGAGACAAGCGCTCAACTCCCTCGCGAGATCGGACGCCGCCCTCATCACGCTCACCGCGTTCGAACACTACTCACCTGCCCAGGCGGCAACCGCTCTTGGCATCTCCGAAGGTGCAGCGCGCACGCGACTTCATCGTGCCCGAGCTCGAATGGCCTCGGCACTGGAAACCTCGCAGGCCGGAGAACGAGATGACATGACGAAGGAGATGCTTCGATGAACACCCGGGAGATGGACTCGGTTTTCGCCTCGGCACTGCGCGAGGCCCTGATCGCGAATGTCGAGCGCACCCCTCGCCTGCGCCGTCGCTGGCAGTGGCGTCTGGGTATCGGCGTGGTTGCCGGGTCCATCTTCGTCGGAGGCGGGGCCGCGTTGGCAGCAGGAGTCTTTTCCCCACCAGGCGCGCCGTCAGATACCCAACTCGGCAACATCATCGCCGTCACCCGCACGGGGACCGCGACTGTCGATCTCGGACCCGCGCCAGCCACCGCGACGAATCTTTCGCTCACCTTGACCTGCCTATCGGTGGGCAAGTTCGACTTTCCGGACGGGTCGTATATGACCTGCTCTCCCGCTGACATCAGCGGCGCGTCGGGAACCTCCTTACAAAGCACGGAGGTTGCCCCACTCCAACCCGGCCAGGACATGGTGACCATCGACGCGAGCGCGAACGCGTCGTGGTCGCTTCAAGCCGTGTACGTGAACCGGGTCACGACCTCATGGGGCACCAACGCGAGCGGTCAGACCTACGGCGTGGCCAACCAGAACGGCACTCCCGACCTTGTCGCCGTGACAATCGATCAAGGCGAGGTCCAGGGCTACGTCAAGGCCAGCGACCTCGACTGCGCGTCGGGTAGTGATGACGTGAATTCACCTGCCCAGGCCCTGGCTTGGGACGCAGCCTCGAAGAATCGGAACATCTCCATCCCGGTCTACGAGAGCGACGGCAGTACCGAAATAGGCGTCTTCGTCGTCGGCGACGCCCTCGGCCCTGATGCCACAACCGTCCCGCTCTCCAGCCTCTCGATCGGGTGCCCGACGACTGGAAACAGTCCGTAGCGGACAGTCTGCACCGACAGGGCGGTAGCCCACGCTCGAGACCCCGGACAAGCGCATTCGGCAACGACAATCGAACCTGCGACCAAGGGACTATGAGTCCTGGCCGGAGGGGCTCTGTCCGTCGCGATGGGTTGCGCCAGGCTGAGTTTTCCCAGGTCGTTAGGGGTCAACACGCGGGGTCGCGAAAGGGCCGCAACGGAGTGCGACGGGTTGCAACCCAATTGTTGGGACGCGGCTGCGCACATCTCAACGGCGGGCGGCCTACAGGCGATCGTCGACCGCGTCGAGTCGACGTGCTGGTCGCGGTGGCTGAGGAACGGTGATGCCCAGCAGGGTGCTGGGAGCGTCGTGCTCGCCGGAGGCACCACTGGCACCTCCCAGGCCGTGAGCAGGTCTTCCTGCCCGGTGACCTGGCGACGTACAGGGCGGTCTTGACGACGTCGTGCAAACTGGCGCCCGCAGCGCGGAGCGCGACGGCCAGGTTCGCTATGACCTGCTCGGCCTGGGCCGCGACATCTCCGATTGCCACGGTCGAGCCGCTCGCATCGAGGGGACATGCTCCGGCTGTGAAGATGGGGCGGGACACATCGCACGCCACGGCGGCATAGGCATAGGGAGCGCGATCTGTGAGCTCCGTGGCGCAGTGCGTGCCTTCGACGAGGTTCTCAGCTCGTTTCGCGGTCGGCGGCAGGGCGTGCGGCCGACCGACAGCCGGCGCGTCCGAGTGTCGTCTTTGACCGTCCCTCGGACGAGATGACGGTGGTCGTCGTATCTCCCATCGTCTGAAGGAGAGCCCGAGTCAGAGCGTCGCAGTCGTTGGCCCGCTGACGGAACGGGCGCTGTTCTTTCCGCAGGGCGAACGTACGGAGAGCGGGAGCCTGGCGGCCCCTAACTCGTCGGAGGGAGGTACCGTAGCCGCGTGGCCACCCGCCCAGTTCATTTGGACTCCGCCCTTCAAGAAGCAGTCAATCGTGCCCGAGAAGCGTTCGCCAGCTCTGGACAGCTCAGGCCGAAGCCCGGGCCCTACACGTCCCCGCTCAGCGAGCAAGAGCGACGAGCCGTCGCCACACTGCTGCGCGACGGCACTTATCGCCAGCTGGCCGATGCGGTA
>Ga0224551_1000032_pt1 | contig 14263 bp, 15 predicted proteins | sample 714P32024metaG_FD_179899 | JGI IMG/M metagenome (GOLD analysis project Ga0224551, IMG submission 179899) | Peat soil microbial communities from Stordalen Mire, Sweden - 717 P3 20-24 | ecosystem: Environmental > Terrestrial > Soil > Wetlands > Peat | place: Sweden: Norrbotten County, Stordalen...
GACGATGCAGATCTGGTATGACGCCAACAACGCCGGTGGGATCTCGAGCGTCAAGTTCACGCTCGCAGCGTCCGACAACGCGGTCGCGCAGCTGAGCGAGTGGTCGGGCGTGGCGATCACAACCCCGCTCAATGGCAGCGGTACCGCCACGGCGACGACGAACTCGACCACGCTCGTCGTGTCGGCGACCGCGGCCGCCGCCAACGAGCTGGGAATCGCGAGCTTCGGCGCGAGCACCGGGAGCACCGGCAACACCTTCACTCCCGCCAGCGGGTGGACCAATCTGATGCCTGCGCACAGCGTCTCGGACACCGCCGACTACGACAGCGGGGTCGGCTCAGGAAGCGTGAGTGAGACGGAGACCGCCGCGACGAGCGCGAAGTGGGCCGGAGCGATCGCGACCTTCTACGGCAGCTGCGGCGGCGGATCGCTGTCGCTCGCCTCCCCAGCCACTGCAGCGTTCGGAAGTCTGACGCTCAACGGGACCAACCAGTCGGTCACGACGAATCTCGCGTTCACGCCGACCGACAGCACCGCGAGCTCCCACGGCTGGAACCTGACCGGCACCTCGACCACGTTCACGAACAGCGGCGGCAAGACGCTCCCGACGACGGCCACAACGGTCACCGCGGCATCGGTAGCCGCAACCTCCGGCACCTGCCGGCTCCCCACCAACTCGATCACCTACCCGGTCACGCTCCCCGCGGCCAGCACGGCGCCGACCGCAGTCAAGCTCTACGACGCCGCCGCAGCCACCGGTCTGGGCGCGTCAACCGTCACGCTCACCGCCAAAATCAGCGTCCCACCCAACAGCCGCGCCGGCAGCTACTCCTCAACCTGGACCTTCAGCCTGGTGAGCGGGCCGTAGGCCACGCAAGCGTCGTCCCTCCAGGCCGCTGATCACATGAGCCGCCGCGGCACGTAATGATCCGCGCGCCCGCCAACGACGAACCACTGCCCTGACCATGTCTCGACCCAGACTGCTGCTGGACCTAGTCACGCCACGGCGGCGTCGCCGCTACGGCTCGGAGCACCGCTGCCAGTGCGGCGAGCTGTGGCTCCCGCGCGGACGCGGCCCGCATCCGGTCATCGTGACGGTGCACGGCGGGGCATGGACGGCCGGCTACGGCAAGGTCGTGATGCGAGGAGTCGCGGGCGATCTCGCGCGTCGCGGCTTTGCCGTCTGGAACATCGAATACCGCAGCCTCGGACGCGGGCAGGGGGGCGGTTGGCCGACGACGTTCATAGACGTTGCGGCGGCGGTCGACCATCTGCACGCGCTCGACGCGCGGCTCGACCTCGAGCACGTCACGCTGCTCGGCCACTCGGCCGGCGGTCAGCTCGCACTCTGGGCGGCGTCCCGCTCGGCGTTGCCTGACGGCGCTCCCGGCGCTCATCCCGCGATCACCCCGGTCGCAGCGATCTCGCAGGCCGGCGTCAACGACCTTGCAATGACCTACGGCGAGCACCCCGGTGGCGCCGTCGGCCGGCTGCTCGGTGGCTCGCCCGAGAGCCACCCGGAGCGCTACGCCGTAGCCGATCCGATCGCCCTCGTGCCGCTGGCGCTGCCCGTGCTGCTAGTCCACGGGACCGAGGACGCCACGGTGTCGGTGCGTCGTAGCAGGCATTACGCCGCCGCGGCCCGCGCGTCGGGAGCAGAGGTCGAGCTCGTCGAGCTCGCCGGAAGCGAGGGCGCGCACCGGTGCCACATCGACCCTGACAGCGCGGCTTGGGCCAGCGTTGTGCGCTGGATCGAAGCGTCCAGCGAGCGCATTCGCGGCTGACGCGGCGGCGCCCTACGAGGCCTGAGCGACGAGCAGCTCCGGCCCCTCGAGCGCTTCGCGGCCAGCCTTATTGAGCAGCGGGTTCGCCGGCGCAGCCACCAGCAGCTCGCTCGCCAGCGGCACGCATAGAGCCTTTGCTCCGGCGCCGTCGAGCTCGGGCGAGAGCCAGGCGAGCTCGCTGTCGCGGTCGCGAAGGATCACCGGCATTCGGTCGTGCAATCGCGCAACGATGCTGTTCGCCTCCGTCGTGAGAATCGTGACGCTCGCCACCAGCTCGCCCTCCTCGCCAGGGGAGACAGCCGGCAGGTACGCCGGCGTCCACAGCCCCGCGATCGCAAACAGCGAGCCGTCGGCACGCGAAAACCGAAACGGGATCCGCTGCTGCTTTCGATCCTCTGGGCGCAGCCACTCGTAGAAGCCGTCGGCTGGCAACAGCGCCCGGCGCTTCGCGGTTGCGATCAGCCCGCGATATGCGGGCTTGCGGTCCGCGGTCTCAGACCGCGCGTTGATCATCTTGTGGGCGATCTTCGCTTCCTTGGCCCACGGTGGAATCAAGCCCCAGCTCAGCGGCCTCGCAACGGGCTCGCCGTCCTTGCCGAGCACGATCGCGACAACCGTCTCGGTCGGGGCGATGTTGTAGCGTCGCGACCCCTCGCTGAACGGCACCGCGACACCAAAGCGCTGCTCGAGCATTGCCGGATCGGCGATATTTGTGTAGCGGCCGCAGATCGAGGCAGGCTACCTGGCGGACGAGCGGTCTGAACTTTTGTCAGCCCACCGCTCGGGTGGGTTGGACCCGCGGCGATTCGGGGTACAACTTCATTTGATGGACCGCGCGCGGGACCAGCAGCAGTCAACGACCCAGGCTCGGCGGAAAGTTTCCCGGCGAGCGCGCGCGGCCGGCTGGTGCGAGCGCGCGATGGCAGCGGCGTGAGCGAGCTGCGGCCCCAGACGCCGCCCAGCGTGCTGCAACGTCAGCGTCGATCACCGAGACGAGCTTCAGCACGCCGGCGGGCGAGCGCGGTCGGCGCATTGCTGGCCTCACTGCTCGCGATCGCTGCTGTTGTCATCGCGACGCTCGGCCTCCTGCGACACCACACTCCGGCCCTGCGCACTCCGGTGAAACCGCAGCGGCACGCCACGACTGGCATCGGGCCTGCCGCGGACGTGACGCCTGTCGGCAAGCTCGCGAGCGCGGTCAGCAGCACGGCGGTCGTCACCGACGGCTCCAGGGGCGCGACTTTGTTCGGCGGCCTTGACACGGCGAACACGCCGATTACGACTGTCCAGAGCTTCGACGGAAGCAGGACGAGCTCTGTGGGCACGCTACCGGTGCCGCTCGCGGCATCTGGTGCTGCTGTCCTCGACGGCGCCGTCTACCTGTTTGGCGGTAGCGAGACCACCGGGCCCACTTCAGACATCGTGTCGGTCGGCACGGGCGGTTCAAGCTCGACGATCGCCGGCTCGCTCCCGCAACCGACCGAGGGCGCCGCGATCGCTGCCAGCGGCACCACCGCCTACGTGATCGGCGGCTACGACGGGACCAGCGACCTCGACTCGATCGTGTCCTGGAGCACGAGCGCCGGCGCGAGCACGGTTGCGAGCCTGCCGCAGCCGGTGGTCGATGCGGCAGCGGTCGCATACGCGGGCTCCGTGTACGTGATCGGCGGCGCAGACGACGGCGTGGCGATCTTTGCGATCTACCGCTTCGATCCCGCGACGAACAGCGTGACCAAGGTCGCCACGCTGCCAATCGCCCTGACTCAGGCAGCCGCTGTAGCCGAAGACGGGAGGATCATCGTCCTCGGCGGCTACCGAGCCGTCGGCGTGAACCAGAGCAGCGCCATCTATTCGTTCTCGCCTGCAACGGCCCGCGTGAAGCTGATCGGCCTGCTGCCCGTGCGGCTCGCCGGCGCGATGGCGGTCAGCCTGCCAGATGAAGTCCTGGTTGCCGGCGGTGTCGAGCCAAGCGGTGAGACCAACTCGACGATCTACAAGGTCGTGCTCGACAACCGGCCAGCAACGTCCGACGCCGGCGGCTGAGAACGCCTAGGAACCAGACCGGCGCTGGCGTTCGGCGCGGTACTCCTCGTTCTTCTGATGCTCGCCGCGTACCTGAATGATGATGTAGACGATCAGGACGTTGGCTACGACGCCGATGCCGCCGAACGTCGCCAGCAGCCCGAAGGTTTCGTTGAATGCTTTGCTGAAGGCGAGCATTTGAGCGGTCCTTTGGTCTCCGCGGCAGGCTCGCAGCCCACCGCGCAGCAGACTATCGCGTCGCGTAGCCTAGAGCCGCATTCATTCCAGGAGAGGTGCCGGAGCGGTTGAACGGGCGCGACTGGAAATCGCGTGACGGGGGAAACTTCGTCCGAGGGTTCGAATCCCTCCCTCTCCGCTCGGGTCGGTCGCGGAGTCCAAGCAGCGAGTGACAGAGGCTCAGGCGAGGTCGTAGAGTCCGCCGGATGGCGGACTGGCAACAACTCAGGCCTGTGCTGGAGGGCACGCTTGTTCGTGTCGAGCCGCTCACGGCGGCGCACGAAGCGGCACTCTGGGAAGCCGGCAGCGATCCGGAGGTCTGGCGCTGGATGCCGTTGAACGCGGCCTCCTCCCGCGAGCACTTCCACGGCTGGCTCGAACAGATGCTCGAGGACAGCGCGGCCGGGAAGCAGGCAAGCTTCGTCACGGTCGATCGCGAGAGCGGCGCGGCGATCGGTCACACCAGCTATCTCGCGCTGCGGCCCGAGCACCGCGGTCTCGAAATCGGCTGGAGTTGGCTTGCGCCCGGCTCTTGGCGGAGCGGCGCGAACATCGAGACGAAGCTGCTGCTGCTCGCCTTCGCGTTTGACGAGCTCGAATGCATCCGCGTCGAGTTCAAGACCGAGGAGCGCAACGAGCGCTCGCGCAAGGCGCTTGAGGGCATCGGTGCAAAGTTCGAGGGGATCTTCCGAAGCCACATGATCGTCCGCGGCGACGTGATCCGAGACAGCGCGTACTACAGCGTCATCGCGGCCGAATGGCCGGAGACCCGCGACTGGCTCCAGCGGCGACTCGCCGGCCACGAGAAGAGCTGACGCGCGCTCACGTCGTGAGGTGCGCGGCGGCTCACGCCGACCACACCCCAAAAGCAACCGGACCCGCGGCATGCGAAAGTGAACGCGGGAGCCGGGATGGAAGCTGGAGCACCGCAACCTGACAGCGAACGCGCGCTAGCGCGACGCGCGGCACACACGCGGACCGTGAAGCGGCGACGGCGCGTCGCTCTGAGCGGGCTCGTCGCGGTGCTGGCCTTGGCGATCGCGGGGATCGTCGGACTCGGCGGAGGCGCCCCGAAGGCGCGGGATCCGACGCCCGCAAAGAAGGAGGCCACAGCCAAGCCGGCAGCAAAGCGCGAGCGTTGCCTCGCGCCCTACCACGTCGAGTCGGCTCCGATCCTCGAGTACCACGTGATCTCCCAGGCGCCGGCCGGCGCGCCCTACCCGCTGCTCTACGTGTCGCCGAAGCTGTTCGCGGCACAGATGGAGGCGCTCGCGGCCGCCGGCTATCACGCCGTGACGCTCGATCAGCTGTGGGACAACTGGCATCGGCACAAGCGACTGCCGTGCGGCAAGCCGATCGTGATCAGCTTCGACAACGGCTACGAGACGCAGTTCCAGTACGCCGCGCCGGTGCTCGCGAAGCTCGGCTGGGCCGGGGTCGAGAACCTCCAGCTCTACGGGCTCGACTGGGCAAACGGCGGGATCTCCCATCACGAGATCCGCGAGCTCGTCAAGCAAGGGTGGGAGCTCGACACCCAGGGTTGGGACCACGCCGACTTGGTCACCCAGACGGCGTCGGGCCTGCATTTGCAGATCGTCGACGCACGGCGCAAGCTGCGGCGTTGGTTCCACGTCCCGGTCAACTGGTTCTGCTACCCGTCCGGGCAGTACGACCCGACGGTGATCGATGCTCTCGAGGCCGCGGGGTTCCGCGGCTCGAGCAGCGAGTACTACGGCTGGGCGAGCGTGCGAGACGACCCCTACGCGCTACCGCGGCTCGAGGTGCACCCGACGCTGAGCGGGCCGGCGCTCGTGCAGCAGGTCGCGGCGATGCGCGATGATCCACCGCCAGGTGATTCATATGTCAGCTGACGGGAATGCACTCGGGGTGACAGGTGGCGACGGCGATCGAATTCGCGTCCTCGCCGACGGCTCGCGGATGCCGGCTCTGGGACTAGGCGTCTGGCAGACGCCGGACGGCCTTGAGTGCGAGCAGGCGGTCCGCTGGGCGCTCGAGCTCGGCTACCGCCACATCGACACGGCCCAGGCCTACGGCAACGAAGCGAGCGTGGGACGGGCGCTGCGTGACAGCGGCGTCCCACGCGAGGAGGTCTTCATCACGACGAAGTTCCATCCGCGGAGCAAGGACCCGGTGCTTGAAGCGGAGCGGAGCCTGGAGCGGCTCGGCGTGGATCGGATCGACCTTTACATCATCCACTGGCCGGAGGGCGGGCCGACCTGGGCCTGGCCGGGGATGGAGGAGGCGCAGCGACGCGGCTACGCCCGCTCGATCGGCGTCTCGAACTTCTCGGTCGGCGAGCTCGACCAGCTGCTTGGCGTCGCGAGCAGCAGGCCCACGGTCAACCAGGCTCAGTTCAGCGCGTTCGAGTACCGGCGCGGGCTGCTGGAGGCGTGCGAGGAGCGGCGCATTGCGATCGTCGGCTACAGCTCGCTCGGCACCGGACGCCATCTTGGCGACAGGACGGTCGCGGAGATCGCGCAGCGCAACGGACGCAGTGCGGCCCAGGTCCTGCTGCGGTGGTGCCTGCAGCACGGCGTGCTCGTGATCCCGAAGTCGACCCACCGCGAGCGGATCGAGGCGAACGGGCAGCTGTTCGACTTCGCGCTGTCCGACGAGGACATGGCGGCGCTAGACGCGCTCGACCGTACCGGCGGCACCGACGCGGCGCGCGAAGGCGGATGGTGGTAGCTCGCCGGCGCCCGGTGGTTGATTGCGCGCACACGCTGGGAGACGCGCGCGTGGCCGTGGGATCAACCCGCCCGCTTGGTGTCGCGGCGGAACGCGTAGAGCGCGCCGGCTGAGAGCACGACCGACCAGACGGCAATGACGACCCAGCCGCGCACGGGCCAGCCGTGCCCGGTGAGCCCGGTGTGGGCGGCCTGGACGAGCCAGTATGAGGGGAGCAGCCGCCCGAGCTCGAAGAGGAAGCCATGGCTTCCGAGCGGAAACCAGGTGCCGCCGAGGAAGGCGAGCAGCGAAGCGCCGCCGCCGGTGGCGGGTCCGATCGAATCGACGTTGATCAGGTGGCCGAGCATGATCCCGAGCGCGGCGAACGGGAGCAGCGCGACGAGGATCAGCCCGACCATCGCGAGCCAGTGCCCGGCCGGCAGGCTGACGCCGAGCGAGGAGCCGGCGAGACCGAGCAGGACGATCGTGAGGCCCGACATCATGTATGCGGCGAGCAGCTTGGCCCGGAAGTAGGCGCGCGTGCTGAGCGGCGTGATCCGCAGCTGGCGCGTCCAGCCGATCTGACGCTCGGATGCGATACGGGTGCCGGTCGAGATCATCGCGACCATCGTGCCGAACGCGGTCAGGCCGACCATGTAGTAGAGCGGCAGCGAGATGCCGCTGCGGTCGAAATCGTGGACGCCGCGGTTCGGCGAGGCGATCACGAAGTAGAAGAGCAGCGGGAAGCCGATCGAGAAGAAGAAGAAGCGGCGGTTGCGGAAGGCACGCAGCAGCTCGTAGCGGGTGTAGACGAGGCCCCTCACAGCGCGACCGCCGCGTCGGGAGCGTCGCTGTCGGGATCGGCGGTCAGGGCCAGGAACGCGTCCTCGAGCCCGGCGCCTGTGATCTCGATGTCGCGCGCCGCGGGGAAGCGCTCGAGCAGCGCGCGAATCGCCTGGTCTGAGTCGGCACAGCTCAGCAGGGCCGCCTCACCGTGGCGGTCAGCGTTCGCGACGCCCGGAAGCCCGGACAGCTCGCCGAGATCGGCGTCGGGCAGCGTGGCGCGGATCGTGCGCGAGCCGACGCGCCCCTTGATCTCGGTCGGCGATCCGTCGGCGACGATCCGCCCGTGCGCCATCAGCACGACGCGGTCGGCGTTCTGATCGGCCTCCTCGAGGTAGTGGGTTGCGAAGACGACCGTCTTGCCGCGCGCCGCGAAGGAGCGCATCGATTTCCAGAACTCGTGGCGCGATTCGACGTCCATCGCGACGGTCGGCTCGTCGAGCACGAGCAGGTCGGGGTTGCTGACGATCGCCAGCGCGAAGCGGACGCGCTGGGTCTCGCCGCCCGAGAGCTTCTGCGTCCGGCGTCGTGCGATCGCTTCGAGGCCGGTCTGCTCGAGCACCTCGTCGACGCCGAGCGGCGCCGGGTAGACCGACGCCATCATCGTCAAGAGCTCGCGCACCGAGAGGTACTGGATCAGCGAGCCGGTCTGCAGCATCGCGCCGACGAGTCCGCCGTCGACAGCCTGGCGCGGCGTTCGGCCGAACAGCGACACGCCGCCGCTGTCGGGCGGCTGGAGGCCCAGCAGCATGTCGATCGTCGTCGACTTGCCGGCGCCGTTCGGACCGAGCAGCGCAACCGTCTCGCCCCGCTCGATCGAAACATCGATCTCGCGCACGGCGTGAACAGGTCCCTCGGGACTGCGAAACGATTTGCTCAGCCCATCAAGCCTGATCCCAGCGCCATCCACCGTGGGGTATGTGGAGGCCACGCGGCCAGCATATCGGCGGTTCGCGGAGGCGGCGGACAGCGTGCCTGGCCTCTGCATTTCCCCCGGAAGCTCTCAGACAACTCACAGCCTGGCGCGCGATCATGTTGCAATGCAAGCGACGCACGAGAGGAACGAGCAGTCCACCGAGCAGGTCCGGGTGCTCGTCGTCGACGACGAGCCGAACATCGTCGATGTGATCTCGATGGCGCTGCGCTTCGAGGGCTTCAGCGTCGACTCGGCGGGCAGCGGCGCCGACGCGATCGCGTCAGTCGCGGCGAGCAAGCCGCAGGTGATGGTGCTCGACGTGATGCTGCCCGACATCGATGGGTTCGAGGTCGCGCGGCGTCTCGCCGGTGCGCGCGCAGGGGTGCCGATTCTGTTCCTGACCGCACGCGACGGGACCGAGGACATCGTCCGCGGCCTGACGCTCGGCGGCGACGACTACATGACGAAGCCGTTCAGCCTCGAGGAGCTCGTCGCGCGGATCCGCACGATCCTCCGCCGCAGCGGGCTGACGGAGCCCGAGTCCTCACAGCTCGTGTTCGCCGACCTCGCGCTCGACGAGGACACGCGCGAGGTCTCGCGCGGCGCGCGGCCGATCGAGCTGACGGCAACCGAGTTCCGCCTGCTGCGCTACCTGATGGCAAACCCGCGGCGCGTGCTGACGCGTGCGCAACTGCTGGACCACGTCTGGCAATACGACTTCGGCGGTGATGCGCGAGTGCTGGAGACCTACATCAGCTACCTGCGCAAAAAGATCGACGTGGAGGCGCCGGCACTGATCCACACCGTGCGCGGGGTCGGCTACTCGCTGCGGCTGCCGCGAGGCTGAGCCTTGTTGAGCCTCGTGTCGCTGCGAACGCGGCTACTCGTCGGACTCGTCGTGCTGACGGCCGCCGGGCTGCTGGTTGCGGGCGTGGTGACCTATAGCGCGGAGCGCTCGTTCCTGCTCGGGCAGGTCAACACGCAGGTCAGACAGTCGTTCTCGACCGTCGAGGCGCAGGTCAACGGCAAAAACCATCTGGGCCAGGCTGGAGGAGTACCGCCGCGAGCGACAGGGGGGCTGTTCGGCGGCGATGGCGACAACGGCGGGGCGGGAGGACCGATCGGCCACCAAGGGCCGCCCGTCGAGAATCAGATCGATCCGCCGGGGACCTTTGGCGAGCACCTCAACCGCTCCGGCAAGCGCGTCGGATACCCGGTCGCGTACGGCTTCGCGGCGCAGTACGCGCCGAAGCTCCCGGCCGACCTCGAGCCCTACGTCAGCCACGACCCCGCCAAGCCGAGGACCTTCACGGTCCCTGCGATCGGCGATCCGGGACTCTCCTACGTCGTGCTCGTCGAGCCCGCCAACGTCGGCGGCGGGCTGACCGTGGCCGCGGTGTCGCTCGGGAATGTCGGCGCGTCGCTGTCGCGCCTACAGGAGATCGAGGCGATCGTCATCGCTTCGGTGCTTGTCGCTCTGGCGATTCTTGCCTGGCTCGTTATCCGGCTCGGCCTGCGGCCACTCGATCGGATCGGTGCGACCGCTGGGGCAATCGCCGCAGGCGACCTGTCGCGCCGCGTCAGCCCCGCCGACGAGCGCACCGAGGTGGGGCGGCTCGGCCTTGCCTTGAACGCGATGCTCGGACAGATTGAACAGGCCTTCGCAAAACGCCAGCAGAGCGAGGAGCGTCTGCGGCGCTTTCTCTCGGACGCCTCGCACGAGCTGCGCACCCCGCTGACGTCGATTCGCGGCTACGCGGAGCTGTTCCGGTTGGGAGCGGCAACGAGCCCACAGGACATTACGAGGGCGATGGCGCGGATCGAGCAGGAGGCCTCGCGCATGGGCCTCCTTGTGGACGAACTACTGGCGCTTGCCCGGCTCGACGAGATGCCGGTGACCGTGCGCGAGCCGGTCAATCTCGCGCCGCTCGTGGAGGACGCAGGACGCGACGCGCGAGCGGTGTCGCCGGGGCGCGAGATCAGCGTTTCGATCGGGCCGGACGCGCGCTCCGCGGCGCCGACTCATGTTGTGAGCGGCGACATCCACCAGCTGCGCCAGGTCCTCGCGAACCTGCTGGCCAACGCAATCAAGCACACGCCGGCCGGGACACCGATCGAGCTCAGCCTGCAAGCCGACGACGGGCTCGAGCGGATCGAGGTGCGCGACCACGGCCCCGGCCTGCCGGAAGATGCGCAGGACGCGGTGTTCGAGCGGTTCTGGCGCGCGGAGGTCGGGCGCGAGCGGGGCAAGGCCGGGGCCGGGCTCGGGCTGGCGATCGTCGCGGAGATCGTCGAGGCGCACGGCGGTCGGGTGAGCGCGGGCAATGCCGTCGACGGTGGCGCCGTGTTCGTGATCGAGATGGCGCGAATCGCTGCCGGTGGCGGTGGCGGTGATTCCACGGGAGTCAGCGAGCAGTGAGTGGGCCTTGTGGTTGGTGGCTTTCCGCGAATGGTGCGGGCTGCGGCGCAGGACGTCTGCTCGCTGGGTGAAGCGTTCGGCGGTGGCTGTTGCGCAGGCGCTGGATGCCTCGGAGGTCTTCAAGCGCGGTGTGGATGATCTTGACTCGGGAGTCGGGGTCCTCGACCCAGTGCACCGGGATCTCGAGGATCCGCATGCCGTGCCGTTCAGCGAGGATGAGGAGCTCGGTGTCGAAGAACCAGTTCTGGTCCTCGATTTGGGGGAGCAGCGCGTGGATCGCTTCGCGGCGGCCGGCTTTGAAGCCGCATTGGGCGTCACTGAAGCCGGTGGTCAGGGCGCCCTTGAGGATCGCGTTGTAGCTGCGGGAGATCAGCTCGCGCTTGACGCCGCGCGATACGCGAGCGCCGCGCGCGAGGCGCGAGCCGATCGCGATGTCGACGTCGCCGTCGAGGCATGGCTCAACCAGCTCTCGTAGGTGGCGAAGGTCAGTCGACAGGTCGACGTCCATGTAGGCCAGCACCTCCGCGCCACTGCGGCCCCAGGCCGCGCGCAGCGCACGACCGCGACCTTTCGCGTCGAGGTGCAGCACCCCGACCCCGTCGAGCGAGTCAGCCAGACGCAGCGCGGTTTCCAGTGTGGCGTCCGTGCTCGCGTTGTCGGCGATGGTGATCTGCGTCGCGTAGTGAAGCTCGTCCGCTACGAACCCGCGCAAGCGGGTGACGCTGCGCTCGAGGCCGGCGGCCTCGTTGTACACCGGGATCACGATCTCGACGCTTGGGGCCGGGGTGCTGTGGTGCGTGCTCATGAGCGCGAGCATCGCCCCGGCCGATGAGCAGACGATCAGTCTTTCCTGGGAGCCTGCTGAGCGATTCCGGCGGGAGCGCCATAGGCAACAAGACATTCCGGCAGCACGACCGAGCCGTCCCCCTGCTGGCCGTTCTCGAGCAGAGCGACGATCGTGCGACCGACGGCGACGGCGGTTCCGTTCAGCGTGTGCGCGGTGACTGGTCGGTCGCCGCCTGCGTCGCGCACTCGGATTTCGAGTCGCCGCGCCTGGAAGTCGGTCGTGTTCGAGCAGGAGGTCAGCTCGAGATAGCGCTGCTGGGAAGGCAACCAGGCCTCGCAGTCGTATTTCTTTGCCGCTGACGCCCCGAGGTCGTCGACGGCGATCGCAACGACGCGGTAGGGGATCGCGAGCTCACCGAGCAGCGACTCCTCGATCGCGAGCAGGCGCTCGTGCTCGTCGGTGCTCGTCTCGGCGGTCGCGAAGACGAACATCTCGACCTTGTCGAACTGGTGCACGCGGATGATCCCCCGCGTGTCCTTGCCGGCCGCGCCGGCCTCGCGGCGGAAACAGGACGAGAAGCCGGCGTAGCGGCGCGGCAGCGTCTCGGTGGCCAGGATCTCGCCGGCGTGCAGCGATGCGAGCGCGACCTCGGAGGTGCCGACGAGGTAGAGCTCGTCTTCCGGGACGGCATAGATCTGCTGCTCGGTGTCGGGTAGGAAGCCGGTGCCGTAAAGGGCCTGTTCGCGCACGAGCACGGGCGGGATCACCGGCTCGAACCCCTTGGCCAAGAGGCGCTCGAGCACCCAGCGAACGAGCGCCAGCTCGAGCATCACGAGCTCGCCGCGGAGGTAGGCGAAGCGAGCACCGGAGAGGCGGGCGCCGGCCTCCATGTCGATCAGCGGACCCGCCAGCTCGAGGTGGTCGAGGAACGAGCCTGCGGTGCGCGGCTCGCCGACCGTCTTCAGCACCGTGTCGGACTGCGGCGCGTCCTCGCTCGGCAGATTCGGGAGTCGGCTCAACGCCTCCTGAAGCGAGCTGTCGGTCTGGGCGAGGTCGGCCGCGAGCTGCTTCTCCTGCTGGCCGAGCGCGCGCATCGCCTCGATCGCTTCGCCCGCGTCGGCTCCCGCCCGCTTTGCCTCGGCGATCTCCTCCGAGGCTGCGTTCTTGGCGGCTCGCAGCGACTCCAGCTCTGGCAGGATCGTGCGGCGCCGCTGATCGAGGTCGAGGACCTCCGCCACGCCGGCCTCGACGCCGCCGCCGCGGCGCGCGAGTGCGGCGCGGACCGCGTCGGGTCGCTCGCGGATCAGCCTGAGCTCGAGAACCGCCGGCCCGCTAGATCTAGGACGGCGTCTGCGGCAACGTCGGCGTCTTCGGCGCGTCGCGCCCGGCATAGTGGGTGAGGAACCTCGCCACCGCCTGAGCCTGCTCGCCGACGACGATGTTCTCGGGCATGATCTGGCCGGAGAAGCCACCGTTCTCGATCGCGAAGAGAACCTGCTGAACGGTCTCTGCGCGGAAGTTGAAGTTCGGTGCGTTGGTGCGCAGACGATTCTGAACAGAGGTCGCGGAGCCTTCGGCGCCGACGACCGAGAGCGTGTGGCAGCCGGAGCAGTGGTCGAGGAAGATGACCGCTCCCTGGTGATACGGGCTCGCGGTGGACACATCCACTCCCTGCGAGCCACAGGCGCTGATGGCGACGGCGGCCGCGAGCGCCGCGGCTCCACTGGCGACGATCTTCGCGACACGGCTCATGCGGGCGGAGATGATACGGATAATGCTCCAGGGAATGCTGCCGCTTCCGCGAATGCGTGCCGCCGTGGCCGGCTCGCGAGCCGCCGGGATGGTGCTCGCGCTCGCGCTTTGCCTTGCCGTATGCGGTTGTGGCGAGAGCAGCGCCAACTACCACTCGTCGGTGCTGGCGCTCCACGTCGGCGAGTATGAGATCTCGCCGGAATCGGTCCACATGTCAGCCGGTGTGGTCCGCATCCGGCTGACCAACGACGGCGTGCTCGTGCACGAGGTCGCAGTCGCAAACGGCGACGGCAAGATCATCGGACAGACGGGCGCTGTCTTTCCGGGACGCAGAGTGACCACTGGCCCGTTCCGGCTGACCCCCGGCACGTATCGCGTCTACGACCCGGGCGCGAACTATGCCGACCTTGGGGCCTATGGGACGCTCGCGGTTGTGGCGCGATAGGAACTGCGGCGCGTTGGGCCGCTTGCCACGCAGCGGCGAGGCCGCTTAATAGGTGCCGTATGCCCGCAGCGCCAGGAAGCAGACGACGAGCGCCGCGGCGGCCATGACCCCCATCTCACGACGGAGGATCGCGGTCACGACGCCCTGCTGTTCGACCGTCTCTAGGCGACCGACCGCGGCCGCGTCCTCCAGATCGCGCGCGGCGAGAACGTGGTCGGCGGAGATGACTCGAAGTTGCTCGGCGACGAATCCGATAGCGACGGGCAGCAGGGCGTAGAGATAGAAGAGCTTGTTCGACGGCTGCCAGTTCGCCAGGTAGGCGACGCCGGTCAGCACGGCGTAGGCGATGGCTGCAGCCTGACCGACACGG
>Ga0224551_1000033_pt1 | contig 14150 bp, 12 predicted proteins | sample 714P32024metaG_FD_179899 | JGI IMG/M metagenome (GOLD analysis project Ga0224551, IMG submission 179899) | Peat soil microbial communities from Stordalen Mire, Sweden - 717 P3 20-24 | ecosystem: Environmental > Terrestrial > Soil > Wetlands > Peat | place: Sweden: Norrbotten County, Stordalen...
AACGGCACGCGCGCCCGTCGTCCCCCGCGCGCCGTCAGCTACCGCCTGGGCCCGCACACCGCGACGCTCATCAACCAGATCACCGACCCCTCCATCCATACCTCGACCTGCTGCGGCAGCGCCACGCTCCTGCCGGAAGGCGACTGGCTCATCGACTGGGGCGGCGATCCCGTCATCAGCGAGTTCACGCACACCGGTCACCAGGTGCTCACTCTCGTCCTACACTCCGTCTTCTCCTACCGCGCACTTCCAGTCACCGCGCCCAAGGTGACACGGCGAGCGCTGATTGCCGCAATGAACGAGATGTTCGCGAGCCGGAGTCCTATTCATCGTTAAACGCATGAATGCCAAGAGCCTCGAAGGGGTCTCCACAACTTCAAATCGCTCGTCGAACGGCAGTAGAAGCCAGCTTCGGCTGGGGCTCATCCCGATGACGGAATGGGTGAGCGCGCTGCGTCCGGGCCCAGGGGGATGACTCCATCGCCGGCCGGCGGAGTGCCCGCCGTGGCTGGGACCTCGCTACCGCACCCGTGTGATCTCAGGTTGTCGCTGGTCTCACAACGCGACACTGAGCCGGTGTGAGAGCGAAGCTCGCTCTCAACTGCTTTCGGGTGTGGCGTTTAGCTCTTCTCGCAGAACATGTCGAAGCTGGCGTCGCCGATGATCAGGTGCTTCCACCAGTAGTAGGCGATGCGATAGGCGCGTATGACCCACCGCCCGGCGGCGTGGCGGCGCAGGAAGGTCTTCAATGGCACGAGGTGCCCGCGGGGCGGCGGCACCTCGCGGTCACCGCGACGCAGCCCGTCGGCGGTCGCCCACACGCCCGGGAAGCCGACGCGGAATCCCGCGCCACGCGCGGCGCGCCAGTACTGGTGCAGGAAGTAGACGTGCTCGTGGCCCTCGAACTCGGCGACCTCGGCCGCGTGGTCGCGCTTGAGCCGCAGGGGGAACCGCAGCGGCTCGCTCACCATCAGCAGACGCCCGCCCGGGCGCAGGATGCGGTGCAGCTCCCGCATCGTGACGCGCAGGTTCTCCGGGTGGTTGTGGTGCATCGTCTCGCAGCAGAACACGTAGTCGAAGCTCGCGTCGGCTAACGCCGGGGCGAACATCACCGACAACACGCGCTCGAAGTACACCTCGCCGCCGGCAAGGAAATAGTCGGCGGTCCGCAGGCCCTGGAGCTCGGTGGCGGCGATATCGAGCGCGACGACCTCGAGCCCCTCGCGCGCGAGGATGTTGCTGGCCCAGCAGGTGTTTGCGCCGAGATCGAGGATCCGCTCGCCAGCCCGAAAGTCCTGCGTGACGAGCACCTGGCGCATCGCGCGGGCCTGCTCGTTCCAGTACTCCAGGTGCACGTGCGGGAGCGCCAGGATCCGGTCGCGATCCCAGCCGTCGGCGCGCATGACTTCGGCGAAGCGCCCGAGGCCCGCCGCTTCGCGCACGACAAAGTCGGGTGGTTCGTAGAGCAGGTCGACGATCCCGCCTTCGATCGAACGGTCCAGCCCACACTCCCGACAACGGACGAGGCCCTTACGGATCTCCCGAGCGTCGCGCTCGTGCGCCTCCACAGCGAAGCTCGCCCCGGCGTGGCAGCGCGGGCAGCGCAACACCTGCAGCAAACTCTCGCGCATTTAGACACAGGCGCGCGCGCCACAAACACGCGCTCCGTCCCAAACATCCAGCCGTCGAGCGCGCGAGTTGCCTCGCCGACGGCCACCGGCAACAAAGTACGAACAAGCAACGATGCCCAGAGTGTCGCATCCGCGTGAATCCGATCACGGAGCTCACCGCCGGGTTCGCCCAAAAGCGACACAGCTGGAGCGAGCATCCGGAAGGCGATCCGCCAGGTTTTGTCGTGTGAGACGAGTCGGACGTTGCCGAGCGGATCGGCGTAGGCGCGTCCGTCGACAGCGCATGCGACGGCTGCGGTGTGGGCACTCAGGTCTCTAGCCGCTCGAACGCCCTGCGTCGTCCGGCTCACGAATCCAGGGGCGCGTCCTCGCGGGCTGATCGTGATCCTTGAGGGGCGTTGCGGTGTGCCGATGACTGTGTCGAGATGCACGCACAGGACACCAGTGCCGGGGGCACTGCGGGGCGGGCGCGATGGACTGCTGTCTGCCTGGCTGGCGGGGCTGCTCTGTTGGCAGAGGGATTCGTAGCTGGCCGATTCCATGTCGGCACTGACGGCGGCGTAGCGTCGGTGCGATTCGGGCTGTTGGCGGCCGGGAGCGTCTTGGTGCTGTGCGGGCTCGCGATGGTAGGTCGGGGCTGGGTGCCCCGGCCTAGCCGCCGCGGTTTGGTGCGTCTGGCCAGATCATCGTGTCCGCTGTTGCTGGCCTTTGCCCTCTATCTCGGCGCGTTTGTGGTGATGAAGCCGCTGGCGATCGGGGATCAGCCGCAGTACGAGCTTGAATCGTTGACCCTCGCCTACGACCAGGATCGAAATCTGGCCCGCAGCTATACCAATCCGGCGTTTACGAACATCGCTTTCGGCGGCCCGGTGCCGACGTTCTGGATCGACGCCTTCCCGTACACGAACAGACACAAGCTGATCTTTGTCGAGAATGTCGGCTTGCCATTGCTGCTGTCGGCCGGCGTGCCGTGGGTCAAGCTCGTTGAGTCGCAGGCCCCGGCCGATACTCGCTGGCCGTGGAGCATCGAGATCATCGTTCTCGCGTCGATCGCTGCCCAGCTGCTGTACCGGCTGCTGCGGCGATTCCGGCCAAAGGAGCGCGGCCTCACGATCGCGGTGTGGGCATGCACGGCGTTCTGCGCCCCACTGACTATCTACGCGAGCCAGATCTACCCGGAGATACCCGAGCTCTTACTCGCGCTGATCGCGGCCGACTGTCTAACGCGAAAACCGACTGTCGCGTCCGGCGTGATCGGCGCCAGCGCCGCGGCGGCAATGCCCTGGCTGCACGTCCGATTCTTCCTCGTGTCCGCGCTGCTCGTGCTCGCGCTGACCGTCCGCGCCGTCGCTCACGACCGCTCGCTCGGACGGCCGACCAGCTCACACGTAAAGGCAGCGTTGCCGATTCTCGCACCGTTCATCGCCAGTTCCGCGGTGATGGCGATCGCGTTCCAGGCGTGGTATGGGTCGCCGTGGATCACAGCCCCTTTTCGACTGCCACAGACTCGCCAGCCACAGACCCTGCTAGGCGCCTACTGGTCAATCACGGACCTGTTTCTCAACCCGCGGACCGCTGCGCTGCCGTTCGCCCCGGTTGGCGTCCTCGCACTCGGCGCCGTCCCGCTGTTCTGTCGACGCTACGGACGCTGGGCCCTGTTCGCACTGCTCGTCGCAGCCGTGTACGTACTCACCGTGACAATCGAAGGATCGAACATCGGCGACTCAGCCCCTGGGCGCTACATGATCTGGCTGATCCCGTTCGGAGCGTTCCCGCTGCTGTTTCTCCTCACCGAGTACCGAATAGCGCGCTGGGCGTTCGACCTGCTCGCGGCCCTGACCGCCTGGATAACGATCGCCCTCGTGATTCAGCCACCCCCGGGCGTAACGGGCTCCATCACGTTCTCGCTCCTGTGGGGCTGGACCGTCAACTTCTGGCCCACGATCGTGCACCAAGGGTTACATGACGTCCCGACTGTCCTAGCGTGGACAGGCGGTCTGCTGATCCTCGCCGCCTGGATCTACCTCGCCGGTGTGCGTCGGGAGCGATCGGTAAACAGCGGCAACGCCACACGGACTCACCCACAACGCCACGCCACAGGCCAAGGTGCCTACCCCGCTACGACGGCAGCGCCACGTACTTCGTCGAGAGGTATTCGTTGATCCCCTCGTAGCCGCCTTCGCGGCCGAAGCCAGACTGCTTGATACCGCCGAACGGTGCGGCGGCATTGGAGACGAGGCCCTGGTTGAGACCGACCATCCCGGTCTCGAGTCGCTCGCTGACGCGCAGCGCGCGGGCGAGGTCGCGGGTGAAGAGGTAGGCGACGAGGCCGTACTCGGTCTTGTTTGCCGCTTCGACCGCCTCGTCCTCGCTGTCGAAGGAGACGATCGGGGCGACCGGGCCGAAGACCTCCTCCGAGAGTAGGCGGCTGTCGCTTGGCACATCGGTCAGCACGGTCGGGCGGTAGAAGTAGCCCGGCCCGTCGAGCGGCCCACCGCCGGTCAGCGTCTTGGCGCCGCGGCCGACCGCGTCGGCGACCAGTTCGTGGACCTTCTCGCGCTGTGTCTGATCGATCAGTGGTCCGAGGTCCGTGTCGGGCTCGGTCCCGCGGCCGAGTCGCAGCGCCTTCATGCGCTCCGCCAGTCGGCTCGCGAACTCGTCGGCGAGCGGCGCCGCGACGTGGAAGCGATTCGCCGCGGTACACGCCTCGCCGACGTTGCGCAGCTTTGCGAGCATCGCGCCCTCGACCGCCGCGTCGAGATCAGCGTCCTCGAAGACGAGGAACGGCGCGTTCCCGCCGAGCTCCATCGAGACGCGTAGCACGCGGTCCATCGCGCGCGCCGCGATCCGCCGTCCGATCTCCGTCGAGCCGGTGAACGAGACCTTGCGCAGCCGCGGATCGTCGAACAGCGGGTCGGTGACCTTGCCGGCTTGCGACGTGGTGAGGATATTGAGGACACCGGGTGGCAGCCCGGCCTCCGTCATGATCGCGGCGAAGGCGAGCATTGAGAGTGGCGTCTGCTGCGCCGGCTTGACGACCATCGTGCAGCCCGCGGCGACGGCAGGACCGACCTTGCGCGCGCCCATCGCGAGCGGGAAGTTCCAGGGGGTGATCAAGAGGCAGGGACCCACCGCCTGGCGCATCGTGATCAGGCGGTTGGCGCCGTTCGGGCTGGTCGCGTAGCGCCCGTCGAGGCGAACTGCCTCCTCGCTGAACCAGCGCAGGAACTCGTTGGCGTAGGTGATCTCAGCGCGCGACTCGGCGAGCGACTTGCCCATCTCGAGCGTCATCAGGAGCGCCAGATCGTCCGTGCGCGCGGCGATCAGCTCAAACGCACGGCGCAGGATCTCGCCACGCTCACGCGGCGGATGGACCGCCCACGCCACCTGCGCGGCGGCGGCGGCGGCGAGCGCCGCGGCCGCGTCGTCCGCGCTGCCGTCGGCCACCTCGCAGAGCGTTTCGCCGGTTGCCGGGTCCTCGACCGCCAGCCGCGCGCCGCTCGCCGCCGGCCGCCATTCGCCGCCGATCAGCAGACCCTTCGGGACGGCGGCGAGAACCTCTGCCTCACTCATTCGCTACCTTGCAGTAGTGGGTTTGCGCGTGCGGGCGGCTCTCCTCGGCGCCGCCGGCCGGCTCCTCTCGGCGCCGGAATCCGGCGCCCAGGCAATGCTATTGATCGACGGCGAGGGCGCGCTGGCGAGCCGACCGCACCGCTCGATTGGGGCGCCATGAGCGGAGCGGTCCTCGCGCTCGACACGCCCTGGCTGCTCTACCGCTCCTATTTCGGCGTGCCCCGCGGGATCAGGGGCGCCGATGGGCTGCCGGTCAACGCCCTGCTCGGAACCGTCAACACGATCCTCGGCCTTGTCGCCGCGACCGCGCCGCGCGCCGTCGTCTGCGCCAGCGGCGCCGAGGAAGCCGTCTACCGGCGCGCGCTCTACCCGCCCTACCACGCTCACCGCGACCCGATGCCTGATGCCCTTCGCGTTCAGTGGAACCGGGCCGAGGAACTGCTCACGGCGTTTGGCTGGACCTTTGCCGCGGACCCCCAGCTCGAAGCCGACGACGTGCTGTGGTCGTGCTCGCGCACCGAGGCCAGCGGCGGCGGGCGCACGCTGATCGCGACCGCCGACCGCGACCTCTACCAGGCGGTCGATGAGCGCGCCAAGGTGCTCGAGCTGCGCCGCGACGGCCCACCGGGCACGATCGACCACGACGGCGTCGTCGAGCGCTCCGGCGTGCGGCCCGACCAGATCCCCGATCTGATCGCCTTGCGCGGCGACCCCTCTGACGGCCTGCCCGGCGCGCGCGGGATCGGCGCCAAAACCGCGGCCGAGCTGCTGCGCGAGCACGAGACCCTCGAAGGTGTGCTCGCGGCGACCGGCGGGCTGCGCCCACGGATCGCCGCTGCACTGACTGAGCAAGCGGACGAGCTGAGGATGTTTCGCGATATAGCGACGCTGCGAGACGTGCCATTCGAGCGACCCCCTGACGCCCCGACGGACCGTGCCGCGGGGGCGGCTGCGGCACGGGCGCTCGGCATGAATGCACTCGCGCAGCGACTCGAGGCCTAGCTTCCGACTAACGCGGCGCAAGCCTACTAACAGGCGTTCAGGCCCGCTCCACCACCACGCGGATCGTGCGGAGCTCGCGGTCGCTGGCGCCGCGGACGCTGCCGCCGAGCTGGAGCGTGCGCTCGATGTAGGCCAGCGTCTCGCCGGTGAGGCGCTCGCCGGGCAGCACGTTGGGGATCCCGGGCGGGTATGTCGCGAGCGACTCGGCCGCGACCCGGCCGGCGGCCCGCGCGGCCGGGACGACCTCCTGCGCGCCGAGGAACGCCTCGCGCGGCGTCATCACGAGCTCGCCCCACGGCGGTGGCGGCGCGAAACGCATGCGCTCTCCGGCGTGCTCGCCAGCGTGGCGGGCGGCCGCACCGCGCAGAGCGGCGACGAAGCGCTCGGCGAGCGGCGACGCGTCCTCGCCCATGCCGAAGACGCCGACCAGAACGTTCTGGCCTGCAAGCTCGAGGTTGATGTCAGCCTGCTCGCGCAGCTCTCGCGCGAGCTCGTAGCCGTCGGCGTCGAGCCCGCGCACGTCAACCGCGAGGCGCAGCGGATCGTAGGCATAGACGCCGGCGCGCCCGACGAAGCGCTCGTCCAGCACGTCGAGGCCCGGAATCGAGCGGATCTGCTCCCGCGCGCTCGCGACGGCGTGCAGCGTCTCGTCGATCAGCTCGCGTCCGCGCGTGACCGCGAGCCGGCGGGCGGCGTCAAGCGACGCGAGCAGCAGCGAGTTGGGACTCGTCGATTCGGTCAGCGTGACGCAGCGGTCGACGATGTCGGCTTGCAGACGCGAGTCCGCTCCGAGGTGGAGCATCGCCGACTGGGTGAGGCTGCCGACGATCTTGTGCGTGCTGGAGATGACGAGGTCCGCGCCGGCCGCCAGCGCATCCTCGGGCAAGGCCTCGTGGAACGTCATGTGCGCGCCCCAGGCTTCGTCGACGATCAGCGGGACGCCGTGGGAGTGCGCGACGTCGACGAGGCGGCGCACGTCGGCGGCGGCACCGAAGTAGGTCGGGCTGACGATCCAGGCCGCGGCCGCCGCGGGCGTCGCTGCGAGCGCCGCGTCGAGCGTCTCGGGTAGCAGGCAGTGCGCGATGCCGAGCTCTTCGTCGAGCTCCGGCGCGACGAACCTCGGCCGCAGGCCGGAGAGCACGAGGCCGTCGATCGTGCTCGAGTGGGCGTTGCGCTGGACGACGACCTCCCGGCCGTAGTGGGCGGTGGTCATTGCGGCGGTGACGTTGCCCTGCGAGGCGCCGTTGGTCAGGAACCAGGTGCGCCCTGCGCCCCACGCGCGCGCGGCAAGCTGCTGGGCCTCCTCGAACGGCGTCGGGGATCGGCCGATATCGATCCCCCAGGTGAGTGCCGGGATGTCGTGGGCAAGCGCGGCCTCGCCGATCACCGCGGCCAGCTCGCCGTCGGCGCCCGGGCCGCCCTTGTGACCGGGGACGTGCAGGCGTGCCGGATCCCGCGCGGCGTACTCGCGGATCGCCTCGAGGTAGGGCGCGGCGTCTTCGCCGGGGGAGCCGCGTCGCGCGGGAGGCATCCACGAGTCCTACCACTCCGCGCAGCGCTATGAGCAATACGATCGTGCTGCGATGCCCGAGCGACCCCTGCGAGCACGCCGGACCTGCCACGCCGTCCCGGGCACCAACGAGCGCTTTCTCGCAAAGGCGCCGACGCTCGGCGCCGACGAGGTATTCCTCGACCTCGAGGATGCTGCGGCGGAAGAGCAGAAGGAGCTTGCTCGCGCCAACGTGATCGGTGCGCTGAAGACGCTCGACTTCGCTGGCACGACGGTGGTCGTGCGCGTCAACGCCGCCGACACGCCGCACTACTACCGCGACGTGATCGACGTCGTCGAGCAGGCCGGCGAGCACCTCGACGCGATTATGCTGCCGAAGGTCCGCACGCCCGGCGACGTCGAGATGACCGACAAGCTGCTCCGCGGGATCGAGCTCGCTCGCGGCCTCGAGGCCGGCCGGATCGGGATCGAGGCGCAGATCGAGGATGCCCGCGGGTTGATCGCCTGCGAGGCGATCGCCGCGGCCTCACCACGGATGGAGACACTGATCTTCGGCCCGGGCGACTACAGCGCCGACGTCGGGATCCCGATCACCACGATCGGCGGCGTGCCGGAGGGATACCCGGGAGACCACCTCAACTACGTCTACTCGCGGCTCGTCGTCGCCGCGCGGGCGGCCGGCCTGCAGGCGATCGACGGTCCCTACGGCCGGATCGAGGACGTCGACGGGCTGATCGAGCGGGCGCGGATCGCGCGGGCGCTCGGGATGGACGGCAAGTGGACGATCCACCCGAGCCAGATCGCGCCGCTCAACGAGCTCTTCACGCCCGCCCGCTCGGACTTCGAGCGGGCGACCGCGATGCTCGCCGCGTTCGAGCACGCGGCGAGCGGCGCGACGCTGTTCGAGGGCGAGATGATCGACGCGGCGAACCGCAAGATGGCCGAGCGAATCGTCCGCGCCGGGCGCGCCGCGGGGCTGGAGTAGCGCCGCGTCTAGGGCGTGAACTTGACTGTGATGACGTCGCCGTCGCGCATCGCGTAGTCACGGCCCTCGAGGCGCAGCACGCCGCGCTCGCGCGCACCGGCGTAGCCGCCGGCGTCGAGCAGCTCCTGCCAGTCGACGACCTCCGCGCGCACGAAGCCACGCTGGATGTCGGAGTGGATCTCGCCAGCGGCGTGCCACGCGGTGAGGCCGCGACGCAGGTGCCAGGACTGCGCCGGCTTCGCCTCCCCCGCCGTGAAGAACGCGTTCAGCTCCAGCAGTTGGAAGGAGCCGCGGGCGACGAGCTCGAGGCTGGACTCGGCGATGCCGAGCTCTTTGCGCAGCGGAGCGGCATCCTCGGGCTCGAGCTCCGAGAGCTCCGCCTCGACTCGCGCCGCGACGGCCACGACGGACGCCCGGCGCTCCGCTGCGTAGCGCGCGAGCTCAGGCGGTACGGCGTTTGAGCCTTCGTCGATATTCGCGACAAAGAGGATCGGCTTGGCGGTGATCGGCCCGAGGCTGGCGAGAGCGCCGCCGGCCTCGGCCGGGACCGGGACGCTGCCGGCCGGCCGGCCGGCGCTGAGAGCCGCGACCAGCTGTTCAAGCCAGGCCTGCTCGGCGAGCGCGGTGCGATCGCCGCCGCGGGCGCTGCGACGGACCCGCTCGAGGCGCCGTTCGGCCTGCTCGAGGTCGGCTAGCATCAGCTCCGTCTCGATCGTCTCGATATCGGCGATCGGATCGACGCGGCCCTCCGGATGCACGACGCTGGCGTCGCCGTGGGCGCGAACCACATGCAGGATCGCGTCGGTCTCGCGGATGTTGGCGAGGAAGCGGTTGCCGAGGCCCTCGCCGCGATGCGCGCCGGCGACCAGTCCGGCGATGTCGTGGAAGGTGATCGTGTCGAAGACGACTTCGCTAGCGCCGAGCAGCGCCGCGACCTGCTCGAGTCGCGGATCGCGCACGGGCACTATCGCCACGTTCGGATCAATCGTCGTGAACGCGTAGTTGGCGGCCTCGGCGCCGGCGCGCGTCAGGGCGTTGAAGAGCGAGGACTTGCCGGCGTTCGGCAAGCCAACGATGCCGACCCTCATCGAGGCGCCAGCACTCCGATAGCGCTCCCAAGCGCAGCCCCCGCGAGCACGTCAGACGGGTAGTGGACGCCGAGGTAGACGCGCGAGGCGGCGAGTGAGGCCGCCAGCGCGTAGAGCGGCGCCGCTGGCAACCCGAGGCGCGAGTACGCGCGCGCCGCAGCGAAAGAGGTCGTCGCGTGGGCGCTCGGGAAGGTCAGCCGGGTCGGCGTGCGCACCAGCGGCGGCAGGTCGGGCAGCTCCGGGCGCCGCCGGCCGACCGCAAACTTGATCACGGTGTTGAGGGCGTAGGCGCCGGCCACCAAGCCGGTCGCGGAGCGCCAGCGGCGTCGCTCATCCGCCGGCGCAAGCACCGAGGCCGCGGCGCCCAGCGCAAGCCAGATGCCGGCGTGCTCGCCCAAAGCCGAGAAGCGCGCCATCGCCTGCTCCCGCGCCTCTGTGTGGCCGAGCGTACGAGCGCTTTCCAGCAGCTCGATATCGAGCTGGTGAAGCTCGCTCGCCAGCGAGCTACGTGGCGAAGCCGACGCGCGACTCGTCCGCGTCAACGCGGACATAGGCAACCTGCGCCAGATCGAGGCGGACGCTGCCGTCCTCGCAGCCGAGATCATGCCAGCCGCCGCCGGTCACGAGCGCGCTGGTCAGCGACTCGAGCTCGCTGACCGCCACCCGCGTCGCCAGGACCTGTCCGCCGGCGAAGCCGATCGAGATCCGCTCGTAGCGCGCGTTCGCCATCAGCTCGCCGGTTCGACCAGCTCGGTGAGGACGCCGAGGCAGCTACTCGGGTGCAGGAAAGCGATCCGTGTGCCGTGGATGCCGGGGCGCGGAGACTCGTCGATGAGCTTCACCGCGCGCGCACGAAGCTTCGCCATGGCCTGCTCGATGTCGTCCACCTCGTAGGCGATGTGGTGCATGCCGGGCCCCCGCTTGGAGAGGAAGCGCCCGAGCGGGCTGTCCGGCTCGCGCGAAGCGACGAGCTCGAGCCGGACCTCGCCGACGCGGACGAGCGCAGCGTCGATCGTGCCGCCCTCGAGCACCTCGCGGTGCAGCAGCTCGACACCGAATTGCCGTTCGTAGCTCGCCAAGGCCGCGTCGAGCTCGTCGACGGCGATCCCGACGTGATTGATCCGCTCGAACACCTCCGGCGAAGTCTATTGCGCGCCCACGCCTGCGCCCTGCAAGCGTGAGCGCATCAGCCGAGCAATCCGCGGGCGAGATCGCCGAAGAAGGTCGTCGCGTATTCGAGGTCGCGAACGTCGATCCGCTCATCCGAGCCGTGGACCAGGGGGTCGGTTTCGAAACGCGTCGCAAAGCGGTGCGGGAAGAAGCCGTAGGCGGCGCACTCCGGGAAGGCAGCGCGGAAGGTCCGCGAGTCGGTGAAACCGGGCAGGATCACCGGCACGACCGTCGCCGACCGATCGTGCCCAGCGACCCAGTCGCGAACAAAGTCGGCGACCGGCGAGGAGAAGGGCGAAGTGTTGCCGACCACCTGCTCTGTCCACTCGAGCCGGTAGCCGTCGCGCCCGAGGACCTCCTCGATCCGCACGAGCGCCTCGCTCTCGCCGAGGCCGGGCGGCACGCGGCAGTCGATCGCCACGCGGGCCCGCGCGGGAATCACGTTGATCTTCTCCGAGGCATAGATGCGCGTCGGGGCGAGCGAGACGCCGAGCATCGGCTCGACGATCGGGATGAGTCGCTCGTCGACCGCGCGCACCCGCTCCAGTGCCGCGGCGGCGTCCCCGTCCTCCAGCACGCCGAGCTGCTCGAGGAAGGCACGCGGCACAGCGGTCAGATCGTAGGAGGGCTGGCCCTCGGCGAGCCGAGCCAGCAGCGGCGCGAGCTTGACCAGCGCGTTGTCGCCGAGCCGCGGCATCGAGGCGTGCGCGGCGACGCCGTCGGTGTTGAGCGTGAAGCGAAAGATCCCCTTCTCGCCGCAGCCCAGGCAGACAAGGCGACGCTCGCCGTATTCGAGGATGCCGCCGCCGCCCTCGTTGACCAAGTAGTCGCAGCGCACCTTGTCGGGATGCGTCGCGGTGAGCCACTGCGCGCCCTCGCTGCCACCGGTCTCCTCGTCAACCACGACAACGACGATCAGGCTGCCGCGCTCCGGGCGCCAGCCGCCTTGCGCGAGCGCGCACGCCGCCGCCACCTCAGCCGCCGTCTGGCCCTTCATGTCGAGCGCGCCGCGGCCCCAGACGCAGCCGTCATCAAGGTCACCGGACCAGGGGTCGTGAGTCCAATCGCTCGCGCTCGCCAGAACCGTGTCGACGTGGGAGAGTAGGCAGAGCGTCGGCCCGCTCGCCGCGCCGTCTAGGCGCGCGACGAGGTTTGGACGCCCGGGTGTAGCACCGAGCAGCTCGCACTCGAAGCCGGCCGCGCCCAGCCGCTCGGCGAGGAACTCCTGCGCGGCGCGCTCGTCGCCCGGCGGGTTGACCGTGTCGAAGCGGATCAGGCGCTGGAGCAGCTCGACGGGGCCGTTTGCTTGCGCGCTCACAGCGCGAATCCTACGGCGGCAGCGCGTCGGCGACGAGCGCTAGTCTCGCGGCCCTGATCCGTCTCGCCAGCTCAGCCGACCTCCCCGCGATCGTCGCGATCTACAACGCGACGATCCCGACGCGTGCGTCGACCGCCGACCTCGAGCCGGTAAGCGCGGTTTCGCGCCGGCCATGGTTGGCGCGCCACGATCCGGCGCGCCGTCCCTGCTGGGTCATGGAGCTGGACGGCGAAGTCGCCGGCTGGCTGAGCCTCGAGAACTACAAGGAGCGCGCGGCTTACGCGATCACCGCGGAGGTGAGCGTCTACATCGACGCGGCGCAGCGGCGCAAGGGCTACGCACGGACGCTGCTCGATCACGCGATCGAGCAGGCACCGCAGCTCGAGATCGAGCGGCTGTTGGCGGTCGTCTTCGGCCACAACAGCTCGAGCATCGCGCTGTTCGAGGCCGGCGGCTTCGAACGCTGGGGATTGCTGCCGGGCGTAACCCGGCTCGACGGCAGAGCCGCCGATATCGTCATACTCGGGCGCGCCGTCGCCGCCTAGGGCCGGTGGCGAGCCCCAACGGGTTTCGAGCGCTCGAAAGACCCACGCCAACCTTGATCGCGCCGTGAGCACAGCCAGCGCCATCGCCGAGAGCGAAAGCCGCTCGCTCGTCCGGCTGCGCTCCGGCCGGCTGACGGCGGCGCTCGCGGCGCTGCTGTCGGCCGTGCTCGTGGCCGGCGCCGCCGAGATCGTGCTCGACGCCGCGGTCGGCCATACGCCGATGGTGCCGGCGCAGCCGGCGTTCGACAGCTGGCTCGCCGGCTTCGGGCAGTCACTCGGCTACACCGTCTTCCTGCCGACGCTGCTCGTGTCGACGTTGGCCTACGGCGGGCTGATCCTGCTCGCGCGGGGACGTTCGAGTCCGATCTCGAAGCGCTGGGCGATCGGCCTCGTGGCGGTGCTTCAGCTGATCGTCTTCGCCGGTCCGGTGCTGCTCGCGACCGACCTGTTCACGAATGTCGCCTACGCGCACGAGGCCGTCCACAGCGTCAACCCCTACGTTCACGGTCCCTTCGCGCTTCCCGGCTATCCCGGCTTCCCCTACGTCAGCCCGGACTGGATCAACTGGGCGAGCCCGTACGGACCGCTCTTCACGCTGATCACGATCCCCGCCGGCCTCGTGGGCCTGGACGCCGGCATCTGGATCCTCAAGCTCGAGGCGCTGGCGGCGAGCGCGGCGACCCTCGCGCTGACCTGGCGCTGCGCCCGCCAGCGTGGCTTTGACCCGGTGCTCGCCGTCATCGTCGTCGGGCTCAACCCGCTCTACGTGCTCTACGCACTCGGCGGCTCGCACAACGACCTGATCATGATGGCGCTGATGATGCTCGGCGTGACGCTGAGCATCGCCGGCGCGACGTCGGCGCGACGTCAGGCGAGCGGCGCGGCGGCGGTCGTGGCGGGGGCACTCGTCAAGGCGACGCTCGGCGTGATGCTGCCGTTCCTGATCGTCTCCAAGCGACGCGTTGCCCCGGTCGTCGGCGCAGTGCTCGCGCTGGCCGCCGGACTCGTGATCGGCTACGTCGCCTTCGGCAGCGCGGGAATCAACCTCGTCGCGGGCTTGAACCGCGAGGGTCACCTCGTCTCCTCCTACAGCTTCGCGAGCCAGCTCGCGCACCTGTTCGGCAAGGCCGGCGTCTACCCGATCGACCACAAACTGCTGACCGGCGGGCTGGTGGTGGTCATCATCTACCTGCTGTGGCGGACCTGGCGCGGCTACGACTGGGTCACGGCGTCCGGTTGGGGGCTGCTCGCGATCGCCGTCAGCACCACGTGGCTGATGCCGTGGTACACGATCTGGCCGCTGCCGCTCGCGGTCATCTCGCGTGATC
>Ga0224551_1000034_pt1 | contig 13969 bp, 13 predicted proteins | sample 714P32024metaG_FD_179899 | JGI IMG/M metagenome (GOLD analysis project Ga0224551, IMG submission 179899) | Peat soil microbial communities from Stordalen Mire, Sweden - 717 P3 20-24 | ecosystem: Environmental > Terrestrial > Soil > Wetlands > Peat | place: Sweden: Norrbotten County, Stordalen...
CGCCCGAGCCGCAGGCGCCAACGCCGACAGCGGTGGCGATCGCGGCACAAGAGGCCACGGCTGTCCGCATCCATCTGCTCACGAGCGCGGGATCGTAGCGGATAGGCCCGGCCGCGTCCGCCGCTAGCCGCTTGCCGTGCTTGCGGCCAGCACGGCGTCGGCCACCGCGAGCACCGCCGGGAAGCGCTGCTCGGGCTGCTCCGGCACACGCACCAGCACCTGCGAGCGGCCGGACTCGTAAACGACGCCTTCGAGTCGCTGACGCAGCTCCCGCACCCCCGCCGAGTCGAGCTCGATCGGCGTGATGGCGAGTCGCCCGGCGCGGAAGCTGACGACGCGGGCGCCGGCCGCTCCGAGCTTGATGCGGGCACGCTGAAGGTCGAGGAGGTGCTGCACCGGCTCTGGCGGCGGCCCAAAGCGATCGGCGAGCTCAGCACGCAGCAGCTCGAGCTCGGCCACCTCACGCGCTCCGGCGATGCGGCGATGGACCTCGATCTTGGCCTGCTCGAAACCAACGTACGCCGCCGGGACGTAGGCGTCGACGTCGACATCCAAGCGCACGGGCTCCCACTCCTCGTCGGCGTGCTCGTCACCCTCCGCCTCGCGCAGAGCCGCGTCGAGCATCTGCATGTAGAGCTCGAATCCAAGCGCCGCGACGTGACCAGACTGCTCGTCGCCGAGAAGGTTTCCGGCGCCGCGCAGCTCGAGGTCGCGCATCGCGATCTGAAAGCCGGCGCCGAGCTCGGTGAAGTCCGACAGCGCTGCGAGCCGCTGCGCCGCGTCCGCCGTCAGGCCAGCCGCCGAGTCGTAGAGCAGATAGGCGTACGCGCGTTCGCGGCTGCGTCCGACGCGACCGCGAATCTGGTAAAGCTGGGCGAGCCCGAAATGATCTGAGCGCTCGACGATCAGGGTGTTCGCCTGCGGGATGTCGATCCCCGACTCGATGATCGATGTGCACACGAGCACGTCGGCGTCGCCGCGCAGGAAGCTCATCATCCGTGCCTCGAGCTCCTGCTCCTCTAGCTGACCGTGAGCGACCTCGAAGCGGAGCTGCGGGCAGAGGCCGCGCAGGCCGGCGGCGACCTCGTCGATCGTCTCGACGCGGTTGTGCATATAGAACGCCTGGCCGGAGCGGTCGTGCTCGCGCTCGAGCGCCTGACGGACGAGCTGCTCGTCGTATTCGCCGACGTAGGTACGGACGGGGCGACGCCCCTCGGGTGGCGTCTCGATCACCGATATGTCGCGCAGGCCCGCAAGGGACATCTGCAACGTGCGGGGAATCGGTGTCGCCGACATCGCAATCACGTCGACGCGCAAGCGCAGCTGGCGCAGCAGCTCCTTCTGGCGAACGCCGAACCGCTGTTCCTCGTCGAGGATCAGAAGGCCGAGATCCTTGGCGCGCACATCGCGCGAAAGCACGCGATGAGTGCCGATCAGGATGTCCACCCGGCCCTCGCGAAAACGCTCGATTGCATCGCGCTGCTCGGCCGCGCTGCGAAAGCGTGAGACATGCTCAACGGTGATGGGGTAGTCGGCAAGCCTCTCGCGGAACGTCCCGAAGTGCTGCTGGGCGAGGATCGTCGTCGGCACAAGCATCAGGACCTGCTTGCCGTCGGCGACGCATTTGAATGCGGCCCGTAGCGCGACCTCCGTCTTGCCGTAGCCGACGTCGCCGCAGATCAAACGGTCCATCGGCCGCGGCGCCTCCATGTCGGCTTTCACGAGGTCGATCGCCTCGCGCTGGTCGGGCGTCTCGGCGTAGGGGAAGCGAGCCTCGAACTCGCGCTGCCAGTCGCCGTCAAGTGCGAACGCGTGCCCCTCGCGGCGGCGGCGCTCGACATAGAGCGAGAGCAGCTCGCCGGCGAGATCTTGCGCCGCGCGACGGGCGCGAGCCTTTAGCCTTTCCCAGCGCGTGCCGCCGAGCTTCGACAACATCGGTTCGCCCGCGCCGGCGCCGACGTAGCGCGAGATTTTCGCGAACTGGTCGGTGGGCGCGTAGACCCGATCATCGCCCTGGTATTCGAGCAACAGGTAGTCGCGTGTGACGCCGGCGACCGTGCGCGTGTCGAAGCCGGCGAAGCGAGCGACGCCGTGGTCCTCGTGCACCACGTAATCGCCGGCGCGAAGGTCGGCGAACGAGCGCAGCGCGCCGCGGCCGGCGGTCTGCGGACGGGCCGGTTGGCGACGTCGCTGGTAGAGGCGGTGGTCGGGGATCACCGCGAGGCGCAGCGACGGTGCGACGAACCCTTCGTGCAGTGTCGCCTGGGCAAACGTCAGCTCGTCGCGCGCTGGGCTCTGCTCGATCCAGCGGGCCTTGAGGCGAGTGAGGTTGAGGGCCGCGCGCTCGCCATCGCCACGCCGCGCCCAGGTGACCACGGTCCTGTAACCGGAGCGCAGCTGACGCTCGAGCGCCGCCTCCGCCTCCGCGAGTGTGCGCGCGACCGGCAGGCTAGCCTGAGCATGCAGCTCGATCGGCGCGCTGCCCGCAAGCGACGAAAGCCGAACGAGGGCCCGCTCGGCGAGAACACGCTCGAGCTCCTCCGGCGGCACGTAGAGCTGGTGCGCGTCGTCATCGTGGAAGGCCGCACAGACGTCGGCCCAGTGGTCGCGAAGCGTCGGCGAGATCTCCTCGCTCGCGCAGACGATCAGCGTGGTCTCGGGACCGGCAAGCTCGAGCAACGGCTGGAAGCGGTCGACGGGAAGCAGCTCGGCGATATCGGGGCGCTCGCCGTCGCTCGTCTCGGCCGGCAGGAGCGGCCGGTGCTCGAGCGCGAGCTCAGCCGCGGGTGCGATCTCGATGCGGTCGACGCGCTCGAGGGATCGCTGCGTGAACGTCGAGAAGCTGCGTAGCGACTCGATCTCGATGTCAAGGAGCTCGACGCGGATCGCGCGCTCAGCGGTCGCACCAAAGACGTCGAGCAGGCCGCCACGCATCGCAAACTGGCCGCGCTCCTCCACCTGGCCGACGCGCTCGTAGCCCATGTCGGCGAGCGTCTGCGCGCACTCATCGAGGTCGAGCAGATCGCCCACGGCGAGTGCAAAGGAGTGCGGGCGGAGCGAAGGGTCCGGCACCTTCTCGGAGAGCGCGGGCGCTGATACGACCAGAATCGGCGCCCCGGCGGAGGCGTCCGCTTCGAGGAGCGCATCGAGGGCGGCGATTCTGAGGCCGACGAGGTGGGGTGGCGGCCTAAGGTGGGACTCGTATGTGACTCCGCGTGATGGGTAGAAGCGAACCTGTCGCGGCGCCAGCCACGCCGACAGGTCGCCCGCTAGCTCGTGTGCGGCGCGGTCGTCGGGGGCGACGACAATGGCGGGGCGATCCGCCGACTGGGCCAGTAGTGCCGCGACGAGGAAGGGACGCAGCGCGGAGGAGCAGAACGCGTCGCCACCGTCGCGGGCGAGCGCCAGAGCCTCCTCGCTCTCGGCGAGGTGATCGAGCAACGGCGCGAGCATGCTCAGGGTGCCAACACTACGGCGACGACCGCGTCGCAGGCACGATCGACGAGCGCATCGACCTCGGTCAGCGGCTCGCGAAAGCGCGAGAGGACGTACTCGGCGACAACGTCCGGGTCGCTCGAAGGCGGGCGGCCGACGCCGACGCGCACACGGGCAAAGTCGCCGCCGCCGAGCTCGGCGCGAAGTGACTTGAGTCCGTTGTGTCCGGCCAGCCCGCCGCCGACGCGCGAGCGGACCTCGCCAAACGGCAGGTCGATCTCGTCGTGTACCACAAGCACCCGGTCGAGCGGCAGCCGGTAGGCGCCGCGCGCCGGACCAACCGAGCGACCCGCATCATTCATATAGGTCTGCGGCTCGAGCAGCGCGACACGCGGACCGTCCGGGCCGGCGCGTCCTTCACGCAGACGTCCGCGGTAGCGATCGCGTGAGCGGGTGATCTCCCAGCGCTCTGCCAGGCGCTCGATCACCGCGAAGCCGACGTTGTGACGAGTTCCCTCGTGCTCGCGGCCGGGATTGCCGAGCCCGACGACGAGCCAATCCAGCACCGAGCCGCCGCGCGAGAACCGCAGTTGCTACTCGGAGCTCTCGCCGCCTGCGGCGGCTTCCTCAGCCGCGGCGCCGTCCGAGTCGGAGACGCCCTCGGCGCCTTCACCGACGACCCCGGTCTCGAGCTCCAGCTCGGTATCGGTCTCTGAACGAAGGCGTGGCGGTGTCAACGTCGCGATCACGATCTCCTGTGGGTCGCCGAGCAGCATCAAGCCCTCGGGTGCCACGATCGCCTCGAGCGTCACCGTGTCACCGATCGACATGTCCGACACGTCGTAGACGATCGATTCGGGAATCGCTGTCGGAAGCGCTTCCACTTGAACCTCGTGGGTGATTTGCTCGAGCACGCCACCTTCGCGGACCCCAGGCGCAGCTTCAGCTCCGACCAGAACGATCGAGACGCCCGCCTGGATCGCCTGGTCAAGCCGAACGCGCACGAGGTCGAGGTGCACCGTGCTACCACGCACCGGGTCGCGCTGATGGTCCTTGAGAACAGCCGGCGTCGGCCTGCCGCCGTCGACCGCAACCTCGAGCACGGCACCGCGCGCAGCGAGCGCGTGGCGCAGCTCACGCTCGTCGACGGCGAAGCTCACCGCATCGCCGCCGCCGCCGTAAAGGACCCCGGGCACGAGGCCTTCGCGGCGAAGGCGCCTGACGCTGCGCGAGCCGGCGGATTCGCGGCCGCGGACGTCGAGACGGGTTGGCACGCTGGTCGACATGTCGTCGGCCAGCTTAGCGTGCGTCGAGCGCTGACGGGGCGCAAACGGTCCGCTCGGCCGCACGGCCTTGAGACCGAGGTCGATCCACGCGACCGACCTATCCCGGGACGACACCGCTGTCGCGCAGCCAGCGGTCGAGCGCATCCTCGAAGGCGAGGAAGTCGCGCTGCTCTAGCAACTCAAGCGGCGGCGGCGTGGTGGCGCTCGAGCGGACCCAGCGGGTGAGCGGGCCGACGCCGACCAGCTCGGCGGCTTCTTCGGTCATCGAGTCGAGGATCTCGATCTCTGGGCGGTGCTCGTATTCCCCACCGATGGCCGCGAGCGCATCGATCTGAAAGATCGCCAGCGCTTCGTCGTCGCTCAGGCCGAGCCGGCTGGCGAGCGTCGCGAGGCGATCCGTCAAAACAGCTGGTTCTCGCCGGCGAAGACCTCGCTCACCGAGCCGCCGGTGAAGATCTGGCGGATCGAGTTGGTGAGCAGCTCAGCGCAGGGCATCTGGCGGACCTGCTCCGGCGCCCCGCGGCGCAGCGGAATCGTGTCGGTCACTACGACCTGCTCGAGCGGCGTGGCGGCGATGTTCTCGAACGCCGGGCCGGAGAAGACGCCGTGCGTCGCGGCGGCGAAGACGCGCTGGGCGCCCTGCTCGAGCAGCGTCAGCGTGGCGGCCTTCAGCGTGCCCGCGGTGTCGATGATGTCGTCGACGATGATCGCGTTCTTGCCGCGTACCTCGCCGATCACGTAGCCGATCTCCGCCACGTGCCGCGCCGGGCGGTCCTTGGTCATCACCGCGAGGCCGGCGCCGACGTTCTTGGCGAAACTCTGCGCGAGCTTCGCGCGGCCGACGTCGGGCGCGACCACGACGAGGTTCTCCAGCGCAAGGTCGTTGAAATGCTGGGCGAGGATGAAGCGGGCCGTCATGTGGTCGACCGGCTTCGAGGTGAACCCCTGGACCTGACCGGCGTGGAGGTCCATCGTCAGCAGCCGGTCGGCACCGGCCGATTCCAGCATGCGGGCCACGAGCCGCGCGCTGATCGGCTCGCGTGGGGCCGACTTCTTGTCCTGGCGCGAGTAGCCATACCACGGCATCACCGCGATCACGCGGTGCGCCGAGGCGCCGACCGCCGCGTCGATCATCACCAACAGCTCCATCAGCGCGTCGTTCGCCGTCAAGCCGGTCTCCGGGTTGCCGCACGTCGACTGGACGATGAAGACGTCGGCGCCGCGAATCGACTCCTCGTATCGGCAATAGACCTCGCCGTTCGAGAACGTGTGCAAGTCCGCAGGACCGAGCTCGACGCCGAGCTTGCCGGCGATGTTGAGCGCGAGCTGCGGCGTCGCACGCCCGCCGAACAGCATCAGCCGTTTCTCGGATTCGATCGGCAGGCTGGTGACCGCGCCCTGGGGCTCCAGCACACTCATCGCTCGCCAGTCTACGCGTCCTCGGCGTCTTTGCGGCGCTCTGAGTAGCCCTCCACGTTGCGCTGCCGGGAACGCGCCACAGCGAGCGCGCCGGGCGGCACGTCACCGGTTATCACGGAGCCGGCCGCCGTCCACGCGTCGTCGCCAACCGTTACAGGCGCGACATAGGAAGTATCGACCGAGCCACGCACACGGGCTCCGATCTTCGTGCGGTGCTTGGCGTAGCCGTCGTAGTTGGCGGTGATCGACCCGGCACCGAGATTCGTGTCCTCGCCGATATCGGCATCGCCGACATATGAGAGGTGTGGCACCTTGGTGCGGGCACCTACGTCTGAATTCTTGATCTCCACGAACGTCCCCGCCTTCGCCCGTTCGCGCAGCAGGGCTCCCGGCCTCAGATAGGCGAACGGACCGACGGTGGCACCTTCGCGCAGCTCGCAGTCCACAAGGTGCGAGTGGAGCACGCGCACGCCGTCGCCGAGCAGCGAGTCGATCACGGTCGTGTGTGGCCCGACGCTCGCGCCGGTTCCGATCCGCGTGTCGCCGAGGAGCTGCGTGCATGGCTCGACCAAGGTGTCGGCGGCGATCTTCACGCCAACGTCGATGCTGGTGCTCGACGGCTGCACGATCGTTACGCCGGCCAGCATGTGGCGCTCCTGGATGCGGCGCTGCGCCTCGGCGCGCACGACTGCAAGCTGAGCGCGATCGTTGACGCCGAGCAGCAGCGCGGGATCCTCCGCGGCGAACGTGGCGAGCGCTCCGCCGGCCGCGCGGATCAAGGGCAGCACGCCCGGAAGGTAGATCTCCTCGCCGACCGCTGGAACACGCGCGAGCTGCTCGAGCAGGACGTCCGCCTTGAAGGCAAAGACACCGGTGTTGACCTCGCGGATTGCGAGCTCGCTGGCCGACGCCTCGCCGCCGTTCTTGGTCTCGACGACGCGCTCGACCGCCCCGTCCGCGTCGCGTACCACGCGACCGTAGCCGCGCGGATCGTCGAGCTCGATGGTGACCATGGTCGCCGCGGCGCCGCTCAGCTCGTGCTGGTCGGCGAGTTCACGCAGCAGTGCGGCGTCCACCAGCGGCACGTCACCGTTGAGCACGATCACGCTCGCGGCGTGGTCGATCTGCGAACCGGCCGCAAGCACGGCGCCGCCGGTGCCGTTTGGCGTTGCCTGCGTCGCGCTCAGCACGCCGTGCGGGAGTGCGCCGTCAAGCGGGGATTCCTCGGACACCACGACGATCACACGCGCCGCGCCGGCCTCGCGCGCGGCCGCGACCGGCCAGTGGATCAGCGGCCAACCGCAGAGGTCGTGCGCCAGCTTCGGCGTCGCCGAGCGCATGCGCGTGCCACGTCCAGCTGCGAGGATCACGACCGTCGCCGGATTCATCGAGTCTGAGCGTAACGCGACCGCCCGTCGGCCGAATCTACAATCGACGGGAGGCCACCAGTGGGGGGTCGTCTAACGGCAAGACACCGGCCTTTGGCGCCGGGTATCGGGGTTCGAATCCCTGCCCCCCAGTCACGGGCGCAACACGCCAGGAAGTAACCGCCCAACGTAGCTTGGCTCCGACGCCCGAGCGGCAGGTTTCGCAGCGCTGGCGGCCCAGTTGCCTGGTGGCGGCGAGGGCCGCGCTCAGACTGCGTGGATGCTCGCCACGGCGTCCGCCCGGTGACGCGCAGCGCCGCCGACTCTCGGTGCCTGGCGGCGCATGATGTAGGTCGCGATCGCGAAGAGCGCTGCCGCATAGAGGATGTTCGCGGGCACCGCGGCGCCGACGGCGACGCCGGCGTTCACCGAATGATCGAGCAGGCGTTGGCCGCCCCAGAACGGCAGGAACTTCGCCATCAACTGTGTCGAGTAGAGGGTGAGCTGGACGCCGACGACGCCGATCAGGACGAGTACCCCCTCGAGCTCGTGCGGCGACAAACCGCCGACGGCCAACCCGAACGGCACGCTCGTCAGCGCGACGAGCCCGACGCCGCCTGCCAGCGCCCACGGGTGGGTCGGGTCGCTGCCAAACACCATCACCACACTGAACACGGCGGCGACGAGGACGCCGAACAGCTCGAGCAACAGGAGCCGCCCGAGCAGCAGCTCGGTCGGGTGGTAGCCGGCGAGAATCAGGCGCGGATCGACGGGGCGAGCGGTCAGTGCGACGAAGATCGAGGCGCCTGCGATCGAGAAAGCCATCGCGACGCCGCCTGTGATGACGGCATTGCCACCGCGGCCGACCGATCCGCCGTAGAAGGCGAGCGGCAGAGCTGTCAGCAACCCCAGCGCTATTCGCCGCCGCCCCAGCTCGAGTCCGGTCAGCTTGGCGGTCACGAGGATGCGGCGAGCGCTCATTGCTCCTCGGCGGCAGGGCCGCATGCGATCTCGAGCTCGACGACGCGATCGACGAGCGCCTGATCGGCGAGTAGGTGTGTCACGACCACGACCCAGATACCCTCGCCCTTCCAGCGCGCCACGTGCTCCCAGAAGCTGACGTAGGCACCGTGGTCGAAGCCCTGGTAGGGCTCGTCCAGCAGCAGTATGCGCGCGCCGCCGAGCAGCGCGAGCGCAAGGTTCAGCTTCTGCCTCGAGCCGCCGGAGAGGTGGCGGCATTGCGCGCGCTGCGCGAGCGGAAACGCGAACTCCGCAAGCAGGCCGTGACCCTCGCGGATGGCCTGCTGGCGCGAGAGACCGAGCGCCGGCGCGAACATCTCGAGGTGTTCGTCGGCGCTCAGGAGGTCGAACAGGCCGGGCTCCTGGGGGCAGTAGCCGACGCGGCCACTCACACCCACGCTGCCCGCATCGGGCGTGGTCAAGCCGGCGCAGATGCGCATCAGTGTGCTCTTCCCGGCGCCGTTCTCACCGATTATCGCGACGGCCTCACCGGCTGCGACCGTCAGCGAGAGGTTCTCGAGCACGCGCCGGTTACCGTAGGCCTTGCAGATGCCGAGCGCTTGCAGCGCGGGCTGGCCACTGGCAGCGGCCTTCGACGGCGCGGTCAGCCGCCGCGCCCGAATTCGATCTGCCGGCGGCACCGTTTCCGCACTGACCGGCATCTGCGCCCGCCCTTCTGCTTGGAATCAGTTACGACGAGCGCGCGACCGGCGTGGTCTGACGCCTCGTCGACCTTCGATTCTAGGCCGCCGGCACCACTCCTGCGCAAGCTGTTACCTGGGATTTAGTCGTGGACGTGCTCTAACGACCGGGCACGCGGCCGCCGGTCGCGCCAGGCTCGCTTGCCGGCCCGCTGACGCCGACGATCCCGAGAACCCGCATCGCTTTCAGGCCGAGGCTCAGCTTCTCTCGTCCGTCGCTCGAGCCGACGTCGAGACCGCACAGTTCGCGCACACGCTCCAGTCGGTAGCGGATCGTGTGCCGATGGGTAAAGAGGCGCTGCGCGGTAGCGGCCACGTTCCCGTCGGCATCGAGAAAGGCGGCGACCGTGGCCACGAGATCGGTCTCGTACTGCTCGTCGTAGGCGAGCAACGGCTCGACCGTCTCTGCAAAGAATCGTTGGAGCTCGGCCGGGTTCTCGCTCATCGTCGAGAGCAGCAGACGGTAGGCTCCCGTCTCCTCGAAGCCGAGCACGCGCGCGTCGCTGTCGCCCTCGGCAACGTTCGCGGCGAGCAAAGCCTCGTCCGCGGCGCGGGCGATCGCCAACGGATCGTCGGCCGGGCGGCTGCGTCCGACGACGAAAGCGAACCCGCCGAGTCCAGCCTGCACGTCGCGCAAGACGTTGTCGGCCGCGCGCCGGCCGGCCGCCTCATCGGCTCCCGGGAGCAGCACGATGACCTCTGCTCCGCCGGTGATCTCGCGCTCGGAGAGCACCGCGACCGCGCTCGGGGCGACGCCGCGGGCGCCACGCGCCGAGAGCAGGCGCAGCCGGCTCCGCCAGCCCTCTTGCGCCGGCGCCTGGGCGCGCGCATGGACCACGAGCACGATCGTGCCGCGTTCGAGGTCGCGCAGGCCGACGCCGCGCGCGCGTTCGAGCAGCTCCTCACGACTGGTGAACTCGTGCGCGAGGATCTCGCTCAGGAATGCGGCGCTTTCCTCCTCGGATTCGCGCTCCGGAGCTCGCACGCGTTCGACTTCAGAGGCGACCAACGTCGTGACGAGACGGACCAAGCCGGGGCTCGTGACCCCGCGAGCCCGAAGGCGCATCTGCCCGACCGGTACATCGGCAACCCGCAGTTCCAGTGCCTCGACTCCGTCGCTCGAGGCGAGCAGCGAACGTTCGTCGGCCGGCGAGCGCGCCGCCACCGCCAGCGCTTGACCACCGCGGTCGAGCACGACGATGCTCGCGGCGAGAGCCTTCGCCGCAGAGCGCACGACGGTCGGCAGCCCGGCGCCGGACTCGACGGCGGCGGTTATCTCCTCGAGCGCGGCGAGGTCGAGATCAGCGACGGCTTTTCTCGTGCTCACGAATGGAGCCGGTCCCAAGCCCACGGAACGACGAAGACGCCGAGCAAGACACCGCCAGCTGCCATCGTCACGCCGACGTAAAGCGATAGCGCGGCGGCGACCAGCCGCTCCCAGAGACGGCTGTAGGCAGTCCACGCCGGGACCAGGATCATTGCGACCCAGACGCTGAAGCCGAGCACCGCGCAGGCGCCGACCACGAGATAGATGATGGTGGTTCTGCTCACGGGGGAGACTGATTGTGAATGGCGCGGGCTGCTTTCGCATCCACGCCCGCCGCGTTGAGTCTGTCGACTGCGAGCCGGGCATCTTGCAGTGTAGGAAAGAGTCCCACTACCGTAGGGCCTGAGCCGCTGACAAGCGCACGGGCAGCCCCTTCACGGCGGACGGTTTCGATCGCGCCGTCGATCGTGGGCTCGAGCGAGCGGGCGGCCTGCTCGAGGTCGTTGACCGGCTCGGGACTGTTCGGATCGAGCGCCGCCAGCGCGGCAGCGAGCTCGTCGGCGCCCCTCGTCAGGCCGAGGCGATCGGCTTGTGCATACACAGCAGCCGTCGACAGCTTTGCGCTCGACGGCAGGAGGACGATGCCGAGCGGTTCGGCGTCGGCGAGCGGCGTGAGGCGCTCGCCAAAGCCCTGGACCAGCCAGCGTCCAGGTTGAAGCTGGCTCGGGACGTCGGCGCCAAGCGAGGTCGCGATCTCGAGCAAAGCGGCGTGGCTGCCCCGGCCCGAGCGTCGGGCGAGCAGCCGCAGCGTGGCGGCTGCATCGGCCGAGCCGCCGCCGAGCCCGGCAGCGACCGGGATCCGCTTCTCGATCTGGAGCAGCTGCGGCGGTCCGTCCCAGCCGGTGTGCTCGCGGAAGGCGGCGAGCGCATGCGCCGCCAGGTTCGGCCCTTCGACGTCCGGACAGCGAACATCATCGGCCGTTGCATCGCTGTCTGTCAGCTCCAGCTCGTCGGCGAGGTCGATCGCCTGCATCACGCTGACGAGCTCGTGGTACCCGTCGGGGCGCAGCGGGCCGACATAGAGGCAGAGGTTGATCTTCGCCGGCGCGAGCTCTCTCACAGCAGTTCCCACAATGAGCGAAGCTCGGCCGGGCTCAGCGACTCCGCTCGCAGCGCAGGAGGCTTGCCGATCGCCGCCAGAGCGACGCGAACGCGATCGGCCTCGATGCCGCCGCTCTGCGCGACTGAGCTGGCAAGCGTCTTGCGCCGGTGCGCAAACGCGGCACGCACGAATGCGCGCAGCTCGGGCGGCGGCGCAGGACCGCGGCGAACAAGGCGCACGAGCACCGAGTCAACGCGCGGTACCGGATAGAAAACGCTCCGCGGAACGCTCCGAACGACTTGCACGTCGCACGCGAGCTGGGCGAGCACACTCGGTATTCCATATTGGGAGCGAGTTGCCGGCGTAGCCGCAAATCGCTCCCCCACCTCCCGCTGGACCATCGCGAGCCATGACGACGCCGTGTCGATCTCCTCGATCGTGCGCAGGATGACGCCCGCGGCTATTCCATACGGCAGGTTCGCAACGATCTTCGACGGCGGCGGCTGGAGAGCCGCCAGGTCGAGCTGCATTGCGTCGATCAGATGGAGCGTGCTGTTGGCTGCGAACGGCTCAAGGGCGTCGCGGAGGGCCGGCTCGAGCCCGACGTCCAGCTCGACGACATGGAGATAGGCGACGCGTGCCGCGAGATACTCCGACAGCACGCCAAGACCGCCGCCGATCTCGAGCACCACGTCGGCGGACTGCAGCTCAGCGGCGCGACCGATCACCCCGAGGATGTTCGAGTCGACGAGGAAGTTCTGGCCGAGCGAGCGGCGGGGTCGAACCCCGAACTGCGCCATGCGTCGCAAGGTTGGTTGGTGAGCTTCGCTCACCAACCGAATACTGACTCGCCGCTCGCCTCGACGATAGCCTCCAACTCGGCGTAGCTGATGCCGCGCCGCTGCGCGATAAACGACCCCGTCTCGTGGACGAACGCGGGCTCGTTCGGCCGGCCGCGACGCGACTGTGGGGCGAGGTATGGCGCATCGGTCTCGACGAGCAGGCGCTCGGACGGCACTCGCGTAGCCGCTGCGGCGAGGTCAGCGTTCTTCGGGTAGGTGACGTTGCCGGCGAACGAGATCCACCAGCCCGCGGCGAGGCATTCGTCCAAGCGCTCGGGCATCGAGAAGCAGTGCAAAACCACTCGCAAGCCTTCGGCTTGCGAGTGGAGCAGAGCGAGCGTGTCGGTGGACGCATCGCGGGTGTGAATCACCAATGCCTTGTCGAGCTCTTTTGCGAGCTCGATGTGGAACTCGAAGGCGTGGCGCTGCGCGTCGCGAGGCGAGCGGTCGCGGTAGTAATCGAGTCCGGTCTCCCCAACGGCCACGCAGCGCGGATCGGAGCCGTCGCGGCGCAGCTGCTCCTCGTCGAGCAGCTCCGCATTGTTCGGGTGGCAGCCGATTGCCGCATACACCGATGCAAACTCATCGGCCGCCGCCAACGCTGCAGTGCAGCTCGCAGGATCAGTGCCCACGGTCACCATCCGTGTCACTCCTGCATCCGCAGCGGATGCGAGAAGCTCTGCAAGGGGCTTCTCGCAGGCCGCGAGATGTGTATGTGAGTCGATCACGACTTCGGGAAGAGCGGCGCGAGCGGGCCGACGGCGCCGCCCCAGCCCTCCGCCCCAAACTCGCGCGCAGCCAGCTCTGGGCGTCCGAGCGCATCGAGCAGTTCGACGGTCTTGCCCGGCAGATAGGGATGCAGCAGGACCGTGACCACGCGCAGACCTTCGGCGAGCGAGGCGAGGATGCGTTCGAGCTCCGCCGCCCGCTGCGGCTCTTTGGCTAGCTGCCACGGGGCGTGTTCTTCGACATACCGGTTGAGCCGGCGTACGCGCTGCCAGATCTCGTCGAGTGCGGCCGACAGCTCGGCGCGCGAGAGCAGCTCGTCGACTCGCGACGCGAGCCCGGCGAAGTCGCCGGCCAGCTCGCGGTCGAGCGATACGGCAGCGACGCGCCCGTCGCAGTAGCGCCCGATCATGTTGAGCGTGCGGTTGGCGAGGTTGCCGTACTCGTTCGCGAGCTCGGTGTCGTAGCGCGAACGGAACCCTTCGAGCGAGACCGGGCCGTCGGCGCCGAAGGTCACCTCACGAAAGAGGTAGTGGCGCAGCGCATCAGGTCCGTACTCGTCGATGATCGCGAACGGGTCGAGGACGTTGCCGCGCGACTTCGACATCTTCTCCAGCTCGCCATCGTGCGGGCTGAGGAGGAAGCCGTGCACGAACACGTGTCGTGGCAGCGCGAGCTCGGCTGCCATCAGGAGCGCGGGCCAGTAGATCGTGTGGAACTTGAGGATGTCCTTGCCGATCACGTGGAAGCTGGCCGGCCAGAAGCGATCGGTCAGGTCTTCTCCCGGCCGCGCATAGCCGAGTG
>Ga0224551_1000035_pt1 | contig 13898 bp, 18 predicted proteins | sample 714P32024metaG_FD_179899 | JGI IMG/M metagenome (GOLD analysis project Ga0224551, IMG submission 179899) | Peat soil microbial communities from Stordalen Mire, Sweden - 717 P3 20-24 | ecosystem: Environmental > Terrestrial > Soil > Wetlands > Peat | place: Sweden: Norrbotten County, Stordalen...
CTCACGGAGGTTGCTGTGCTAGTCGGCAGCGAAGCCGCGCGCGGGGTGCCGAAGATGCGAATCCCGCGACCGACGTTTTCGAGCTCCAGTGCCGACGAGTTCGCTTCGGTCATCGACGGCTCGTTCTTCGCCGGGCAAAAATTCAACGTGATGCTCGCCTACGGTCAAGTCAAGTACCTCGCGGCGCTGTGGATGGCCAGCATGGCGCGGAAGCATCCCGAGCTCAGATTCATCACCATGTCGCCCGGAAACACGGCTGGGACCGAGGCGCTGCGCGACCAGCCGGCGCTTCTCCGCATCATCGCCAACCGCATCCTGCTTCCTTACGTTGCGCCGGCATTGGGGATCGGGCACAAGCTCGACATCGGCGCGAAGCGCCTGGCCGACGCCGTAACCGACACATCACTGCAGAGCGGCGTCTTCTACGCGAGCGCAGCCAAGACGATCACTGGACCGGTCATCGACCAAGCCGAGATCATTCCTCAACTCCACGACGCCAGGATTCAGGACCAGGCATACGAAGCAATCCAGCGCTTCGTGACCGCGCCGGTGGCCAATTGACCCGGACCAATCGCCGCTTCACAGACCCACGGGCGTGATGCCCCCAGACGCGGTCGCGGGATAGAACAACGCCCGAGTGACAAAAGGAGACTGAAATGCCGACGTTCCCTGCCCCTGAAACGGGCATCCTGCTCACCCACTTCATCGTGTCGGAGGACATCGCTCGCTCGCGACGCTTCTACGCGGATGTCCTCGGCGGCGAAGTCGTCTCCGCCAGCGAGCCCACGATCGTCGCCCTCGCGAACGGCTGGATCATCATCAACACGGGCGGTTCCCCAACCGACGACAAGCCAACCGTGACTCTCACTACGCCCGATCCCAACACGATCAGCAGCTTCCTGAACATACGTGTCGCCAACATCCAAGAGGTCTACGACGACTGGAGCGCGAAGGGAGCACAGTTCCTGACCCCGCCAATCGACCGGGGCGCAGAGCTCCGTTGCTACTTGCGCGATCCGGACGGCCACTTGATCGAGGTCGGCCAAGCGAACCTGGCCTTCTTGGAAGAGCGACGCTCAGCCGGCGCCGCGGTCGACAGTGGAGCCAACGAGGCGACACCGTGAGCGACCACGGACCTGCCGCAGTGCGGGATCGGAGCGCGGATCTTGCGACACCACTCATGCAGGGCCCTCGAAGGGCTGACAGAAGGCTGAACTGATGCCGACTGCTTTGGTCATCGGTGCGCGGAATCTCGGATTCGCTGTCATTGAGCGCCTACTGAGCGACGGCTGGACGGTCGCAGGCGCTGCACGCTCTCCCGAGACGCTCGCGAAGGTACGCAACGCCGGTGCTGAGGCGCTCGATGTCGACGTAACCGATCAGGCGTCCGTCCTTGCTGCCCTGCAGCATCTCGGTGCGCAGTACGGCCGCGTTGACCTCGCGGTGAACGCTGCGTCTCCCTACGGCGGCAGCCGCTCGGGCCCGTTCGGTGGAGGCCCGCTCGCACACGCGGCACCAACGAGCTTCGACGACTGGGCCACGTTGCCGGCGCGCGGCGCGTTCGGTTTTCTCAGCGCGTGCGCCCGCTTCATGAGCGCGCAGGGCGGACCATCCACGATCGTCCAGGTGACTGGTGGGTCCGCTCGCCGGGGAATGCCCGGACGTGGGCCGTGGGCGGCCGGCGCGTTCGGGGTACGCGCCCTCACCCAGGCCGCCGCCTCCGAGCTGCGCGAGCAAGAGATCCACGTCGCGCTGCTGATCGTCGACGCGGTCATCGACCGCTCAGGTGGCGATGACCTGGCCACTGCCGATCAGGGCAGTCTCGCCGACGCGGTTGCCTACCTTGCTGCGCAGAGCCCTCGCGCGATGACGCACGAGCTGCAGGTCACGCCCGCGCGAGACAATTGGACTCCGTAGCGCACCCGACGCAACGATCCGGCACCTGCGCGACACCGCCGCACCTCGCAGAAAGCAGAACTACCGACAGCCCTCCACATCCGTTCTGCAGCGGACGAGTTCCGATACTCCTAGGAGTCGCGGATGTCACGCCCGCTTGGCCCGCAAGGCGGGAGCGACGCAGCTCATTCGCAACAGTAGTTCTTGTCGTCCATCTCGACAGCCTCGGATCGATCGACTGAGACGCTCGCACCCGGACGGAGCGCTCGTGTCGGGCGTTCGGCGCCCTCGGCCTGACAGCGGACGCCGGCGTCTGACAGCGTCACCTAGCTACTCGCCCCAGCCGTTGAAGGGACTGCGGTGTCCGTCAGTTTCAAACCAGTACTGGCGAAACCGGGTGCAACGTCCGGTCGTAGGGTCGAGCTGGGCGATGAAGCACCCCATCAGCGTCCCCTCTGGCTCGCCCTCACGGTTGCTCATCGTGGTCCAGAACTCGGCCACGACTTGGTTGCCTTCGACTATCGGCCCGCCCATGCGGACGCTAACCGTGCCAGCTTCCGCCTGCTCCCTGCGGATGTAGCGCCCCATCGCTTCCCGCCCGACAACGGTCTCATCGACGGGGTGCTCCACGTAGACGACGTCGTCGCTGAACAGGTCGATGAAGCCGTCGAAATCCCAACTCTCCCACGTTCGCCCGTAGCCCTCAACGAACGCCGCCGCCATCTCGCGACTAACCGTCATGACCGTCATGGCTCCTCATGGGTCTGACAAGCCGACGAACGCGGTCATACGAATCGAGACGAGGACGTCGGGGATCTCGACGCCGAGCTTGGCGACATAGCGAGTTGGCGGCTCGGCCGGGAACCAGGTCGCGTACTCGTCATTCATGCCTGTGAAGTCCGTCGGGTTGGTCAGGAGTACGCCCACCTCGACGACGTCTTCCAACGTCGCGCCCGCCGCACGGAGGATCGTCTCGCAGTTGAGCAGCGCCTGCCGTGTCTGTTCCTGAATCGTCGAGCCGGCTAGCTTCCCGGTGCTCACGTCGATACCGACCAAGCCCGACACGTAGATGTGCTGCCCGGCTTTGACCGCCTGGCTGTACAGCGACGAACCGGGAGCGCTCGGCGTGCTGATGACTTCTCGCATGCGCACAAGCTATCCCCGAACGGCTGTCGCAGTCGAGGAAGCGGTCAGGCGTGAGGCCGAGGTCACGCCCGACACGAGTGCTTCCGTGCGGATGCGGGCGCCCCGCAACATCTCGGTCTCGCTTACGCTCAGGACGAGTTCCAGGTCAGCGGGCTGGCGGCGTAGCTGCTCCCGCATCGTCTGCGCGAGCGGGCGCCGAGCCTTGAACTCGGCCGCATGGTCCTCGTCCTGGGTGGGCACGGGGCTCTCCGGTCTCAGGCGGCAACACCGGATCCGCGGATTAGGGTTGGGTTCGGGCGCCGAGGATGCCGGCCAGAGCGCCGTCGAGGGCTGTGCGGAGTTGGTGGGGATCGCGTCGGACCTGGGTGAGGAGCAGGCCGCCTTGTACGGCTGTGAGCGTGCGGTGGGCGAGCGCGCGGGGGTCGGCGTCGGGCCGTAGCTCGCCGCGGGCTGCCATGCGCTCGAGTCCTTCGCGGATCGCGGACTCCCAGCGGTCGAGGCCGTCGGCCAGTTCGAGGCGGGCGCCATCGTCGTGTTCGGCGAGCTGGCCGGCGAGCGAGCCGATCGGACAGCCGCCCTTCGCGCCGCGTGCCTGTTGGAGGGTCACGAGCGCGTCGGTCCAGGCACGTAGCCCTTCGACGGTGTCGAGCTGCGTGAACAGCGCCGCCTGGCCACCGAGGACCTCGTCGGTGACGGCACGCGCGACCGCTCGCATGAGGTCGTCGCGGTCGGCGAAATAGTGGTAGAGCTGGCTCTTGGACGCGTGCGCTCGGGCGCGGACGGCGTCGAGTGACGTGCCCGCAACCCCGCGTTCTGCGACGAGCTCCGCAGCCGCACGAACGATCCGCTCGCGCGTCGCGCGGCCTCTCACGGTTACCGGCTGAGCACTCGGCACATGCGCAGTCTAGCTTGCTGGACCGGTTGGTCCATTGTCTGGTAGGCTCCGCGTCTAATGGACCGCACGGTCCATTAATGTATACCGATGAATGGAGCGAGCCGCGATGCCGACAATCGCCGAGCAGGTCAACGAGGTCAAAGCCACTGCCGCCAGCCGCCTGCCAGAGGACGTAGTCGCCGTGTTCGGGTCCGATCAGGCCGCGCTCGCCGCCGCCGGCGTTCCTGCTGGCGCGGTGGCCGTTGGCGACACGCTTGCACCGTTCGCGCTGCCCGACGCGACCGGCCAGACACGCACGCTCGAGGAACTCACAGCGGGAGGTCCCGCTGTCATCGTCTTCTACCGGGGCGGCTGGTGCCCGTACTGCAACCTCACGCTTCGCACCTACCAACGCGATCTCCTACCCCAGCTCGCCGACTACTCGGCTCGCCTCGTCGCGATCTCCCCGGAAACGCCCGACGCCTCGCTCAGCACGCAGGAGAAGGCCGAACTGACCTACACCGTCCTCAGCGACACTGCCGCTGAGCTCGCCAGCTCGCTCGGCATCACGTTCCAGCCCTCCGAGGCCGGCCTCACGACCCAACGCAAACTCGGCGTCGACATCCGCACCACCCGCGCGGACAACGGCACCCTGCTACCGATGCCGACCGTCCTGATCGTCGACCGCGACCACGTCGTGCGCTTCGTCGACATCCACCCCGACTACACCGGCCGCACCGAGACCAACGACACCCTCGCCGCACTCCAAAAGCTCCCAAGGTGACAAGTGCGCTCAGCTTCGTGCGCCATGCGGAGCTCTCGCACTCGCCTTAGATCCGAGCGCTCGAGTACCGGAGCGCCGCGTGCTCGCTCGGGACGAAGACCGGGCGCGCCGAGCCGACCCGAACGGGTGCCCGCAATGGCCTGTGGCCTCTCGAAGCGAGCGTCGCTCCTAGCGAACTGGCCGCACGACCTGCGACCCGGGCTGTCAGCGATCTCGAGAAACGCGCAGTTTTGATCGTCGGGGCTGGCGGCGAGTGCTCAGGCCGACGCGCGCGCCGCGACCTCGACCACGACTACACGATCCGGCGCAGCGAGTGCAGACTGCGCCGCCGCTTGGAGCGCCTCGCGATCGAGGTCATAGCGGTTGGCGACCGCCGCCAGCGGCTCGCCAATCCCGAGCTCCGGGTAGAGCAGCTGCACCTCGACTGGCTTGCCGTCGGCGAGCGCGACGATTGCGCGAGCATGCACCTCGTCGCTCGTATCTGCGTGCGATCCTTCGCGGATCGAGATTGATATTGCGTTCGCAGCGCTGTCGTAGTCAGCTCGCATTGTCAGCTCCGTAGGAAAACGGTGATCACGAAGTCGGGACCATCGCCGGCTACCACAACAAGGATAAGCCGACCGTCCACGGTCCGGCCCGTCAGGCGCGCGTTGCCGCGATCATCAACGTCTCGCGCAACGGGATTACCGGCCGCGGACTCGACGTCGTCCAAGGCGATGCCGTACAGCCGCATCTCGTTTCTCGCGTGGCGGCTCAGCCTCATGCCGGCGTGCATCTTGACCACGACGACGGCGGCAGCGCCCTGCGGCCGGCGCGCGCCCGGATCGTCTACGGGAGAGCGCTCGCGTACAACGAAAACGACACATGGGATGTCCGAGACTCTGCTGCCGTGGTCCACCAGGAGCGGCGATCGCAGCCGCGAGCCAAAATCCTGACGCTGGGCGGCAGCGGCAGGATCGTGCCAAATTGCAGCCACTTCCCATGGGCACGGCTGGTTTCGAACCAGCGACCTCTCGCGTGTGAAGCGATATATCCGTCCGCGCGAAAACGCCCGTTCTGCCTGCAAATCGGCCCAATCTGCGAGCGTGACGCAAACGGCAGTTTCCCGTAGTTTGCGTTCATTTGCCGGGAGTTCGGGCAGTTGTGGCCGCTCGACTGCCCATTCGCTGCGCCGCACGAGCGGGGGCGATGGAAGCGGTCATGTAGCTGCTAACATGCGACGAATGACGCTACCTGTTCGGGAGTACGAGGTTGGGGTGCGCGAGCTGCACGATCGACTCAGCGAGCATCTTGAGCGCGTCGAGCAGGGCGCTGAGGTGCTCGTCACGCGCCGTGGCCGTCGGATCGCGCGACTGTCGAGCGTTGGCGTCGAGGATCCGCTCAACGATCTCGTTCGCCGCGGGCTGATTACCGCACCGACGCGACCGCGCAGCTCGCGTCGGGCGAGCGTCAAGGCGAAGGGCTCGGTGTCGGACCTCGTTGCTGACCAGCGCCGCTGATCCTGTACTTCGACACCTCGGCGCTGGTCAAGCTCGTCATCATCGAGAACGACTCCAAAGTCGCATCGCAGCTGTGGGACACACCGCTAGCCGCGGCATCGAGCATTCTCTACTACGCCGAGGGCCGCGCGGCACTCGCGGGCGCGCGACGTGGCGGGCGTCTGACCGCTACCGGGTACAAGCTCGCCTGCGAAGAGTTCGAGTCGCTGCAAAGCGAGCTGCTAATCGTCGGCATCGACAGCGCGCTCGTCCACGAGGCCGGACAGCTGGCCGGACAACACGGGCTGCGCGGCTACGACGCGGTGCACCTCGCGAGCGCGCTGTCGCTCGCGACTGACACCACGGTCGTCAGCTGGGACGACGACCTCCGGCGAGCAGCCGCAGAAAGCGGATGCGCCATCGCTCCCGCAGACTGACCCGCCAGCACCACGCACGCGAGCGAGCGGGGGCCAGCACCTGCGTCCATGTCGCGCCGACATGACGCTCGCCTCTCGCGCTGAGCAGCAACCAGCGGCCCGTGAGGTTCGGCGGCTGCTCTGGCGAGAAGCGACAGTCTCTGCTGTGGCAGGATTGGCTACGTGGGCCCGGTGATCGGGGAGTTCGACGGGAAGGCACTGTATTCGGCCTTGGATGCCAAGCGCCGGGCTGAGGGACTCAGCTGGGCGGGCGCGGCCGCGGCGATCTGGGACATGGCGCCGGTGCTCAATGCGGCTCGCGAAGCGCGCGGACTGGCGAACCATCCGATCAGCTCCTCGACGTTGCAGAGCCTGGGCAAGAGTGGCAACACAAGCTGCCAGCACGCGCTGTTTTTCTTGCGCTGGCTCGATCGCACGCCGGAGAGCTTCCTAGTTGGCGCCGCCCTTGACGCCGGCGCGCCGCTGCCGGCCTGCGGCCCGGACCGCCGCCCGCGCTGGGATCTGAAGGCGCTGCACGCCGCACTCAATGAAGCCCGGGCGAGCCGTGGTGCAACCTGGGCGCAGGCTGCACAGGACCTGCGCTGCCAGGCGGGGCAGCTGACTGGCCTGAAGACCGCTCGCTTCGCGACCGGAATGGGGCTCGCCATGCGCGTCACTCAGTGGGTCGGTCGCCCGGCTACCGACTTCACGTACCTGGCGCGCTGGTGAGGCGGAGCTCCCCACGTCGACCAGGGCGCTGATGCTGGTCGCGCGAACGAGCTGCGTGAGGACTGCCGCGGCGGGCGCCTGCTTTCCGTGAGGCTGTCGCGTAAAGGGTCCGGGAGTTGGTCGGGGTGGGCGCTGATGGCTGGTCAGTGGTGACTCGGCGCGGGGCGTCTTTCCCTGGTGCTGGTCAGGCTGGGAGTGTTTGGAAGTGCCGGTGGAGTTTGAGCAGGTTGTGGGTTGCTGCGATGAGGCGCCATTCGGTCTGGGCGGCGGATCTGCCGCGTCTGGCAAAGCGGGTGAAGCCGCGGTTGTGTTTGACATCACCGAAGAACGGCTCGATTAGCTGCGCGCGCTGTTTGTAGAGCGCCGTGCCCGGCGGGCGGGAGAGCACTTCGCGCATGAAGTCGAAGTGCCCGCCGTTTGAGCCTGGCCGGGCGTGGCCTTTGCGCCGTGTCGAGTCTGGAGGGATCAGGACCGGGGTTCCGCGGGCGGTGATCTCGTTCATCTGCTCGGTGTGCCAGAACCCGGCGTCAGCCAACACCAGGCTGGGCGTGCCGGTCACGCCAGCAGCGGCCAGCTCGCGGCGCGCTTCATCAAGCATCGGACCGAGAGAGCCGAAGTCGCCGGAGGAGTTAGTGACCTCGGCGGCGATGATCAGGTTCTGTTCGTTGCATGCGGCTTGAGCGTTGTAGCCCTGAACCCAGCCGCGCATCCCGCGCACCAGCCGCGAGTCAGGATCAGTCAGGTTCAGCTTCCCGGCCGGGCTCGCTGGCGGCGTATATGGCTTGGTCAGGTTGTGATGCAACCGCCGGCCGGTCTTGTCAACACCACGCGCCCGGAAAGCCTCGTATTCAGCGTTCGCTCGGCACTCCACGGCGAGCTCCTCCTCAAGACGCTGTTTCGCGTCAACCAGGCGCTTCGCGCGGGAGCGCGGGATCGGCCTGGCGCGAGCAGCCCGCTCGCGTTCGAGCTTCTGCGCCGCTTTGCGCAACCACTCGCGGCGGCCGTCCCCAAGCGGAACCTCCGGCCCCAGCTCATCACCACGCCGCTCACCAAACTGTTCGTTCTCGGCCTTGTCTGTGGCGATCGCTTCCTCAACGATCTCCCGCGCGATCCGCTCGTAATCCAGCGTGCGGTCGCGGCTTGCGTTCGCGGCGATCTTCGTGCCGTCGATCGCGATCACCCCGACCGACGCCAACCCAGCCTCAGCACACAAACCCAGGACCTCGCCGAACAAGCCTTGGAGTGCACGCTCGTGACGCACGACGAAGCGGGCGATCGTCGCGTGATCAGGCCGCTGCTGCGCAACGATCACCCGGCACGCCACATCCTCAACGCACGCCCGCTCGATCCGCCGCGAGGAACGCATACCGCGCGACCAGCAATACAAGATCAGCGCGACCATCACCGACGGCTCATATGCCGCCCGGCCGTGCCCATCAGCCCGATACGCACGGTAGAACGGCGCGAGATCCATCACACCGACAGCATCAACCACGAACAGCGCGAGATGGTCATCCGGCAACCAATCCCGCATATTCGGAGGCATCAAAAACACCTGCTCACGATCCGCTGAAATGAAAATTCTGAGGCATCAACGAATCGTCTTAAACCCGCCGGACAGACCCCCCTTTACGCGACAGCCTCGCCTGATGCTGACAAGCGCAAAGGCACCCGGCCCGGCTGGGATGGCGGGCCCTACGCGTTCATGCGCAGCGTCCTCGAAACAGAGCTCGGCCAAGCGCTCTACCGAAAACGTCAGGAGCTAGTCGAGCCAGTGTTCGCGCACACGAAGTTCAACCGTAGCTTCGACCGCTTCCAGCGTCGCGGCAGAGCCGCCTGCCACTCCGAATGGCGCCTCATCACCGCCACCCACAACCTAATGAAGCTCCACACCGCCCTCCAGACGGCCTAAAAGGCCTGACCAGCCGGTCGACAGCCCTCCCGACCGCCGAGGCAGACAGACCACGGCCGGGAATGCCGCGGAATTACGCAACAACCACCGCGACGAGGAGGCGCGGTCCAGGCCGGTGCTAGCTCCTCTAGACGAACCACGGAACGGTGCCATCGACGACGCCACGCCGGACTCCGAAATCGCGATCGACCAGCCGTTCGGCACGGCGCCAGTGAATGGGCAGCGCGTTCCCAGTACGCCGCCCCGGACCATCGGATCATCCGCGAGCACCTTCGCAGCCGCCTCGACTGACTCGACGTCCAACAGCGCGAGCCCGACTGGATCCTCGCTCATCACCGCCGCCAGGTCGACGAGCGGCCCCACCTCAATGATCACGCCACGCTCCCGCAAGCCGCTCACAAACTCGACATGCTCGGTAAAGGACAGTTGCTCCGAGAGCGGGCGCCCGGCATCCCATCTGCCGCCACGCGCAAGAAGAACCGCGATCACGACCCAACACTACGCTGACCGGCCTCGCTTGCCGGCGCTTGGGGTGGGGAATCGAGCGCGTTATTTCTTGCGGACCCGGTGTGCGTGGGCTCTGTGCCGGCCACCGCGTCCGCTTGGTGGTGGTGTGGGCTGTTGTCGCTCGTAGGCTCGCAGCAGTTTGCGGAGCAGCTCGGTGAGGGTGCGTTGCTCGTGTTCGTCTAGCTGCGCGAGCAGGGTGGCCTCGTTTGCCAGATGCAGCGGCGCTACTCGGTCCACGAGAGCCGTTCCTTTGGCGGTGAGCTCGACCAGCATTCCGCGCGCGTCATGCGGATCGGGGATGCGCTTGACGAGGCCGGCACGCTCGAGGCGGTGGAGTCGGTGGGTGATTGCCCCGGAGGAGCGCATCAGAGCGACGTAGAGCTGGGTGGGCGAGAGGCGGTGTGCGGGCTCGTTGCGACGGAGGCTGGCGAGCACGTCCCAGGCCGCCCGGTTCAGCCCGAATTCGGCGAGCCGGGCGTTGACGCTGGCGTCGATGTATGCGGTCGCCCGGCCTAGGCGTGCGATCACGGCGACTGGTGCGGTGTCGAGGTCGGGACGTGCCGTGGCCCACTGGGCGCGGACGCGATCCACGTGGTCGGAGTCCGCGCGCGAGGAATTATCTCCAAGTTCAGCTATATTATCTTCAAGTTCAGAGATGTGCACAGTCTAGCGGGGCCGGGCTAGCCGGCATCCAAGGGAGGCCGCATGGTCGTCGAGTACATCCGCTACCGAGTTCCCGCCGCACGCCATGGCGAGTTCGAAGGTGCCTATACGCAAGCCGCGACGGAGCTCGAGGATTCGCCGCACTGTTCCGCCTACGAGGTTTCGCACGGCATCGAGGAGCCGGACAACTATGTCGTGCGGATCGAGTGGGATTCAGTCGAAGGCCACGAGCAGGGCTTTCGAAAGAGCCCCGGATTCGCGGCGTTCTTTGCGGCGGTCAAGCCGTTCTTCGAGCAGATCGAAGAGATGCGCCACTACCAGCCGACCAGTGTCGCAAGCGACGCATGAGCGGCCCGCGCGCGTCGGCAGCTGATCTTCGCGCGGATCTGGCCGCGCTCCTGTCACGAGCCAGAGAGCTTGACGCCGACCTCAGTGCGGCTGTCGCTGCGGGGGAAGACAGCTCGGACCAAGAGACTCCTCTGCGCTACGCCGCGCGCCGGTTGCAGCGCTCGGTGATCCGCCCGCTCCAAGAAGCGTTCGAGCACGGCCGGTCACACAAAGCCGGTGCGCCGAAGGTTCGCGCCGACCAAGCAGCGCCCGGCGATGACGCTCCGGCGGATGCCGGCGACCCGGCCGGTTCGGTCGCAGGCGAAGCCCTGTGGCAACTTGCACGCGACGCGACCCGCCTTCGCCTGAAGCCAGGTCTGCCGACAGAGGTCCAGGAGGCCACGGCGGCGCTACAGGATCTCGCCGTCCGGTTCGCGCCGCCCGAGGCCGGCAGCGGTGTGGACCGCCTCGGTGAGCTCAAGGGGATCCAGGGTCAGCTTCCGTGCGAGATTCGCAGCCAAGAGAACGGTCCCTATTTGGTTACCAACGCGGAGAACCTCACCAACTGGCTCGGCGAGCGTTTGCCGACGCGCCCGCAGATGGCGTTGTGCCGCTGCGGCGCCTCGGCGATCAAGCCGTACTGCGACGGCACGCACGCCGATATCGGCTTCACAACCGAGAAGGACCCCAAACGCGTCCCGGATCGGCGCGACACCTATGTCGGCCAGCAGGTCACGGTCCTCGACAACCGTGGGATCTGCCAGCACTCCGGATACTGCACCGATCGCTTGGCGACAGCCTTTCACCAGGGCGACGAACCGTTTGTCACCCCGAGCGGTGGCAGGATGGATGAGATCATCCGGGCCGTCCGCGACTGCCCGTCCGGCGCACTCAGCTACGCGATCGATGGCCGAGAAGCACGTGAGCAAGTCGACTACGACGACAAACGCCCGCCCGCGATCGAAATCTCCCGCGACGGGCCGTACCGCATCACAGGTGCGATCGCGCTCACAGACGGCGAAGGCGACGACGAGCCTCATGACGAAGGCTCGTCGCGTGAGCACTATGGGCTTTGCCGCTGCGGACACTCACAGAACAAACCGTTCTGCAGCGGCATGCACTGGTACGTCGACTTCAAGGACCCGGTAGCCGAGCCCGATCATGAGCCGACGATCTTCGAGTGGTGCGGAGGCGTGCCCGCACTCATCAGGATGACGCGCTTGTTCTACGAGAAGTACGTGCCGCAGGACCCGCTGCTCGCGCCGCTGTTCGCGAACATGTCCGCCGACCATCCGCAACGCGTGGCGAAGTGGCTGGCCGAAGTGTTCTGCGGCCCGAAGGACTACAGCGAGGAGTACGGCGGTTACACCCGCATGATCTCCCAGCACATCGGCAAGGGCCTGACCGAGGAGAAGCGGGCGCGCTGGGTCGCGCTGATCCTGCAGTCCGCGCAGGAGACCGGCCTGCCGGCAGACCCCGAGTGGCGCTCCGCCTTCGGCGCATACATCGAGTGGGGCTCCCGCCTAGCGCTCGAAAACTCTCAGGCCGGCGCTCGGCCCCCCGAGCACATGCCGATGCCGCACTGGGACTGGCAAACCTCCGCCGGCTCCCCCGGCAGCCGGATCTCCGCCCTAGCACCGCACACCGAGGACGACGAGCAGCCGGCTGTCCTGCCCGCCGCGAACGAGCAGCTCAGCTTCGAGAAGCACGTTCGCGGGCTTTTCCGCCAGCAAGACCAACGGTCAATGAAGTTCGCCTTCGACCTCTGGGCCTACGACGACGTCAAACAAAACGCCCGCGCGATCCTCGAGCGCCTCCAGAACGGGACAATGCCATGCGACGGAGCATGGTCACAAAAAAAGATCGACGCGTTCAACCGCTGGGTCACCACCGGCATGAGCCCATAACCGGCGACGGCAGCACACCGAGGCACGACTCGCGGCCAGCACGAACGCGGTAGTGCCTGTCCACGCGCCGATCGCGCCCCCTCCGGACGACCAGCAGGAGTCCGCGACCGCCCCGGCCTCGCGCCTGCTTTCGGCGAAGCAGCAGTCTCGGCTCGTTGGGATCACGTTGTCGCTAAGCGCGAACAGCAGCCGCGTTGGGACGCTGAGCCGGCTGTACGATCGCCGGAATGGTGCGAGACCCTTTCGGCATTGCCGGCTGACGTCCGCGAGAGCGCGCACGTCCTCGAAAATTGCGAGGTCCAGTGGCGGCTGTAGACGCCGTGTCGCACATCGGGCATAAGGGGCCAAATCCCGGGTTACACCCTTTACATACCGGCAAATGCAACTTAGCTCGTCAGGGGATCGCGCGTGAGCCGTCGCTCACGGCGATGGCGCCGCCATCCGGCGCTCACGTGCGGGAAGCAGAGCAGCGCACACCCTTGCGCACTCGGGCGACGCGACCTGGGACATGATCTTCCTCGACGCGGAGCGGCCCGCATACGTGGCGTACTGGCCCGACGTGCTCCGCGTCCTAAAAGGCGGAGGGCTGCTCGTCACCGACAACGTCCTCTCACATGCAGACGAAGTGCGCGAATTCCGCCAGCTCGCGACCGAGAATCCCAGAATCAGCGAAGCGCTCGTGCCGATCGGCGCCGGTGTCTTGTTGATCGTCAAACAACCGAACGCCACCGACTAGTCCAGGAGTACATGCGCCACAGCCCGGCAACCCACGACGTCTTCCGCCCGTCCTACACCTTCGCCGACGGAATGCTGGCCCCCAGCGAGGCGCCCGGCCTGGGCGTCGACTACGACGACGCGGTCGCGTCGGCGCATCCGTACGGGGCCGCCTACCTGCCAGTCAACCGGCTCCTTGACGGCACGATGCACGACTGGTGAGCGCCGGCTCCCGGGTGGGCTTGCGCGCGGGTTTCAGCGCGCTGCGAATCCCGGTCTTCCGCTGGTGGTTCGCGAGCCAGGTGCTGTCTGGCTCGGGCAACCTCACGCAGGGGCTCGCGCAGGCCTGGCTCGTGCTGCGGCTCGGTGGCGGCGGCCTGGCGCTCGGCGCGGTCACGGCCTGCACCTTCGGACCACTCCTGATCGGCGGTCCCTACGCCGGCGCGCTCGTCGACCGGATCGACCGGCGACATCTGCTGATGGGCACGCAAGCCAGCTTCATCGCGGTATCGACGGCGCTCGGCGTGTTGAAGGCGCTCGGCTCA
>Ga0224551_1000036_pt1 | contig 13740 bp, 13 predicted proteins | sample 714P32024metaG_FD_179899 | JGI IMG/M metagenome (GOLD analysis project Ga0224551, IMG submission 179899) | Peat soil microbial communities from Stordalen Mire, Sweden - 717 P3 20-24 | ecosystem: Environmental > Terrestrial > Soil > Wetlands > Peat | place: Sweden: Norrbotten County, Stordalen...
AAAAAGCTATGCGTATACCAGCGAGCATTATGAGCCGGCCATTCACACCGACTTCGTTCCGCTGCAGCAGGAGATCACCGCGGAGTACGCAGCGGGTGCGACGCTGCCAGTTGCGCTGCACGATGGCAGCCGCATCGTATTGCGCAAGCTCGATGCCGACTATGATCCGACGGACCGGGCGGCCTGCGCCGCGACGATTCAGGAGCGCCTGAAGGAGGAGGAATATCTGACGGGACTCTTATTCCTTGAGCCCGGCCAGCCGGAGTTCCACGAGCTTAATGCCACACCCGAGGGGCCGCTGAACGCGGTGCCCTACGAGGCGCTCTGCCCAGGGTCGTCAGGAATGCAGAAGATTCTGGCGAGGTACCGCTGACTACCAGCGCTTCGGGCCACCGCTGCGCGGAGGGCCGCCGCCGCCGCCACCACCACCACCACCACCACCGCCGCCGCCACCGGTGCGTTCTTGGGCCTCATTGACGCGCAGCGGACGTCCGCCCATTTCCTTGCCGTTGAGATTCTGAATGGCTTGGGTGGCATCTGCGCGTGACATCTCCACGAAGCCGAAGCCGCGCGGGCGACCGGTTTCACGGTCCATGATCAGGCTCACCGATTCGACCGAACCGTGTTGCCCGAACAACTCGCGGATCTCGCTCTCATTCGCGGAAAACGGCAGGTTTCCGACATAGATCTTCGTCATGGCGCCATCACACTCCGCAAAAATTGGGCTGCAAAGGTCAGCAAACGAGGCGGACGATACCGCAAGGCTTTGCATCACACAAGGCAACGACTGCTGTAGCGTTAGCGCGCGGCGGAGCGTGATTCGGGCGTCTTTTGCTTGCCCGGCGCGTCTCGCCTAGACTGCGCGCCCTGTCTTCAAGTCCACCAACGGAGTCGAATTTCATGGGTAAAGGTGACCGCAAAACCCGGCGAGGCAAGATCTATCGAGGATCTTTCGGCAAGTCTCGCCCAAAGGATCCCGCCAAGCAGAGGAAAAAAGCGGCGGCCAGGAAGTAAGCGCGCAGGCGCGGGAGTAGGGTGCGCCTAAGCCAGGCGCAGCGGATCTACGTTCAGGCGCTTCGTGAACTTCCTTCGTTATCAAGCCGCTCTCAACCGGGGAGAACCATTGATGTCAATCGGTGCAAGGATGGCCTACGCGGCCGCTTTGCTCGTCACGATGGGACTCTCCCAGGCCCGCGCCGCTCAAGCCGCCGACCGTCCCTATCCAAGTCTGCCGTACAGTCCGAGTCTCGATGTTGCATCGATGGATCGTTCTATCGATGCCTGCGAGGACCTCTATACCTATTCGTGCGGGGGCTGGCAGAAGAACAATCCCATTCCCGCTGATCAATCGAGCTGGAGCGTGTTCGGGAAGCTCCATGCCGACAATCAGCATTACCTCTGGGGAATCCTCGAAGAGGACGCGAAGCCGAACGCGGAGCGCACACCCACCCAGCAGAAGATCGGCGACTACTTCGCTGCCTGCATGAACGTCGACGCCGTCGAAAAAGCGGGCAGCGAACCGCTCGCGGCAGACCTTGCGCGCATCGAAGCCATTCAGGATAAGCGCGCGCTCGGCGCATGGGTCGGGGAACTGCACGCCCGTACCGCCGGTACGGGCGTGCTCTTTGCCGCCTCAGCGGAGCAGGACGCCCGCGATGCCACCCGCGTCGTTGCGGCCATCAACGCCGGCGGACTCGGCCTTCCGGATCGAGATTACTACGTGAAGGACGACCCGCACTGGAGGCAGACGCGCGCGCGCTACCTGGCACACATCACGCGGATGTTTGCGCTCCTGGGCGCGGATCCAGCGGCAGCGCAGGCCGCCGCTGACGTCGTCATGCGCATCGAGACAGCCCTCGCGAGGGCCACACTTACCGGTGTCGAGCAGCGCGATCCGTACAAGACCTATCACCGCCAAACGCTGGCTGGGCTCCAGAAGCTCGCCCCCGCTTTTGACTGGCAGGCGTACTTCACGTCCTTGGGCTTTAACCCGCAGCCGTGGCTCAATCTCTCCCAGCCCGCGTTCGTGAAGGAGCTCAATGCGCGCATCGCCGGCGAGAGCCTGGCTGATCTCAAGACCTATCTGCGCTGGACGCTCGTTGATACAAGCGCGCCCTATCTATCGCAGAGCTTTGTTGACGAGGACTTTGCTTTCTATAGCGCCTATCTGCGCGGCGTGCAGAGCGATCAGCCCCGCTGGAACAAATGTGTGACCTGGGTCGATCGTGATCTGTCCGAGGCACTCGGCAAGGAGTTCGTGGCGCGCGCCTTCCCAGCCGCGACAAAGTCGAAGACGCTGCTCATGACTACGCAGATCGAGGCGGCGATGAAGCAGCGGATAGAGAAGCTCGATTGGATGCGTCCCGCAACCAAGCGGGAGGCACTCGCCAAGCTTGCAAAAATCCGCAATAAGATCGGCTATCCCGATCTGTGGCGCGATTATTCGGCGCTCGTCATCGAGCGCGGAGGTTTTTTCCGCAATGTGACACGAGCGATCAGCTTCGAATCACAACGCCAGGCGGCAAAGATCGGCCAGCCGGTCGACCATAGCGAGTGGCAGATGTCCGCCCCGACGGTCGATGCCTACTACGATATGCAGATGAACGATGTGAATTTTCCGGCGGGCGTGCTCCTGCCGCCGCTCTATGATGCGAAATTGGACGACGCGCCCAATTATGGCAACACCGGCGGAACGATCGGACATGAGCTGACGCATGCATTTGACGACCAGGGGCGTCAGTACGACGGCAACGGCAACTTGCGTGACTGGTGGAGCGATTGGGACGCGGCGGCTTTCGAGAATCGCGCTCAATGCATCCGTAATCAATACTCTCAATACGTAATTGTTGATGACGTGAAGATCAATGGGGCACTCACCTCGGGAGAGGACATCGCCGATCTCGGCGGAGAGCTCTTCGCCTGGATGGCCTGGCAGGAGCAGACCCGCTCGATGCAGCTTGCCGCGGTCGATGGTCTATCGCCGGAGCAGCGCTTCTTTGTCGGCTTCGCCCAATGGGCCTGCGCGAATGAGCGCCCGGAGACGCTACGCATGAACGCGATCGTCGATCCCCATTCCCCGCCGCGAGATCGCATCAACGGTGTCGTCACGAACATGCCCGAATTTACGCGCGCCTTTCACTGTAAACCCGGGCAGGCCCTTGTGAAGCCGCCGGAGAAGATGTGCAGGATCTGGTGAGGAGAGGCCAGCTCATACGCGGACCTCAAGCAATGGTCAGTCAGGGAGTCAATGTGATGTCAAAAGTGCTAGCGGTGTGCGTGGTTCTGGCTTCGGCGGCCGTTGGAGCTGCGGATGCGCGTCGCTTCACTGCTACGGATCTTGCGCGCCTGGAGAGGGTTTCCGACCCCCGTGTCTCGCCTGACGGCCGCTTCGTTGCCTACAATGTGCGCTCCACCGATTGGGAGGCCAACCGCGCTGGCAACGCCCTTTGGGTGTTGGAACGCGGTGTTGCAGGCGCACCGCCGCGCCTGATCCGCGATCAGGAAAAATCCGCCACCGCGCCACGATGGTCGGCAGATGGGCACTGGCTGTATTTTCTCTCCTCGCGTTCCGGCTCGGCGCAGGTTTGGCGGACGCCGGCGAACGGCGCCGAAACCCGGGAAATGACCAGCCTGCCGCTCGATGTCGCCTTTTATCGCCTCGCACCGGACGCGCGCGCGCTGGTAGCGGCGGTAAGCGTCCATCCCGACTGCGATACTTTGGCCTGCAGCAAGGCGAAAGACGACGCCAAGGCCAAGGAGAAGAGCACCGGCGTGCTCTACGACAGCACGACCACACGGTTCTGGGACACTTATCTCGACGGGCACTTCATCGGGCTGTTCGCGGTCAAGCTCGGCGGGGATACGCCCCCGACGGATGGCGTGGCGCTGACGCGCAGCTTCCAAGCCGACATCGTCGCCAAGCCCGAAGGTGACGATTCCTCATTTGTCATCACCCGCGATGGCGGGGCGGTAATCTTCGCCGCTGCCCCTTCCGGCTCCGCACAGGGGATGGGCGATCCGAGCAGCCTATACATCGTGCCACTCGACGCCAGTGCGCCACCACGCAGGCTCGACCCGGCCGCGACAACTTCGGATGGCGTCCTCGCCCTATCACCCGATGGCTCGCGGCTGGCTTATCTCTCAAGGAAGGGCTCCGTATTCACCGCGCCGCGCGCCAGCATCATGATCCGCGAACTGAAGATGAGCACAACGCGCGAGCTTGCTCCGGCATTCGATCGCTCGCCGGCAGCCATCGCCTGGTCGGCTGACTCAAACACCCTCTACGCCGTCGTGGAAGACTTAGGTCAGGAACGAATCTTCTCGCTCAACGCCGTAAGCGGCGCGTTCAAGCCGCTGACGGGGGATGGTCACGTCAATAGCCTGGACGTGGCCAAGGGCGTGGTCGTTTACAGCCGCGATGCGCTGGATTCACCGGCGCAAATCTTCGAACTTGGCGCAGGCGGCGCTCGCGCGCTCACTCATGTCGGCCAGCAGAGCATGGACCAAACTCCCCTCGCGGCTTTCGAGCAGTTTGATTTCGCGGGCTGGAACGGCGAGACCGTGCATGGCTATGTGGTCAAGCCCGCTGACTATCAGCCGGGGCGTAAATATCCGGTCGCATTTTTGATTCACGGCGGCCCGCACGGCTCTTTTGGAAACGCGTGGAGCTATCGCTGGAACCCGCAGGTCTGGTCCGGCATGGGATACGCCGTGGTCATGATCGATTTCCACGGATCAAGCGGCTATGGCGAGGCATTCGCCAAATCCATCGTCGGCCACTGGGGTGACCGTCCATTAGAGGATCTGCAAAAAGGCTGGGCCTACGCTCTCGGGCGCTACAGTTTCTTGGATGGCGGTCGTGCCTGCGCGTTGGGCGGCTCTTACGGCGGCTATATGGTCACCTGGATTGCTGGACAGTGGGCAAAACCATGGAAATGCCTGGTCGACCATGACGGCGTGTTTGACATCCGGCTCATGGCCTACTCCACCGACATCCCCGGCTTTCAGCAGGCGCAGAATACTGTAGCGACCTGGGAGAAGCCCGACGCGGTGGAGCGATTCAACCCGATCGACCATGTCGCCGACTGGACCGTACCGATTCTCGTCGTACACGGCGGACGCGACGATAGGGTGCCGCTGGATCAGGGGATGGGCGCCTACGGCGCTGCCCAGCTGCGCCACATTCCGAGCGAGCTACTCTATTTCCCAGACGAGAATCACTGGGTTCTGAAACCGCAAAATTCGGTTGAGTGGTACGCAACCGTACAGGCCTGGATGAAGCGGTGGCTCGGTGCCGGCTGACGCATCGACCTCCTGAATTCTTACTGCATTGGTTTCAGCCGCCGCCGCGCTTGACGATCCAACCCCGGCTCGTGAGTTCCGACACGAGCGCGTCACGATGGTCGCCCTGAATCTCGATGCGACTCTGATCGATGCTTCCTCCCGATCCACAACGCTTTTTCAATTGAGTGGCGAGCGCCTCGAGTTCCGCAGTTGCAAGTCCGAGTCCGCTGATCACGGTGACACCTTTGCCCTTGCGCCCTTGCGTCTCGCGGCTGACTCTGACGGTCCCGTCGCCCGCTTTCCCCGGCGTTCCTTTGCGGCAAACGCATTCGCGAACCGCGCGCAGACAATTCGGACAGCGGCTGCCGACGTCCGTCGAATAGACGATGCGATCTTTGCTTGTCATTACTTTGCCGCCCCCGCCGAAGTGCAATCTGGACGTGAATTTACCGTTGGTGATACACCGCGGGTGAACTACGATATCTCGTGTAGTTCGGGCTTCGAAAGACCTCTTTACCCCGAGGCGTGCCATGTACTTGCTCATCGCGGTCGTGCTTCTCGCATCTACGGCCGTCGCGGCGGCTGACTATCCCGCGCCGACCGAGCGGGAGTTCGTCCTCAAGCGTTTTAAATTCACCTCCGGCGAACTGCTGCCGGAGCTGCGCATTCATTACCGCACGCTGGGTGAGCCGCGGCGCGATGCCAACGGTGTCGTTCGCAATGCCGTGCTCGTGCTGCATGGCACGACCGGCAGCGGTGCGCAATTCATCCGTCCTGAGTTCGCCGGCGAGCTCTTTGGCGCCGGACAGCTACTTGATGCGACGCAGTTCTTCATTGTCCTTCCCGATGGCATCGGCCATGGAGAATCCAGCAAGCCGAGCGACGGACTGCATGCGAAATTCCCGCGATACGGCTACCTTGATATGATCGAGGCGCAACGGCGCCTGCTGGTTGATGGATTGCATGTCAGCCACCTGCGGCTCGTCATGGGCACATCGATGGGCGGCATGCACACCTGGCTATGGGGTGAACTGCATCCGGACTTCATGGATGCGCTTATGCCGCTCGCCAGTGTGCCCACGCAAGTCGCGGGCCGCAATCGCGCCTGGCGTCGCGTGGTCATCGATGCCATCCGCAACGATCCTGAGTGGCTTGGCGGCAATTACGCAGTGCAGCCGCCCAGCCTGAGTATCGCCGCCGAGATGGTGTGGCTCATGAGCAGCAATCCCATATTGCGCCAAGCGGAGGCCTCGACACTATCCCAAGCCGACGCGGTTCTCGATGAATATGTCGCCGGCTTTAGAAAGACCCATGATGCGAACGATGTGCTCTATGCCGTGGAGGCGTCGCGCGACTACGACCCGGGTCCGGCGCTCACCAGCATTCGCGCACCGCTCGTCGCGGTGAACTCCGCCGACGATCTCGTCAATCCTCCTGAGCTCGGTGTCCTCGAGCGCGACATCAAGCGCGTCCGCGGCGCTCGCGCGGTAGTGATCCCGTTGAGCGCGCGAACCCATGGACACGGCTCCCACACCATTGCGGTGCTCTGGAAATCCGACCTTGCGCAGCTGCTGCAAGAATCCGCAGGTGGGAGCGCTGCCGGCGGCAAGCCGTGAGCGCGCTATAGAATATAGCGGCTCAAGTCCTCGTCCTTAACTAGATTCCCCAAGTGGTCGTCGACGTACTTGGCGTCGACGGTCACAGCCGTGCCGCTCTGCTCGGTCGCCTCATAAGAGACGGTCTCGAGCAAGCGCTCCATCACCGTATGCAATCGTCGTGCGCCAATATTTTCGGTGCGCTCATTGACGTGGAAGGCAATCTCCGCGATGCGGCGCACGCCGCTCACCGCAAAATCGACTTTGACGCCTTCGGTGTTCATGAGAGCGCGATATTGGGTCGTGAGGGATGCGTCGGGTTCGGTGAGGATGCGCACGAAGTCCTCGACTTTCAGGGAATCAAGCTCCACGCGGATCGGCAACCGGCCTTGCAGCTCCGGAATCAGGTCCGACGGCTTCGACATGCTGAAGGCGCCCGAGGCGATGAAGAGGACGTGATCGGTCTTCACCGGCCCGTACTTTGTCGTGACGGTCGAGCCTTCCACGAGCGGCAAGAGGTCGCGCTGCACGCCTTCGCGTGACACATCTGCGCCGAAGGTCTCCTGACGGCGCGTCACCTTGTCGATTTCGTCAATGAAGACAATGCCGTTTTGCTCGGCGTTGGCGAGCGCAACGACTTTTAGCTCCTCCTCGTTGATGAGCTTGGAGGCCTCCTCGTCTACGAGGAGCTTCGCCGCCTCTTTGATCTTGACCTTGCGGGTGCGGGTGCGGTTGCCCCCGAGGTTCTGAAACATGGACTGCAGCTGCTGCTGCATCTCTTCCATGCCGGGCGGCGCCATGATCTCGACGCCCATCGGCATGGCGCGCACCTCAAGCTCAATTTCGCGCTCATCGAGCGCGCCCTCGCGCAGCTGCTTGCGCAGCTTCTGGCGAGTCTCGGCATCGCGCGGCTGGGTGGGTTCGTCGGTCGAGAAACCCATCATGCGCGGCTTGGGCAAGAGCGCGTCGAGCACGCGTTCTTCGGCGGCGTCGAGCGCCCGGCGGCGCACTTTCTCCATCTCCTGCTCGCGCGTCATTTTGACGGCGACGTCCACAAGCTCCTTCACAATGGAGTCAACGTCGCGGCCTACGTACCCGACCTCGGTGAATTTGGTCGCTTCAACTTTGACGAACGGCGCATTGGCAAGCTTGGCGAGACGCCGCGCGATCTCGGTCTTGCCGACGCCGGTCGGGCCGATCATCAGAATGTTCTTGGGCGTGATTTCCTGGCGCAGCGGCTCGTCGACCTGCATGCGGCGCCAGCGGTTGCGCAGCGCGATCGCCACGGCTCGCTTGGCCGCCTGCTGGCCAATGATGTGCTTGTCGAGCTCCAGGACGATTTCACGCGGTGTGAGGGCGGGCAGCATGACTAGCGAAGCTCATCGATGACGAGGTTGCGGTTTGTGTAGATGCAGATTTCGGCGGCGATGTTCAACGCGCGCTCGACGATGCTCTTCGCATCAAGTTCGGTGTTCTCAACGAGCGCGCGCGCCGCTGCCTGGGCAAACTGCCCCCCCGAGCCAATCGCGGCCACTTCATACTCGGGCTCGATCACGTCGCCGTTGCCGGAGATGACGAAGATCTTCTCCGGATCCCCCACCAGAAGGAGCGCCTCCAAGCGGCGCAGGTAGCGGTCGGAGCGCCAGTCCTTGGCGAGCTCGATCGCGGCGCGCGTGAGGTTGCCGTACTTTTCGAGCTTGCCTTCGAAGCGCTCAAAAAGCGTAAACGCATCGGCCGTGCCGCCGGCAAATCCCGCGAGCACCTTGTCGTTGTAAAGACGGCGCACCTTGCGCGCATTGCCTTTCATGACGGTATTGCCGAGGGTCACCTGCCCGTCTCCGCCCATGGCGACCGCGCCATCGCGGCGCACGGCCAGAATCGTCGTACCGTGCGGATCAAATCTTGAACTGTCGCTCATTAAGGATGCCGGTCAGGCTTTCCTCCGTGCTCGCGGGTGGGTACGGTCGTAAATGCGGGCGAGGTGTTGGAAGTCAAGATGGGTGTAGATCTGCGTCGTGGAGATGTCCGCATGGCCGAGCAGCTCCTGCACGCCGCGAAGTTCTCCACTAGATTCAAGAAGATGAGATGCGAAGGAATGCCTGAAAAGGTGTGGGTGCACCGGCACGCCGAGCCCCCGGCGGCGCGCCCATTCGGCGACGCGCAGCTGCACGGCACGCGGTCCCAGGCGCCGTCCGTTCCTGCCGATGAACACGGCCGTCTCGGCGGGCTTCACCAAGGCCGAGCGCTCCCGCAGCCAGCGCTCGAGCGCGCGCACAGCCTTTTTCCCTACGGGGATGATGCGCGACTTCCTGCCCTTGCCGAGCACACGGACCGTGCGGTCCTTAAGATCAAGATCCGCAAGGTCAACTCCCACGATTTCGGCGAGACGCAGCCCGGAGGAGTACAGAAGCTCCAGCAAGGCGTGATCGCGCGCGACCAGCGCATCGCCGAGCGGCACATCCAAAAGCTGCGCCATCTGGTCGGCGTCGAGCGTGTGGGGCAGGCGCCGGCCCGCCTTCGGGGCGCGAATTTCATAAGCCGGGTTGCCGGGCAAGGCGCGCTCGCGCACCAGATAATTGCAGAAGCTGCGCACCGCAGACAGCCGCCGCTGAATGCTGCGCGGTGCAAGACCCGCCGCGTGCGAGTGCGCGGCAAACGTGCGCACATGCTGGCTGTCGAGTGCGGCCCAGTCCTGCAAGCCGTGGCGATCGCAATACTTCACGAGCGCCGCAAGGTCGCGGGCATAGTTCGAGTCGGTGTGCGCTGAGAGTCGGCGTTCAATCGCAAGGTGGCGCCGGAAGCCGGCGACCCACTCAAGCGCCGCGGGGGTCATTGCCTTGCGACGGCGTCCGCAATGAGATCCGCCATGCGTCCCAAGAACTCCGTGCTCATGCCCGGATGAAAGCGGTCGCGCTCGGTGCTGCCAAGCGCAAGAATTCCCATCGAGCCTTTTTCTCCGAGCGGCACGAGGGCGACTGATCCGATGTCATTCGCATCGCTTCCGAATAGGAATTCGCGCTGCGAATCGCGTACCTGCCCGCAACGCGGCTTCGCGCTTGCGAAGAGGGACTCGAAGGATTTCATGTTCGGGTCATCGGGCGCTATCGAGCGCGGAAATCGCTGCGCGGATTCCTGCGACGCGCTGCCTACGAGAACCAGCACCGAGTGAAACGCGTCAAAATCATCGCGCAGGCTGGCCTCAATCTCATCGAGCGCAGCTTGGCGCGACGGCGCGCGCAGGAGCCTGCGCGCGAAGCGGTGGAAGCGCTCCGCGATCGCGTCGTTGTCGCGCGCGACGCGCACGAGTTCAGCCAATTTCGCCTCGAGCGCCGCATGGCGCTCGCGCATGACTTCAATCTGGCGCTCGACGAGGGAGATCGTCGAGCCGCCGCGCGAATGCGGCAGCCTGAGGCGCGCCAGAAGCGCCTGATGACGCTCGAAGAATTCCGGGTTGAGTTGCAGGTAGCGGGCGACGGATTCTTCCTCGGCATCCGCCGCGGGTAGCCCGCGAGCTTCACGTGTCGTCATTTCTACACCTCGAAGTAACCAACAAATGACACTTCGGCAGGCCCCGTCAACCAGATATGTTCCCTAGGGCCCGCCCAGTTTACCCGCAACTCGCCGCCGCGCACGCTCACTTGCACCTCGGCGTCGAGCCGGCCGCGCGCTCGCCCGACGGCGACCGCGGCGCAGGCGCCGGTGCCGCACGCAAGCGTCTCACCGGCGCCGCGCTCATGGACGCGCAGGCGGATGCGGGAGCGGTCGGTGATTTCCATAAATCCGACATTCACGCGCTCGGGGAAGCGCCGGTGATGTTCTATGGCGGGACCTAAGCGCTCGACCGCTGCCGTATCGACGCTGGCAACGCTGAGCACGGCGTGCGGGTTGCCGACGCTTACGGCCCCGATCTCAATTTCTTTGCCGTCGACCTCGAGAAGGTAGCAGGCAGCCTGGTTCGGCGCCTCGAAAGGCAATGCGTCGGGTGCGAAGTTGGGAACGCCCAAGTCGACGGAAACGAGCTTCGGTCCTGCCATGTGTGCGCGCACCAGGCCCCCCGCGCTTTCGAGTGTCATCGCCCCGGCTGGCAGCGCGCCGCGGCGGTTCAAGAGCGCGACAATACAGCGGGCGCCGTTGCCACATTGTTCGACTTCGGCGCCGTCTGCATTGAAGATGCGATAGAAGGCAGCGGTACCGGACTGCCGCGGCTTCTCCAGCACCAGTGCCTGATCGAATCCTATCCCCGTGTGGCGGGCCGCCAAGCGCTGCCAGAATTCGGGCGAAGGCGCGAATTCATCTGCGGGTGCGTCGAGTACGATGAAATCATTGCCGAGGCCATGCATCTTCGTGAAATCGACGCGCATGGCGGCGAAGAATACCTGAATCCGATCAAGGTGCCGCGGCACGTGCGGGCGTATCGTAGTGGTGCGATGAGCGAAACATTCCAGGTCCGCATTACGCCGCACGGGAAAGTTGTGCGCGTGAAGGCCGAGCAATCGATTCTGGATGCCGCGTTGGACGCGGGGCTCAATCTTCCGCACAGCTGCAAGTCGGGGCATTGCAGCTCGTGCCGCGCGCGGTTGCTTTCCGGAAACATCCGTTACCCGCACGGTACGCCCTTAGGGCTCACCGCCGAGGAAGCGCGCTCTGGCCATGTGCTTCTCTGCCAGGCGCAGCCTCTCTCAGACCTCGCCGTGGATGTACGCCTTGTCGCTCAGGTTGCCGATGTTGAGATCAAGACGCTGCCGTGTCGTATCGCACGCCTCGCCCGCGTGGCGCCGGATGTCATGCAGGTGTTTCTTAGGTTGCCGTCGGTCGAGTCGCTGCCCTTTCAGCCGGGCCAATACCTCGATGTGCTGCTTGAGGACGGTGGGCGGCGCAGCTTTTCCATCGCAAGTCCTCCGCACGATGCCGAACTCATCGAGCTGCACGCACGCCATGTGCCAGGCGGCGGCTTCACGGAGCGGCTGTTCAAGCAGCTGCGCCCGGGCGCCCTGCTGCGCATCGAGGGCCCTATCGGCCAATTCGTCTATCGACCAGGCACGACGCCCCTGATATTGATCGCAGGCGGCACCGGGTTCGCACCATTGAAATCGATGCTGCGGCATATGCTCGAGAGCGGGATCGAACGGCAGATTCATTTCTACTGGGGCGCGCGCAAGCAGGAGGACCTCTACGAGGAGGCGCTCGTTCTTGCCTGGGCGCGCAAGTTTCCGCAGTTACAGTTCTCGGCCGTACTGTCGGAGGCGGATGTGCAAGACGCAGGCGAGCGGCAGCGCGGGTGGGTGCATGAGGCAGTGCTCACGCGGCATCGGCAGCTGAGCCACTTTGACATCTACGCCGCGGGACCCCCAGCCTTGATCGAGGTCATTCGTGCGACCTTCCCGCAAGCGGGGGCGCGCGCGGACGCGCTCTTCTTTGACTCCTTCGACTACGCTGCGAAGAGCTCCTCTTTTAGTCTGTAGGTTGCCGAGATGTCTTCATCGCCATAGCCGCGGGCCATGAGCTCGCTGTAGAGATCGAGCACGCGCTCAACGACCGGAAGCGTCACGCCGAAGCGCGCCGCCATGTCGCGGCAGATCCCAAGATCCTTCGCGTGCAGACGTACCTTGAACCCTGCCGGGTAGCTTTCGCGAATCATGTTCGGCGCGCGGTGCACGAAGTACCAGCTCGAGCCTGCGCCTTTGCCGAGCGTGTCGACGAGTTGCGTCAGCGGCAAGCCTTGGGCATGCGCGAAGGCCATGGCTTCGGCGATCGCCTCGATGATGCCGGCGCACATGATCTGATTGGTCGCCTTCGCGGCCTGGCCGCTGCCGATCGGTCCAAAATGCGTAATCGTCTTGCCGAGCGCGGCAAGAACCGGCCGCGCTCGTTCGAAGGCTCGGGCGTCCCCTCCTGCCATGATGACAAGAGTCGCGTCGCGCGCGCCTTCGACGCCGCCGCTGACGGGGCAGTCGAGGAAGTCGGAGCCGCGCAGCATCTGCGCCGCGCGCTGCGCGGTCTGCGCACTCACCGTCGAGCAATCGAGAATGAGGCTGCCGGCTTTCAGAGCCGGAGCGAGTTTGCCCACGACATCGAGTACGTCCGCGTCCGCCGCGACACAAAGGACGACCGCATCCACTTCAGCGGCAAGGCTCGCAAGCGAGGCGGCAGCGTGGCAGCCGAGCTCAGCGGAGAGCGCCTGAGATTTTTGGGGCGTGCGATTCCAGACGGTGGTCAATAGGCCTGCGCGATGCAGGTTGCGCGCCATGTGCATGCCCATGGCGCCGAGTCCGACGAAGCCTGCGCGCATGACGGATCCGATTAGCAGGCGGCCGGAATGGCCGCGGGCGTTACTCTAAGCTACTTTGAGTCGGTTCCGCAGGCCTCCTGCACGTCGGTGCGCAGCTGCACACGGTACGCGTCGGCGTCTGCATCGTTCAGGTATGTGCGCTGACCATCCTTGTCGGTCTTGAAGATGCGCCGCGAACGGATGGACTTGTCGTAGCCGTCCTTCGCCTGTTTGCACTGCTCATCCCTGGCTTGCGCAACGTCGGCATGCATGGCGCGCTCGTCGGCCTGCTTGGCCACATCGGCCGAGGCGTGGTCGCCCGAGGCGAGAGTCTTGCTCTGCGCCGTGCGGACGGTCGGGGGAGCCGCTCCACCGGAGGTCAGGCGGTGATCGACCTTGATAAGCGTCGAGCCGGGAACCCACGTGTCGGTGTAGTGAATGCCACCCTGGGCATCCACGTAACGGTAGACATCCACAGCGTGGGCGGCTGTGGCCGCGCCCGTCAAGAGTAAGACAATGGATAGAGTCCGAAACATGCGAACGCGCCCTCCAGCCCGCGGAGAGTATCCCCACTTTGGGGGGACGACCTTTGAC
>Ga0224551_1000038_pt1 | contig 13288 bp, 17 predicted proteins | sample 714P32024metaG_FD_179899 | JGI IMG/M metagenome (GOLD analysis project Ga0224551, IMG submission 179899) | Peat soil microbial communities from Stordalen Mire, Sweden - 717 P3 20-24 | ecosystem: Environmental > Terrestrial > Soil > Wetlands > Peat | place: Sweden: Norrbotten County, Stordalen...
TTCTTCCAGGGAGTGCTTTTCGCCAGCCGATCCGGCTCCGAACTGATACCAACTTGCCTTCAGTTGGGCGAATACGGCGTCCGCAGCCTTATCCAAGATGTCAAATTGCTGCATCAAGTCCTTGAGACTGGCGTGGTCGATGAGGGTCAGTTGCTTGCTGAGGGCGGCGAGATGATTCCCAGCGAGTTCATCCGCACGGATGCCAGCTTCCAACAGCTTGTCATCGAGGCTCATGAAGACTTTGTTGATGATGGTTCCGAACTCACTTTGAGATTGGGCGAGCTTCTCACCTTCTTCACGCAGCTTAGCCAGGTGCTCAATGAGCAGGGTTGCCCCGAGGATGATCGCTAGAAAGGGAAATGCCGCTTCAAGAACAGCACCAAGTGGCCCGATGGACGCAATGAAGGATGTCACACCGCGAGGCAGGTGAACGCCGAACTCCTCACCCAGCATCATTACCGAATGACGAGCCTCACCCATCGAGTAATCGACTTGCCCTTGCGTGTCCTGAACTTTCTTACCAAACGAATCGAGTTCGGATTTGGCGTCGTCGAGCGTAAACGTAGCTCGCCCGTTGACTACATCGACCGCCAGTGTCCCAACAAGTACGCTCATTGCTTAGCCCTCTGGAAATATTTCTTTGAACAACTCTTCCGCGTCATCGAAGCCCTGCTTTGTCAGGTCATGGATGACTTTTTCTTTCTGTTTTGCCGCCTGTTCGGGCGTGAGGGAACCGATCAGACAATAGATCGAGGCAATGTTTCTTTTGGCCTCGTCGCGGTTCGTGTCCTGCTCCCCTCCCTCACAAACGACGTAATCGAGTGGCGACCATACCTTATCGTTCGATTCCAGCCTGTGTGCATTGCGGTAATCCGCTGCCCCGATCGCATTAGCAAAACAGTCATGCCGAAACTTGATTTCCTGCCTATACCGCAGCGCCCTGAACATCGACGGCGTCAGTTCCTCGAACTCTTCCCAACTGAGACCTAAGTCGTAGCGAGCGATTGCCCAGAGCTGTTCCCAAGTCCGTGGTTCGCTTTCTAGACGCTTTGGCTTGCCACGGACTCTGCGTTTTTTGTTTCATTTCCCTGCTGGGCCTTGAACTTGTTCATAGCTTCCATAACGCCTGGGAATAATGCGCCGAACAATGCCTCTTGTAACGGTCGCTGAATATCTGGATTGAGACGTTCTTGAACCTGCTCTAATGTCACGTCTGGGTGATACCGCGAGAGGCCTGCATGAACCAGTTGCGGGGTCATAGCAGAGGTGACGCTCTTCCACGCCTCGAATGATTTGAGGTCTATCTTGAGTTCTTGTTCCGCCTTCGCTATGGATTTGTAATCGAAGCACAGCTTCCATTCCTGCTCACAAAGCGCGCCGGTCGGGTCTTCGTACGACACGACCAGCCGAATGTACGGAATTACCGCACTCTTTATTTCTGCAACTTGACTCATAACTTTTTCCTTCCATCAAACGCACGGGTGCCTGTACGCCACAGACACGACGAGCAAGTGAGCGCCCGTTAGCTCTGTGCGTAAATGATGGGACCTGAGATTTTGATTTTCGTTGTGAACTCGCCCGACTTATCGAGATTTGCGGTTTTATCCACGGAGGTCAACATGCCGGTAAACGAGACGATGCCCAGGTTGTTGGGAAGAGTGTGAACCCAGGAAGCGACAGTGCCTTTGAGTGGCTCAAGGCCCTCCTGTGACGCTTCGCCTGGATACCAGATACCCTTAATCTGACAGTCGCCAGCATCTTTTAGGGCGGGAATGAATGTGCGATATCCGCTGATGGCGGAAGTATCTGTGGTGTCGGCTGTGTCAACCTTGGAACCTGAATAGTCGATATCCGTGATGTGATTGAGAGTGGTGGAGTTGTAAGCGATGGTCTGTCCAACGCCAACGAACGATGCAGTAGCAAACGACATGGGTGTGTTTCTCCTTTGAGTTTCTTGGTTGCTGGGGTTAGCCATCGCTCGTGGTTGAGAGCGCCTACTATTCAAATACTGCTAACTTGGTGGAGTTATTGCTGGTGGGTTACTCTTTGTAGAAGACTGACACTTGAACCATAACTCTATATTCGATTGAGGCGACACCTTGCGGAACAAATGGCATGTCCGATTCCATGTCGATAAGACAGCCTTGGACGAAGGTGCTGTCAGAATCTGAAAGAGCAGTGTTCTGGAAGTTTTGGAGCACGCCCCGGATCGCCTTGACGACCGCCTTAGCCTCGGCGTAAGACAGGGTGCTGTAGGCGTCGAACTGAAATCGCGCCAAGCGATACCCAGTTGACCCCTGTGTGTCGAGCGTGTCGAGAGCCGTACCGATGTGGTAGACGATATAGGGACTCGTTACGCCCTTGACCACCCCAACTGGGACGATCTGCGTCGTCAACGCCGACAAAGTCGGATCAGCTTTCAACAGTTGATTGATGCCTTCTTGGATCATTATTCGTCATCTCCCGCTGCTAGCCCGTCTTCAATTGCAGCCATCAGGTCCGCATACATTTTCTTGTCCAGCATCCGGGTGACTTCCGCAGTGTAGATGTCCAATGCATCGTTGCAGGAATAGTCAAATGCCTTTTGCATCCAGTGAATGCCTGCCATGAACTTGGTGCCGAACTCGTGAAATCTTCCAATGAAATTGAGCTTTTGATCAGGCCCAATCAGCACTTGAAGCTTGTCGCTCTTTGCCCTCTTGACCTGTATGCCTAGCGCGTCCCGCAAACGACCATCAGCGACGGGTACGGTCTGCTGCTGCGCGGCCAGAAGCACTTTCGCTGCCTTTCGAGCCCCCGTCTGCATCATCGAGCGAGCAAGCTTGCCGTCGTCCAACGAATCGAGCCGCCGCTTGAGTTCGTCGAGGCCCGAGACTCTGATGGTGATGTCGCTCACCTTATACGGCCCCGTCGTTGATGCAACGGCAAAGCATCCGCAATTCGACCTGACGCTGATCGGGATCAGCAACGTTGACGATGAACCACGTCGCCCCGCTGGGCGAGATAACGGTCATCGCCGAGTTCACGCCCGCTAGATAGGGAATGCGCACGTCGTAGAACAACTCGCTCTGAACCAGGTCAGCGGTGTTGACTTCCTGCGAGCGCAGCGCACGAATATAAGCCCACACGTTTGAGGCGAACACGATCGGTGTGCTCGGACTGCCATCGGGCAGGCTGTCTGCGGCAGGCATCATCAACGTGACTTGGTCACGGAAGCTTCCACGGTCGCTATATCTGAATCCATCGTTGAGTCGGCGAAGTGCCATTCCTTAGCACCTCGTCACTGGATTGATGTTGAGCACTCTGTAGCTCTTGACGATGTTGTCAAGCGAGTGCGGAATCGAGTTAGCAGCCCCAGCGGTCACCGAGCCACGATTTTCATACCAATGGAGCGCAAGCTGGAAAATCGCAATCTTCAACGCCCTCGGAATGTCGGTCGTCATGGTGAACGAGTTGCTGTCTTGGTCTGGTGGGGTCGGAGCATCGGGATCCGTGACAGTCTCGGTGCCATCTGTGCCCAGCGTTCCCCCAGCGGTAAAGTAAATGCGGGCGTTGTTTAGACCGACCATTCCCTGTGGCCAACGCTGACCTGGGAGTGGGGCGACACGAGCGGGCGTCGATACGAGGTCCATCACGAAGTCCAGACCTGGTTCAAGCGTCTGAAGATTTCCGAATGTGTCTATGTACTCAATGTGGTCGATTGCCGTTACGGGATTGCGGATGATCTGGATCTCGAATGGATTGACACGGGGATTCCAGCCCATCGGTGGATAGGGTGTAAGGGGACCGTACCCGAAGTAAGCATTTTGACTGGCTGAGTATGCGTAGCCTGAGAATCCATAGGGAATTGACGGAAGCGAGTCCTCGAACTGAATGAAGTTGCGAGATGCCAGACACAATCCCGTTTGGTCTTCGATCCACTCACGAGCGGCAGTAATCTGGTCGGTAATGAGGTCGTTATCCGAAGCGACGAAGACCTTGCAGTAATTTGTCATCTCCGCAAGGCTGACGGGTTCCACTGACGGATACGCAGTTTGGATCACGCTTGACATTACTTAGCCTTCTTTTTAGGAGTGCGTATGACAGGAGGACGAGGAAATCTGTCTTTGGTTTTCTTCACGGCGGAAGGGCGAACCGCATAGTGCTTCGCTGGTGACAAGCTCGTAGATTCACGCTCTAACTGTGGTCGTTTCTTCATGGAGTACCTCTAATGTTCAAATACTGCGAATGCAGTGATGTTGTTGCTGCAAAAGGAAAGGCAGACTCAGAACGAGCCTGCCCTGTTGAGGAACGCCTTCGTCTTGTTAGGACGAAGGGTGCTGAAGCATTGCGAATGCCGCAGTCTGGAGAATGTTTCCGTCCGTTCTCAGATAGGCCTGGAAGCCAACCTGATGAGAACTCATAAAGAGTTCATTGAAACGAACGAGCTGGAATCCCAGGACATCACGAATAATGTACTTCGTAAAATCTCCGAACAGCATGGAGTTCGCCATTGGAGCAATCGTGTCCATGTGCTGGTTGTAGTAATACTTGTACCCACGGATTGTGTCAGGCTCTTTTTCTGCCAAACCAGCGGACCAAATGGAACGCCCGTATTTGTCCTTCACCTTGCGGAGAGCGTCAAATGTCGCTTGGTTCGCTTGAAAAGAACCGTTCATACGGTACGCTGGGTCAATTTTCGTAATCAGGTTGTCCAAATCGTCTGAGCCGACGCTGTCAACGTCCGTATCGTTTGAGTTGCCAGAGTTGGAGTTGGAACCCACTGCGGTTACGCCACGGGTGCCGTCGGCGATGAGCGCGGTTACCAGCCCGGTTGGCTGTCCACTGCCGCTTCCCTTCGTATAGCCAAGGTTGGTGAGACGCTGCAAACGAATACCGAACGCGTCGGCAAGGAACTGCTCGACATCGAATGCACTGTCCTGCAAAAGCTGAACAGAGGCCAACACTTGGTCGGAAGACGCAAGATTTGCACTGAGCACAACTTCCGAGAAACTTGGGTTGGTCTGATTTACCGCCGTGGCTTCAGCAATCCATGACCCTTGATTGGCGGTGTCGTCCATCTTCGGGTAGTGCAGCGCATTGCCGGTTGCTGTAGTGAGGATTTGGGCTGCTTGACGGATTCCGCCAATAGCCTTCAACTTGATTTCGAGTTGCTTCTGAAATCCGACGGGCACCAGTGTTACGCCCGCTGCACCTGAGGCGTCACCGAGGCCAGCGTAGGTACGAACCTCATGCATGCTGTCGGAGATTGTTCCTGTGCGGAGATAATTGCGGAACTCGTTGTGATACTCGTCTGTGCCGATAATTTGCTTTACGCGGGTTTCGGCGGCGGCGTATGGATTGATACGCTTGTCCACATCACCAACCTGCGAGTTAGCAGGGCGGTTTACCTGACGCAGTTCCGCGTCAAGAGCATCGGTCCGCTCAAGTTGGTCAATCTGAGTTTTGAGTTCTTGCTGCTTTGCGTCCAGTTCCTTCCAGCGATTGTCTTGCTCCGGGGTGAGCTTGTCGTTCTTTTCAAGGATCGACTTCATTTCGGCCACAAGTGTGGCGCGACTACTACGTAACTCTAAAATCTTTGACATTGATAAGTCCTGTAAGTAGGAGTGACGTTCCTCCAACTCTCATGGTGGGAACTATGACCGTGGCGCAGGTTGCGTTACGGGTCCTACTTATCAAATACTTCGGACTTATGAGTCTCAGGTGATAATTGCTGATGGGCAGTGAAGACGGGTTCTCTTACTCCGGCGGCGATGATCTGGATTTTCCTGTATACTTCCCATTAAGGGGAATATATGAACAATGTTTTCCTGCTCATGTCTGTGGTCATACTGTTGGTATTGGCCTACAAAGTTGGTTATAAGCGGGGCAGTATCAGGGTCCCTGAGACAGGTGATGTTCTGTTGATGCGTTGTTTCATGAGCATGAAACAGCCTTACGGCAATCTTCTGTCCGAAAGCGTTCTGATCACGTCCAGAGGAACTTATGTAGGGTACGAGTATGATTCTACTGCCGATGAACAACGTGTTGAGTACATTACTAAAGAGCTACAGCGGTTGTATGGTGTAACTCTTCTGGAAGCACTCGAAGCAAGTTCACCTAGGGGGACTGGATGAATTCAGATAGGTCTCCACTGAAGGGTAAGCAACAATACATCGGGTGCTGGTTAAAGTCGGATGCGAACCTACCAGGGCGCGATCAAGCGCATGTCGATTGTCCTGTCTTACATCTCAAGGCTGGCGAGATAAGTAAGTCGTCTAGCGGTTTCGATGTCCATCACATCTGGCACAGGATCTGCGTCAGGTATCGCGTAGGCCTGGGCAGCCGCGTCACGGCTTCGGGCTTCCACGCTAGTGGACTCATAGGCTGGGTACGTCACAATGGACACATCGAACAAATCCACATCGTTGATGGAGCGCAGACAGGTGCCATCGTCGCTGTAAGTGACCTCTTCGTCTCGAACAATGAAGCCGAATGAGCACTGATCGACATCACCACGCTGAACGAGTGTGTGAACGTCTCGACCTGTCGTGGTATCGGGCATGTCGTTAACGAACTTTAGCCCCGTATTGTCCTGCGACAAAGTAAGCGTTCCGTTCTTGGTGCGTCCCAGCACGTTGTCGGCGTTGTGATTGAAGAGAAAACGGACGTCCTGCTTTTCGGTGATTGCTCGTGTGAAAGCACCGGGCACAATCCGCTCCTTGAAGAAGCCGAGGTCCGTGACGGTGTTGAAGATTGCGCCGTAGCCCTCGGTCGTTCGGCTATCGGCACTTGCAGTTCGCAACTCCGTCGTAAAGATGCGGTACTCTTTGGCGTTGGTTAGCTTACTCATCATGTGATACCTCGTTTGTGAAGTTCTTGGCCGCAGGAATGATTGCTTGGAGAGCCAGCGTCAGTTCATCCGTGGTCAATTTGTTCAAATCGTTCGTGTCCCAGCTTGTGTGACGGTCGTACATCGCTTGTGTGTAGCTCTTAATCATCCCGGCGACCTCTACGGGCAGGGTCATGTCGCCCTCAAGCGGTGCGTAGGTGCTCGCGACACCCGCAAGAATGGGCGTGAATACCTTCTGGAAGTCGCCTGAATCAGTCTTATTTCGAGCGCAAAGGCGGCTAATGCCGTCCTTCATCTGCGGAAAGAAGACAGGAAAGAACGCTCTTGCATCGCTGACGGCATCGGGTTGCGCCCCTGGCTCAACAGCAACGGGCGGTGGAGTTTTGCCGTCTGGACCGACAACAGGAGCATCAACCGAAGGCGCGGTTGGTTCTTCGTCCTCGCCGTTTGTGATTGGCACCATGTTGACGGGCTGCCAGAGACTTCCGCCTGGGTTCTCGGCATCGAGTGATTTAGAGTCAATCGGGTTAAGACCCAACATTCTGCGTCCCTCGTCAATCGTGTAGAGACCTGCATAACGACCAACCTGCAATGCTTTGAGCGTCGAGGCGAAGTCAGCGCGCTCAAACTCAGCGGTATCGAACTTGACAAAGAACTTATTGGCATTGCGCCCGACATTGGCAAAGAGCTTGGCATTGAGCTCCGCCTCATAGCGACGGAGGTTAGGCTTTAGCGACATAACCAGAAACTCAAGGAAACGTTGCTCAAGGTTTGCGGAGCGCTCGGAATTCTGGGCACCAATGAAGTGAGGTGGAACGCCGTAAATGGCTGCAATGTCCTCACGCTGCATCTGGCGAGTCTGAATAAATTGAGCCTCATCAGGTTGAATTCCGACCGCTTCCCACTTCAAGCCGCCGTCGAGAATCGCCATTGTGTGCGACCCTGCACGGCTGTGGGCAGCTTGCCACTGGTTTGCAAGCTGAAGTTTGCGATCTGGCTGGAGCACGTCGGCGGACGAGATGTAGCCGCCAGGACGAGCATCGTTGCTGAAGAGTCTGGAGCCATAGTTCTGAGTGGCAATGGCAGCGCCCAATACTTCCCGAGCGTGATAACGAATCGGGGACAAGCCTACCCACGGGTCAATGCCGAGACTCTTAACGTGAATCATGTTCTCGGGCTGAATCATTCGTTCCGAGCCGTCGAACGTGTCGGTAGTCCTGTAAACAAGTTTGCTGGTCTGCTGGACGCGATAAGGGAATGTTCTGAACGGAGAGCGAATCCAAAGCTCGGCAGGACCACCGCCATTGTCCCTGATGACCTCGGCGTAGCAGTTGCCCAGCAAGACGCGGTGGACCTCCATGATCGACCAGAAATCGACGGCGGCATACTCGTTATTGGGCGTATCGTGAAGAATGGAATAGAGGGCATGGTCTGGGGCAAGATTGGAACCGCCCTCAACACGCTGATAGACGTTGCAGGGCAGCATTCCTACTGAGCTGGAGAGAATGCGGATGCAGGCAGCAACCGCGGCCACTTGCATCGAAGTCATTTCTGTCACAGCAACGCCCGACTCGCATGGGGCAAGCATCAGCCCAGGCAAGAAGTCCGATAGACCGCTGCTGGCAAACGATGACATGAAATCCCTAAATTCTTCTTTGAGTGTTGCCATTCCTTACTTACTCCGTTTGGGGCTGGCACGTAACGAGGCGTAAATTAGACCCGCTCCCGCTGTAAGATAGCCGAGAGGGTGGAACACAAGTGTTGCTCCGACCACAACTAGGGCAAAGCCTGCAAGCAGGCACACGACGGCAATTCTGTTCATAGATTCCTACTATTCAGATACTTCTAAGCGTGGGGAGTTATTGCTGCTGCTGCGCGGCACTTGTCACAGACGAACACAAGCGTACCGTTGTTCATTTCTCCGATAGCGAGAGCCGTACAGGGACAGTTACCAACTATTGAAATGGAGCCGCCTCCGCTTGACTTCGGCGTGCCTGCCAACTTCATTACGGTGCCGATCGCCATGAGCAAAGCGACACAGGGATCAATCTTGTTTTGCGGTGCGTCTTTCGTGGGAAACAGCATTCCGTTTCTGTCACGGTGACAGACCACATTGCTGATGGACCACGCTAAGATCGGGCAGTTGTAATGAAATCGCTTGTCGAGCACAGCCGCTTCTAGCTCATCCATTGGCGGCGTAAAGTACACTGCCCGCTGAGCGAACTCCACCATAGGGAGTTTCTCTTCCAGCAAGTGATTAACAATCTCGACAGCTTGATACTGGTCATGGGGAATCGACTGGATTTTGTATTTCTTGCACTCTGCTCGCAGCCAGTCCTCTACGGCGTCGTAATCGTTGGTCGCACCTGGGCATTCGTTGATAATGTGTTGGGCAGACCAGCCCTTGTAATGTCCGTTCTCTTTCTTGTTTATCTGGTCGGCGGGCAGCCAATAAGAACCGAAGACGAAATAGTGCCGTTTGTTTTCAAGCGTTCGATAAAAGACTTTCATGCCGGCGAGAATGTCCAGCTTCGAGGCAAGGTCAAGACCGATGACGCAGTCGTCTTTTAGGTGGTCGTCTTCTTTAAGAGCCGAATCGCCACAGGCGAGAAACTTCGTCATGTCCATCCACGTGTGGTCAGACTTGACCCAAGTGTTTCCGTGCTTCGTTTTGAATGAAGACTGCTGGCTCGGAATCTGAATAGCGGCTGCACACTTGTCCCGAAGAGTCTTGCTGGAAACGCAAACATCAATGCTTGGGTTCGCCTTTATCCATGCCGCTGGAGTTGCCCAATCGTCCTTATCGTCAGGAGCGTAGATTATTCCGAACAGGGTTTCATCGTGGAGCACACCAGAAAGAACCTTACAGACTTCGGTATCCAGTTCATAGCAACACGAACTAAGGTCGGTCCCTCTCGTGGTGATTACGAACAGCAACGAACCTTGACGCTTTCCCGTTGCAGTGTCGAGCGAGTCGTAGAACTCACGGCTTTGTAGCGTGTGAAGTTCATCGAACAGCACCAACGTCGGGTTTTTGCCCTCCGATGTTCTGTCATCTGATGCCAGCGGGCGGAAAAAACTATTTGACTTGGCTTGGTGCAGGGAATGCTTTTCGATCTCGATACCCGCTCGCTGTGTGAACTGAGGCGAGTTCATCAACATCTGGCGAGCGGCTGACCAAGTGATCTTCGCCTGCTCTTTGCTAGACGCGCAGGAGTACACCTGGCTTCCCGGTTCGTTATCTGCGAACGCACGAAACAAGGCGATGGGAGATGCCCAGGTAGATTTCCCGTTCCCCTTGGCGACGGAAGTGTAGGCACGGCGGAAACGACTTCCACCCTCTTTGTCACGCCACGAGAAAACAGTGAGAGTAACGAAGACTTGCCACGGTTGGAGAATGATTTTCTTGCCAGCAAACTGCTTGCCCTCCACGTGGGGCATCAGTTCGCAGAATCGACAGGCTCTGGCACCTATCGAAGCGTCATAAACATACGGGAAGTTTTCGGTGTCTTGACGGAGGAGGTCATTGCGTTGACGCTCACAAGCCAGACGCGTCCACCTTCCTGAGATTATTTTCCCTGAAATGACCTCATCAATATATTGGTCTGCAATCGCCTGATAGTTTCTAATTTGCTTGGGTGGGGTCAAACGAAGGCTCCTCTGGAACTTGGTCAATGAACTCATCCCAAGAACCAGCGGGCGCTTGACTCGACGGAGTTACTGACAATCTGGAGCGAGAGGAAGGCGTCATGCCAAACTCGCTCTGAAACTTGTACATCAGGTCTAACGCCCTGTTGGCAACACCGACGTAAGGATTCTGAATTGCGTTTCCCGCCTTCGTCTTGATAACTGTTCCGTACTTCTGAATGTTCAACTCGGCATCGACCCAGCGAGCATAGACCATGCAATAGGCGGCGAGCGCGGCTCGATCTACTAGGGTCAGCAGCCCAAGTGCGGACAACTCGCCAGAAATGCGATTCCATTCACTGTTAGCGGTTTCGTTCAAGTGTTCGGGGCAAGTCGGAGTTCCTGAAGGTTTCGGTTCATCAGCATTGAGCGGACGATGGCCTGGGTTTCCAGCCAGAAGTTTCAGTGCTGTCGGTTTCGGTTTTCGACCTATCATGTTTTTTCTCTTTCTTGTCTATCGGCTCGTCTCCGAGCAGGGCGCCGCCGTGTGGGCAATATTCTTCTATTGCCTTTCGCCAGTCTTTTGAGCGTTGGCGCGACTCCAGTATTTCTTCCTCGTTATGCAAGTAATCGCCTAGCGTCTTCGGCATTCATCACTTCGCCTTTGTATTGAAAAACGGCACATGGACGCCCTCCAAACCCATCGACTTCTGACGTGTTACCCCGGCGGGGTGAATATTCCCCAGGGCGTTTCATCAGTGCCCATTGATCGGACTTGTTGAAACTCCGAATCAATGACGGGTGAGCAGGGTATGTTCTCAGGCGATTGCCGACGGCTTTGTATGCTGCTCCCATCTTTTCCGCGAGAATCATTGCCAAGCCAAGCCCCTGCCAGTCGGGCAGCGTAACGAGTCGAGAGCATCGTTTTATATCCCGGACGCTAGGGTGGGGAAAGTGCAACATTCCAGAAAACGATGTTGGTTGCCCGCCCACGAACAGAACGAAGCATTGAGCGGACCGGTTGAGTTCGGCGGTTAAATAGTGAAACGGAGAGAAAATCTTCCAATATTCGTATCCGACGCGGCGAATCTCGACCTCAAGGGATGGTCTTGGCCGAAGTGACCTCCTAGAAAATGACATCGTGCTCGGCTCGAAGATCCAGTCGGGCTGTAGCCAGTCGAGAATGTCAAAGTGACAGGACGCAGCGACAAATTTGAGATTGTTCTTGCGGACATACTTCTGAACGGCATGACAGCCAATCTGGGCGACCTGGCGATCCACCACGCTGGTAAACTCGTCCATCACGATTGTGTCAACGCCAGACAGCAGCCTTCGAGCCATTTCGACTCGAAACTTTTCGCCATTCGACAAGACAGCGTAGGGGCGCATCCATGCGGGGATGGTGTTAAATCCGACGCTCTGACACGTCTCCGAAATGGACTGAATAGAAATCGAGGACGGAAAATCGTCAATTGCCGAGGCGGCTCCCCATTGAAGCGGTGGCGAGATGCGAAACACTCGATTAAGAATCGAGCTTTTGCCGCAGCCCGACGGTCCCACGATCAAGCCAACATTCCAGTCAAAGTCTTCAATCGGAAGATTTCCGTCGAAATGAATCTCTGACTTTTGAGCGAGCGGCACATCAAAGATGGAGGCGAGTTGCTTGACTCTGGGTGTGTTAGAAATCACGCTGGAAACTACGAAGTCAATGCCAGGCATGTCAAACCCTCCTTTTCAAATCTTTCGAGGAGGTCGAACTGCTCTTGCTCGTTGGCGCATTCGATGATTACTCGAAACTTCAAATCGTTGCCCATGGTCAATTCTTTTTCTCCCTCACTGGCTTCCGCTCCTGGTTCGGTTATTTTCTTCAACTCATCAGGGGAAAAGTAGGCTTTCATGTCTAGCTCGCCTGACAGGTCTTTCAATGCGTCTGGGTCCCATTCCAGCCCTAGCTCAGCGGTACGATTGTCCGCAACCGCCAGCGTCTTAGCCTTCGTGTCTGAAACCGTCAGGTCTGTGCGCTTTACGACCACTAGCTGTGAGCCGTCCGTCTCGACCAGAATCACCTCGTCGTTCAATCCAGCGGCCTGAGCAGCGGCTGCGGTCTTATTACCAGCGAGAATGACTCCGTTCTTGTCAGTGACGATGGAGCGACCGGCTCCACAATCGAGCAGCGACTTTTCCACGGCACACTTGCCACGAAACGTTCCCTTGTTGGCGTTCTCCGGGTCGGGTTGCAGCTCTGATAGCTTCATGAATCCTCTATGGCCCCGCTTGTTCATTTCGCGCACGTGAAAAAACGATGTTGCGACGCTCCCTAGAAACAAACGACTTGGCAATCGAGAGGGGCATACCCCTCATACCTATCAAATACTTACGAGATCGCAGTTTTATTGCTGCTAACCGTGCCTGCCTGCCCAACCACACTCAACGCTGGTCTTGCGACTGTGGCATTGGCGACATAAACACTGGAGGTTTTCCTCCGCATAGAAGTCATGACCCTGTGCAACCCACTGCTTGGCGTCGACCATGTGATCTAGGTCGGTAGCGAGAGCGTGCTTGCACTCGATGCATACGGGAGTCGCTGCGAGCAGACGGAGACGCAGTGCCTGCCAGCGTGCCGTCTTGTAGTGCGCGGCAAATGGGTTGTTCTCCTTTCTCTTACGCCAAAGGTCGTATTCGTGGCCAACCGCCTTGACGCCGTGCTGCTGGCAATCCAGGGTGGAGCAACGAGAGCACAGTTGCGGGGCTCTACTGGGCATTCTGTATCGTCTGGTTATAGGCGCTCAGCAAGTGCAGCAGATTGCATTCATGGATTTCGTGAAGCGT
>Ga0224551_1000039_pt1 | contig 13185 bp, 11 predicted proteins | sample 714P32024metaG_FD_179899 | JGI IMG/M metagenome (GOLD analysis project Ga0224551, IMG submission 179899) | Peat soil microbial communities from Stordalen Mire, Sweden - 717 P3 20-24 | ecosystem: Environmental > Terrestrial > Soil > Wetlands > Peat | place: Sweden: Norrbotten County, Stordalen...
TCGACCGGCCCAGGCAGCGCCGGCCGTCGGCTCCCGTACGCTTGCGAGCCAGGTTCTCCGCGAGAGGACGCCGCGTCGACATGGCGATCGATTCCGAGCTGAGCGCACCCGTACCCGATCTGCTGGATATGCCGGCCGCTGGACCGACGGCGATCCGCGGCAGCCTCCTTCGTACGGCAGGCTACTTAGTCGGAATCCTCCTGAGCCTCGTAGCGGTGCCGTTGCTGTTCGCGCATCTTGGTGACGCCAACTACGGCCGCTACACCATCGTGATCGCGATGGTCACCGTCGTGCAGGGCGTGACGGACGTGGGACTCGGGCAAATCGGGGTGCGCGAATACGCGACGCGCTCGGGGAGCGACCGCGACCGTCTGATGCGCAATCTCCTCGGGGTTCGGATCGTGTTGACAACCGTCGGGGTCTCGCTCGCCGTCGCCTTCGCCGCGTTGGCGAATTACGGGCACGCCGTGTTACTCGGCACCGTCGCCGCCGGGGTCGGCATGGTGCTCGCCGTCGCGCAGGGCACATTTGCATTGCCGCTCGCTGCGCGGCTGAAGCTGGGCTGGGTTACGGCGCTCGATCTGCTGCGGCAAGTTCTCAGTGTCGCCGGAATCGTGATCCTGGTGTTGGTCGGCGCCGGCCTGCTTCCGTTTCTGACGATTTCGGTGCCAGTCGGATTGATCGTGCTCGCCGCTACGCTCGTGCTCGTCTCGGGGACGATGCCGATGCGCCCGGGGTTTGAGCGTGCCGAGTGGAGTCCGTTGATTCGCGCCGTACTCCCGTTCGCTGCGGCAATCGTGGTCGCCACTCTGTACCTGCGGATCACCGTGGTGCTCGCGTCGCTGCTGACGACGCACAAGCAGATCGGCTATTACGGCATCTCCTTTCAGGTGATCTCAGTGCTGATCGGGATCCCAGCGCTGACCGTCGGATCGACCCTGCCGATCCTTGCTCGCGCCGCTCGCGACGATCAGGACCGACTCGGCTACGTACTCGCGCGGCTGTTCGAGGTGATGCTGATCGTTGGCGTCGGGCTTGGGCTGGCGCTCGCGCTCGGTGCCGCATTTGTGATCCACGTCCTGACCGCGGGTAAGGGGGCGCCGGCGGTCGTTGTGCTGCAGATCCAATCGCTTGCGATCTTGACCCAGTTCGTCGGCTCAGCGGCGGGCTATGGGCTGTTGGCGCTGCGCCGCTATCGCGCGATGCTGGTGATCACAGCGATCGGGTTGTTCGTCAGCGTGGGATTGACTTTCGCGCTCGTGCCGATCCTTCAGGCGCGGGGTGCAGCCGCGGCGTTTACGGCGGGGGAGGTTGTCGTGATGACCCTCTCGTTTGCCTTCCTCCGGCTGGCGCCGGGACATGGCAGGCTCACGGCGCGCGTCCCGGCACGCGTGTTGCTCGCCGCGCTGGTGGCTGGCTGCGTGATCCTCGTTCCGGGCCTGACGAGCTTCTCCGAGGCGGCGATCGCCGGCGTCGTCTACATCGGGGTGCTCGTTGCTTCGCGCGCAATTCCGATCGAGCTAGCGCACGCGTTACTCCGGCGGGCTCCCCCGTCGAGTCCGTGAGGCGCAAGCGCTGGCTCAGGCGAACGCGGCCACCGACGCGGACGGCGGAGCGCTCGGGCGGCATGTCGCGGAGACTAACGAGCCGCGCAACGGTCGAGTCTGAACAGTTGATGCGCCGACTAAGCTGGCACGAGCATGACTCGCGAGGCACCAGGCGCGCCCACCGAGCCGGTGGCGGTGGCGCTGTTCGCCTACCGCCGCCCCGAGCAGCTAGCGCGCACTCTGGCCTGTTTGCGCGACGCGGGCGTCGAGCGGCTGTACGTGTTCTCCGATGGCCCGCGCGATAGCGCGGCCGCTGACGATGTGCAGCGGGTCCGCGAACTGGTGTCCTCGCTCGACTGGATCGAGCCGGTGACGGTTGCGCGGGCAGAGAACCTCGGGCTGAGCGAGTCGATCCGCTCCGGATTGGATCAGTTGTTCGAGGTCCACGACGAATTGATCATCATCGAGGATGACGTCTGTGTAGCGCCGGAGTTTTACGACTACGCGTGCCGCGCGCTGAGCCACTACGCCAGCGCTGAGCGTGTCGCCGGGATCACCGGTCTGCGCTATCCGTTCAACAGGCGGGCCTTTGACGGCTACTCATTCGACGTCTTCCTGTCGCCGCGCTTCTCATCCTGGAGCTGGGCGACTTGGAAGGGGCGCTGGAGCGGGTTCGGCTTCGATCTGGCGTCGCTGCGCCGCGAGATCGCGGCGAGCGCCACGTTCCGCCCGCAGCGCGCCGGCGCTGATCTGCCCGGCATGGTCGACGGCGCCGTCTTCGCCGAAACACTGACCGGATCGTGGGACGTGGTGTGTGCAACGAACATGCTCCTCCACGGCCAGTACTTCGTCACTCCGACGTGGAACATGGTGGAAAATACCGGCCTGTCGGAGGGAACCCACTTCAGCGCGCCGCCGCCGTGGCAGTTGACCTGGGAGCGCGAGCACCGGCCGCACGGCCCCATCCGCTTCGCGCCGGTCGAGGAGTACGAGCCGATTCTGCGCGACTATTTGCGGTTCTTCGGCCCGAGCCGTGCGCGCATGGTTCGCGACCGCTTGAGCGCGGCGACGAGGCGGTTGGTGCCTTAGTGGCACTGCGTGTGCGTGCCCGCACCGTATCGATGCTGCGACGTATTGCCGGCGAGCCGGCGTTTCCGCCGCGGGGGCGGATGGTCTCTCCCTGGAGCCTTTTCGTCTTACGGGAACTCCTGCGTCGCCGCGGCACGCGTGTCTATCGCGCGCGGGAGAGCGGTCTGCGCGTCGCGCTCCGCCACCGCACTGGTGACGCCGCGACGCTGACCGAGATCTTCTATCTGCGCTATTACGACCCGCCGAAGGAAGTTGCGCGCGTGATTGGAGAGCCTCGGACCATCCTCGACCTCGGCGCAAACGTCGGGCTGTTCGGTGCTTTCGCCGCTGCCCGCTGGCCATCCGCAACGATCGTCTCCTACGAGCCTGATCCAGACAACGTCGCCGTGCACGCGCGGACAGTCGCCGCGAACGGACTCGGCAATCGCTGGTCGCTCGTGCCAGCGGCCGCCGGGACGAGCGACCACGCGGTGCGATTTGTCGCCGGCCTCGAGGCGCTCTCACACGTCGTCAACGGCGGCGCCGGCGAGCCGGCGAGGGAAATCACTGTCCCGATGCGCGACGTCCTACCGGAGATCTGCTCGGCCGATCTCGTCAAGCTGGATATCGAAGGTGGTGAATGGGACATCCTTCTGGATCCGCGCCTCAAGTTCGATCCTCCGCGCGCGATCGTGCTCGAGTGCCATCCGCGGAACTGCCCGGAGCCCGACGCGCCCGCGCTCGCCGAGCGGGCGCTGCGCGAAGCCGGTTTGACCACCGCAACGATCTGGACGCGAGACGACGGCCACGCGATGCTCTGGGGATGGCGGCGCGTGCCGTCGAGCCCGTTGCCCGTGGATGAGCCCCGCCACACGCAGACCGTCTGACGTGAACATCGCTCTGGTCACGCGCCAGTACTGGCCCTCTGTGGGCGGCGTCGAGCGTGTGACGATGAATCTCAGCCAGGCGTTTCTCGATCGCGGGCACAGCGTCACGGTCGTCGCTCAAAGCGTGGATGAAACCCACTTCGGGCGAATGACGCACATCATCCGCGAACGTCAGCGGTTTGCTCCGTTCGAACACGACGGGGCAGCAGTCGTCCAATTTCGGCCGTCGCGCCGCCGTCGAGCGCTGCTGCTGCCGTTCGCCGCCGAATTGATTCCCTTCGGAGGACGACTCTCGCGACTCTGGCTACGGGCTCATACCTCCGGCTATTACGTGGCTGTTGTCCGCCCCGTCCTCGCTCCGCTGCTCGCCGAGGCCGATGTGGTGCACGTGCTTGGTGCGGAGGTCCTCGCGGTGGCTGCGGTCGAGACTGCGCAGCGGCTTGGCAAGCCTGCGGCGATCTCTCCATTTGCGCATCCCGGCGAATGGGGCCTCGATTCGGGTTCGGTGCGCGCCTATCGCGGCGCCGATGTCGTGCTCGCCACGACGGAAGCTGATGCGCAGCTCTACCGGGCGGCCGGGGTGCGGGATCAGCGGCTCGAGATAGTCGGTCTGCCGGTACCGGACGCCGCCGCCGCGTTGGCGCCGGCCGAGCGGGACAGCGCGGCTCGCCGCGGCCGCGAGGAGGATCCCTTGGTCGTGTTCCTGGGTCAGCGGCGCCCCAACAAGCGCATCGAAATTCTGCTCGGGGCGATCCCCGTCGTGTGGCAGCGTCATCCGGCGGCTCAGTTTGCATTCGTTGGTCCGGGTGCGGAGCTCCCTATCGATGACCCGCGAGTGCACGATGTCGGCCGCGTTTCTGATGCCGACCGAGCGCGGTGGCTGGCCCGGGCCGCTGTGCTCTGTCTGCCGTCGTTCAGCGAATCGTTTGGCCTCGTCGTTGCCGAGGCTTGGAGTCAGGCCGTGCCGGTCATCGTCGCCGACATCCCGGTACTGCGCGAGCTCGTGACCGTCTCCGGCGGCGGGCTCGTCGCCGACCCCGATTCCGCGTCATTCGCCGCGGCTGTCACGTCGTTGCTCGACGATCCTGAGCGGGCGCGGGAGCTGGGCGCGGCCGGTCGGGAATACTGGTGGCAGCAGCTCGCGCCCGAGGCCGTCGCCGAGCGCCATCTGGAGATCTATCAGCGAATCATTCGCGAGCGTTCGGGATGACGGCGGCGCCGGCGCCGTCAACCGCGGCTCCGCCGCTGCAGCCGGGCCGCCACGAAGCCGCTCGCATGCTGTGGCGCACCCCAGAACAGGCCGTGCAGGCGCCGGCGGTTGGCGCGACGCCGAGCGAGCGCAAGCTGTCTTGACAGCGTTCGTCGTGGCTTTGCGGGCGCGCCGGCACGCGCGCGCTCAAGAGCCAACTCGACCAGCTCGGGCAGATCGAACATCGCCGCCACGCAGGCGTCGCGGACGCTTGTCTCCCAGTCCTCGTGCAGCCCTGGATCGCCCATCTCGCTGCGCACGTAGACGGCGTTTGCCCACGTGATCTGACCGCCGACGCGGGTCTTTTCCACAGCGTCGCCGACGGTGAAAGCCGCTTCGTCGCGGCGTGACGAGGTCAGTCCGCAGTGTGCAATGTCGCGCAGGCGCCACAGGATGAATCCCCGTTGGCGCAGGAATTCGTCGACGTCGCCGAACAGCGGCTGGTGGACGTACAGGGATTGAAATTCCACCTCGAGTTCGAGCGCCCGGACAGACGCGAGGCTTCGCTCGGCGCCGCGCAGCACATCGAGCTCCGCACCCTGAACATCGATCTTGAGCACGTCGATAGGCCCGCTCCGGCGCTCGGTCCAGGCGTCGAGCGTCGTCGTCGCCACCGTTGTGGTGCCCGTCGACGCGTGTCGCCACAGCTCGGGATGGCGCCGCACGGCCTCCTCGTTTGGTGCGTACAGCGAGGCGGACTGTGGATCGACAGTGAGGTGAAGCGTCGCGTCTCCGCTTGACGCAGCAAGGGCGATCGGCTCGTAGAACTCCTCGTCTGCGACGGCGCCCGCGTTCAGGCGCGCGCATTCCTCAGGGTCCGCTTCGAAGCCAATCAGTGAGCCGTAGGGACCGAGAGCTCGCCACTCCGGCCGAATACCCTCGCGGCAGCCGACGTCGACCGCGTGAATCGGGCGATCCAATAGCGCCGCAATCGCCCGCAGACCATTCGCGTCGACAACGGGACCGAAAACAGTGGGCATGCCTGGACGCTAGGCCGCTGTGACGCTGTGCTCGCCGGTCGTGACGCACTGCTGGCGCATGACTCTGGGTCTGTGCAGGTCCACGCGGCGATGATAGGTGACCACGGAGGCGAGCCGGGCGACGGCGTCGCTGCCATCGTTCAAGCGACTCGGCCGGCCAGCAGATCGTCATAGGCTTCGGCGAGGCGCCGAGCGGCGGCTTCAGTCGAGTAGATCCATGAGCCGTCCCGCGCCGCCCTCGCGAGGGCGGCCGCGTCCGGGCGGACGATCAGCTGGTCCAGCATCCGCGCGAGTGTCGGCCAGTCGCCCGGGCTGAAATGACCTGCGGCCGAGCCGGTGACCTCCGGGATCGCGCCCGAGGTGCTGGCGATGATCGGCGTGCCAGCGGCCATCGCCTCGGCGAGCACCATGCCGAACTGCTCCTCCCATGACCAGATCGGAAGGCTGGCGAGGACGAGGCAGGCAGCGCCGGCGTAGACGCTGGGCATCTCGTCGTAGGCGACGAACCCGCGGAACTCGACTGCGTCCGCGATACCGAGCTCGTCCGCGTAGGCGCGTAGCCGCCGCTCCTCGGGACCGGTACCGATGATCGACAGGCGCACATTGCGCGATCGGTCGTCGGACCCGTCGAGGAGGCCGCGGCGCAGTACAGCGACTGCCCGCAGCACGTCCTGGTGTCCCTTCTCCCAGACCAGTCGCCCGGGTGAGATGATCAATGGCGACTCGACCAGCGCCGGCGTCGGCTCTGCCAGGCCAAACCGATCGACCGCGACGCCGGGCGGGCAAACCCGTATCCGCTCGGCCGGAACGCCCTCGAGCAGCAGCCCGGTGCGTGCGCGTTCAGTGGCGGCGAGGAACAGATCCGTGGCGATGATGGTCTGTCGTCGGTAGGCGCGGGTACGCACGTTGCGGTAGGCGTCAAGGAACGGGATCGTCTCCCAGACCGTCAGCACAAGGCGAAACCCGAGCGACGCCTTGAGACTCGCCGCCTGCATGCTGTACCAGTACCCGAGCTCCTGGGCGTGGACGATCTGCGCGCCGCGAAGCGCGCCCCGCAGGCCCAGGTAGCGATCGCCCGGTACGCGCACCACGAGATCGCCAAGCCTGCCGGGCGGCAGCAGGTCGCGCAGCGTCCAGACTCTCCGGCTCTCGAGCGCCAATGAGCTCGTGTCGAACCAGTCACGGGCGCCGCGCAGCATGCTCACCGCGTAGTGCTCGGAAAGCCCCGGCTCGAGCCACGGCCGCAGCTCCCAGGGATTGGCCTGGTGGCCGCGCAGGATCACGACGTTCGGTCGCTCGCGCGTTGATGGGGCGTGCGCTGTGGCCGGCACGCCGCCAACATACCCCGCTCGGAGGCGCCGTTTCGTTTCCTGCCGGTCTGGCGAGGACGATGCCGAAGCTTCAACTACGCTCCGGCGCCTAGTGTCGAGGGACGCAGCGTGATTATCTCGCCGGATCCACAACCCCAGCCGCGCGTCGCTCGGTCTGCGTCGCCGCCCGCCACCGTGATCGACAAGCCGCCGATCGCGCGATGAGGATCGCGATCGACGCGCGGGCGGCCGCCGAGGTGCCGGCCGGGCGCGGACGCTATGTCCGTGAGTTGCTGAACGGGCTGGCGCGCCTGGACGGCGACCACGAGTTCCTGCTCTTCGCGCGCGAGGTCTGGGCCGAAGCGTCGCTTGACCAGCGGTTCCAGTGGCGGACGGTCGCCGCCGGTGGCCTTGCGTGGCCGCTCAGCACGGGCAACCAGATGTCGCGCTCGGCCGATGTTGCACTCGCCTGCACGAGCTACGCGATGACGCTGCCGTTGCGCATCCCGTGCGCCTGCATCGTGTGGGATTTCGCAGCCTTCGACCGCCGCTTACAGGCTCCTCGCGGAAGCTTGCTGGAGCGACTGACGCTACCGATCGCGGTGCGTCGCGCCGGCGCTTTCATCGCGATCTCCGAGAGCACGCGCCGCGAGCTCGAGCAGCGTTTTCCTGCAACACGCTCGCGAACGAGCGTCGCCCATCCAGGTACCGACGCGCGCTTCTCGTCTGTCGCGCGCGACGACGACGCAGCGGTGTTGGCCCGCCACGGCCTGAATCACCCCTACGTTCTAGTGACCGGCACGCTCGAGCCACGCAAGAACCTCCCGCGCCTGATCGAGGCGTTTGCTGGGCTCGAGCGCGAAGTCCGCGAGGACACCGTGCTGGTGCTCGTCGGCGCGACCGGCTGGCAGACCGACAGAACGTTCGCCGCGCTGTCGGAGCATGGCCACCTCGTGCAGGCCCTCGGCTACATTCCGGACGCTGAGCTGGCGTGCGTGTACCGGCACGCCAAGCTGTTGTGCTACATGTCGTTGTATGAAGGATTCGGGATTCCGGTGCTCGAGGCGATGAGCTCGGGAACGGCAGTGCTCACGTCTGCGGTCGCGAGTATGCCCGAGGTCGGTGGCGACGCCGCGCGCTACGCCGATCCACTCGACGTCGCCGATATTCGTCGTGGGCTACGTGAGCTGCTCACCGACGGGGATCTGCGTGCGCGCTGTGGGGCCGCCGGAATCGCGCGGGCGACGTCGTTCGATTGGACGGCGAGCGCCGGGATCGTGCTGGCGACGTTAGCGGGGCTCGCCGAGCGTGGGCGTTTCACCGCGACATCCGAGTAGCCATACGTTGCGTCGCAGCCAGGGAATCTCCGCGAGCAGCCCGAACAGCCGCGGTCGGCGCTTGCGCCGTGTGCGCGCCGAGACGATCCCGACGCCGGGCAAGACCGACTCGTAACCGATGCGCCGCACCTCGAAACCCTGGTCGGAGAACAGCATGCGCAAGCTCTTGCGCGTAAATGGCCGGCGATGCGTGTAGTCGTCCCAGACCCAGCGCTGGGCGTCCGGCGAAGACGCGAAGACCTGGCCGCCCGGTCGCAGCACGCGAAGTGCTTCGCGGACCACCGCCACCGGGTCGGCGACGTGCTCGAGGAGGTCTTTCATCACGACCGCGTCGAACGATTCGTCGGCGAACGGCAGCGGCTGATCGACATCTCCGAGCACGACGTTGCGCCGACGTTCCGTGGCTGCCGCCACGGCATCTGAGGAGCCATCGATGCCGGTGTAGCGGGGAAAGTGCTCGGCGAGCCAGGCTGTGCCGCAACCGATGTCGAGCAGCTCCGCGTCGGCGGGAAAGTGGCGCGTCACGTCGCGGTAGTACCCCGGCTGCTTGTGCCAGTCGAAATAGCCCACGAAGCCGGTTACCGTACCATCTGCCTCTTGCGCGTCCCGGAGCACGTCGCCCTCAACGCGCTCTTTCTTGCCCCCGGCGTGTCCGGCGGTCCCGAGACCTACCTGCGAGGGCTGGCGCCGGCGCTCGCAGCCGAGTTTCCTAAGCTGCGCTTGACGATTGTGACGACCGGTTCGGGCGCAGTCTTGCTGCGCGAACTCGGCTTCTCGGACTTTGCGCAGGTCCACGCGCTGCGCTGCGAGGACGGCCAACGCGCGAGACGCGTACTCGCCGAGCAGCTGTTGCTCCCGCAGGCGGCGCGGAGCGCCGGCGCACAGTTGATCCACAGCCTGGCAAGCACGGCACCGCGCTACCCGCGGATGCCTGCCGTAATAACCCTGCACGACGTCACCTTCCTGCGGATGCACACATTCGGTGCGGTCACGACTTTCGGCATGCGCATGATGATCGTCGCCCCCGCGCTCCACGCCGACGTGCTGCTGAGCGGCACCGCTGCCGCACGCGATGAGATCTGCGAGACGCTCGGGCTGAACCCGGCACCTTTCCTCGTCGTGCACCACGGTCGCGGCCGTACCACGGCGGCCACGCTGATCCCCGAGTCTGAGCTCCGTACTCGCCACCGCCTCGAGGGAGCACGCGTCGTGCTGTGTGTCGCGGCGAAGCGCCCGCACAAGAATCAGGAGGTGCTCGTCCGCGCGGTCGCGCAGCTCGACACCGACGTTGTCGTCGTGCTCGTCGGGCACGCGGAGCCGTACGCCGCGCTGCTACGCAAGATCGCGGACGAGCTCTGCGTCGCCGACCGGGTTCGCTTCGTCGGGCCGGTTGGCGATGGCGAGCTCGAGGGGCTGTGGCGGCTGGCCGACTGCTTTGCCTTTCCGACGCTCGGTGAAGGCTTCGGAATTCCGCTGCTCGAGGCGATGGATCATGGTCTTGCCGTCGCGTGCTCGGATCTGCCGGTGCTGCGCGAGGTCGGCGGCGAGCTGCCCGTCTTCTTCGATCCACACTCGCCGGAGGACGCCGCACGTGCGATTCGGCTCGCCTTGAGTGACAACGCGCGGGCGGCGATGGGGCCGGCGCACGCCGCCCATTTCACCTGGGAGCGTGCGGCGCAGGGCACGTATTCCGCCTACGAGCGCGCGCTTGTGGCAGCCTGAGTTTCGGTGCACGTCGGACTCAATCTGATCTTCCTCGTTCCCGGAGAGACCGGAGGCATGGAGGTCGCGGCGCGCGAGACGATCCCCGCGCTCGTTGCCGCTGCGCCGCCTGGAACACGCTTTACCGCGTTCGTCAATCGCGACGCCGGACCCGGGCCGTGGGACGAACTCATTGAGAAGATCGTGGTGCCGGTCCGCGTTGCCAATCGCCTGCAGTGGGTACGCGGCGAGCAGCAGTTGCTGCCTCGGCTCGCGATGGGCGCGGGGGTCGATCTTGTTCACTCGCTCGCGTCCACCGCGCCTGCCTGGGGTCGGTTTACCCGGGTCGTCACCGTCCATGATCTGATCTACCGTCACCTTCCAGGAGCCCACCACGGAATGCGCTCATTGGCGATGCGGGTGTTGGTGCCACTGGCGGTTCGCCGCTCCGATCGCGTGATCGTGGACTCTGAAGCGACGAAGCGCGATCTGGTTGAGCTACTCCGCGCTCTGCCGGAACGAATCGACGTCGTGCCGCTCGGAATTGGAGCGCTGCAACGCGCTGATCCGTTGCCGGAGCGCGACGTACGCGCTCGGTTTGGGCTGGGCGACCGCTCCGTCCTGCTCTCGCTCTCGGCCAAGCGCGAGCACAAGAACCTCGGCGCCCTGCTCGAGGCGCTCGCGGCGCTCCCATCGCGCCCGGTTCTGATCCTCGCCGGCTATCCAACTCCGCATGAGCGCGAACTGCGACTGCGCGCGCAAGCGCTTGGCATCGCCGACGACGTTCGCTGGCCCGGCTGGCTCACTCCGTCTGAGCTCGAGGGCCTGTGGCGCCTGACCAGTGCATTCGTCTTCCCGTCGCTCTATGAGGGCTTTGGATTGCCCGTGCTCGAAGCGATGGCAAGAGGTGTGCCGGTCGCCTGCTCAAATGCGAGCTCGCTCCCCGAAGTTGCCGGCGAGGCGGCGTTGATGTTCGATCCGCGCGACCCGCGCTCAATTGCCGTTGCGCTCGAGCGTCTGCTTCACCCCGGGCCTGAGATCGAGGCATTGAAGGCCGCCGGCGTTGCGCGCGCAGCACAATTCACCTGGCAGAGGACCGCCAGCGGGACGCTCGCGAGCTACGCCCGAGCGTTGGAGTATGGTCGCTGGGCTCAGCGCCGGACGCCCGCCGCATAGCTCGCCAGTACTGCCTCGAGTGAGGATTCGAGTGACAATCGCTGCGCGTTCTCGGCGAACCATCTGGCTGTGGACTCGCGCAGCGAGAGTCCCAGCTCGTGAACTTGAACGATCGCGCGTGCGATCGTGTCAGGGCGGTCGTCCGCGGCAACGAAGCCGTTGACGCCATCGACGATCAGCTCGACAGCGGCGTTGTCCTCGCCGGCTACGACGATGCTCGGAACCGCAAGCGCGGCCGCCTCGATGACGATCAAGCCGTAGCCCTCGCGCCGCGAGGTCGACAGCATGCACATGGCGCCGCGTAGCGCGCGTTCCAGCTCGCCGACCGCGACGAAGCCCGGGGCGCTGACCCGGTCCGTGACGTTGTGGGCGCTGATCGCCGCCAGAAGGGTAGCTCGCTCGGGGCCGTCGCCGAAGAACTCGCCGCGCAGTCCAGCGATGCTTGTCGCAGCGACGGCAAATGCCGCAACCGCGAGTTCTGGGCGCTTCTCGTGGATCAGCCGCCCTGCGAAGACCACGACCGGCTCGGCGGGGTGCGCGACCGCCGCCTCCGACGGCCCTCCGTACTCCCCTTCGAGCACCGTCACCTCACCTCGTAGACCTTCGGCACGCAGCCGCGCCGCGTGCAGTTGCGAGAAGCAGAACGCTCGCTGCGGCGCGCGCACGCAAAGCAGCTGGACGAGGTACCCCAGGGTGCCGCCGAAGCGCCCGAGGTATTCCCGCCAGTACGCCTTGGTCCAGATCTCGTGCCAATCCACGACGAGCTGATAGCCGCGAAACCGCCGCAGTAGCGCGGCTGCAAGCAGCGAGAAATAGGGGAAAGAAGCGGTGTGGACCACGTCATAGTCACCCCCCCGGCGCAGCAGGTGTGTGAATACGCCGAAGCCGAAAACGATCGGCGGCATGACCCGTCGGCGCCCGTCGGCATAGAGCTCCATTCGCGGGCCAACCGACACGACTCGCACACGCCGGTCGAGGTCCAATTGCTTGCCTCGGTTCCACTGGCGCAGCGTCACGTAGGTCACGTCGTGCCCATCCGCGACTAGGCGCTCGGCAAGGCTCCGATACCAGCGCTCCGCACCGCCGACGGTGTACGGGAAGAGGCAGTCGTAGACAAGGCAGACGCGCACCAACGGCAGCATCCCAAAGGCGCACTAGACTGGGCTCCGTGGCTGGATGTTTGGTGTCGCAACATCGACGACCGGTTGGCGTTGTTATGACGATGGGTCGACGAAGCAAGTGAGCGCGGTCGAGCAAGTACCTGCTGAGATCGTGGAGCCCCCCGAGGGCGCGACCCCACTTGCCGTATCGGTCGTCATTCCCTGCCTCAACGAGGAGGAAAACATCGCGCAGTGCGTCCAAGCCGCCCGTGCGACACTCACGGCCGCCGGTCTCCACGGAGAGGTACTTGTCGTAGACAACGCATCCGAGGACCACAGTGCCGAGCTCGCGCGCGCCGCGGGCGCGCGCGTCGTATACGAGGGCCGACGCGGATACGGCAGCGCCTACCTCGCCGGCTTTGCCGCAGCGCGGGGCGCCTACATCGTGATGGCCGACGCTGATCTGACCTACGACTTCGACGACATCCCGCGGTTTGTCGCTGAGCTCGAGGCGGGTGCCGAGTTCGTGATGGGAAACCGGATGAACAACATCCAGCCGGGCGCGATGCACTGGGCACACCGCTACATCGGCAATCCGCTGCTGACGGGTGTTCTCAACCTCTTCTACCGAACCGGGGTCAACGACGCCCACTGCGGTATGCGCGCACTGCGCAAAGATGCGCTGGGCAAGCTCGATCTGCGCACGACCGGCATGGAGTTCGCCTCGGAGATGGTGATCCGCGCCGCAAAGGCAGAGCTCGCGATAGCACAGGTCGAGATCGCCTATCACCCGCGGGGTGGGGCGTCAAAGCTGTCGCGATTCCGCGACG
>Ga0224551_1000043_pt1 | contig 12673 bp, 8 predicted proteins | sample 714P32024metaG_FD_179899 | JGI IMG/M metagenome (GOLD analysis project Ga0224551, IMG submission 179899) | Peat soil microbial communities from Stordalen Mire, Sweden - 717 P3 20-24 | ecosystem: Environmental > Terrestrial > Soil > Wetlands > Peat | place: Sweden: Norrbotten County, Stordalen...
CACGCAGAGTCAAGCTGTTGCTCCCTACATGCTGAGTGGTCTCAATGTCAATGTGAATACGCAGAAATTCTTTGATCCTGCTTTCCCCGGAGCGGCACTTGGTTACACCAATACAGCCTACCTGCTATGGTATCCGATGGAACTCGGGTTCGAGGGTGAGGTTGAAGACAATGCATTTGAAATCCTGACACCCGATGCCCTCGGCGGCGGGATCACCGATTGCAATCCCGTGCAATGCATCACAAGAGTGTTTACCAGCGATGTCTGGGGTCTGGGTAGCGGAAAAGTTCCGTTTCCAGCCGCAGCCATCGACAACGGCTCATCTGGAACCTGGGGCGGGCCTTCTGGTACTCCCGGAGCACGCAGCACCGAATCCACAGCCTGGAATTGGTTCGCTGCTAACTCATTTTTCATTTCGACATATATCGACTCACAGGATACCGCCGCTTCGATCATGGCTAAATGGCTCGAAGCGGGTCAGTGTGCTGCGTTTATGAGCGAAGGTCTGCTCAAACTCGTGCCCTACGGAACGCAGAGCACGGCGGGTAACGGCTGCACATGGACGGCTCCACAGGATTATGTCGTGGCTCTGGACGACACGTGCTTTCTTGCGAAGGAAAGCGAAGATCCCGTCAAGATTGAGCGTTCCGCCTGGCAGGACGGTTACAACGAAGTTCAGGTTCAGTGGAAGAACCGGACTAACCAATACGCCGACGAAATCACCGAAGAATCAGACCAAGCCTCGATTGACCGCTTTGGTCTGCGTGTGGAAGACCCGCAAAACTGGAACTTCATTACGACGCTCCGAGCAGCGACGTTTGCATCGAACATGCGTGTGAAGCGGATGACCAGTGTTCGCAATACTTACACATTCTCGCTTCCTTTCTCCTACTCCTACGTGGAACCGATGGATATCTTGGTGGTCAGCACAACTAGTCAGTGGGCGCAGGGCTTGAACAATGTGAATCTCGGTGTCAGCAATCTCCCTGTGCGTGTCACAAAGATCGTGGATGATCCCATCAAGGGATTGGACATTACGTGCGAGGACAGTCTGTTCCCCGCTGGTGCCCCTGTGCTTTTCAACAAAGGACTTTCCACGAACAACCCAGTGGTCAATGTCTATGCAAACCCCGGCACTTCCGAGATCGTGATGTTCGAGGCTACGAGCCGTCTCACGGGATTTGCGGGCAACCAGATTTGGATTGGTGCTTGCGGCACGTCGGACAATTACGGAGGCACCAATGTGTGGGTCTCGCAGGACGGGACGAAATACTTGGAGGTGGGAACGATCAAAGCGGCGGCCCGAATCGGAGCGCTGAATTCGACGTTTGCCTCCGGAAGCGATCCCGACACGATCAACTCGCTCGTGATTGATATGGCTGAGAACTCGGCTCCGCTCGAAGCTGGAAGCGCGATTGATGCGGATAGCGGCAACACGATGTGTTTCGTGGATGGGGAAATCATCTCCTACTCGGCTTGCACTGTCACGGGCCAGAACCAGTACTCGATGGGCACCTACATCCGCCGTGGGCAGATGGGTTCGGCCATCGGGTCTCACGCTCTCGATTCGTTGTTTATGCGACTTGACCAGAGCATTTTCAAGTACACCTACGACCCGACATGGGCGGGGCAGATTTTGTTCTTCAAGTTCCAACCTGTGAACACGTTTGGCAACTCCGCACCAGACCTGAGCACGCTGACCGCCGTGTCATTCACGGTGCCCGGTAAGAATCCGGGAACGATTGATGCATCCTCCGGCTTAGTGCTTATCACGCAGCCAACTTCACCGAGAAGGAAGCCGATACTTCCGCCCATCGGTATCGGGCGGCTGGGCTGGAACGAGCTTGTTAACGAGGGCAAGTGGACGCCGCTGGTCGGCACACCTGCGGGGGGTTATACCGGTCCCTGGTTCACAGAATCTGGACTGCCATTCTATTCCGCAACTGGCGGTATAGACGGTCTCTTTTCCGTGAGTGGTGGAACCTTCGCCGGTCACGGCTTCGGCGGATTCTCGCAGCAGAGTAGCAACATAGCGCCCCTGGGCAGTTCAAATATGACGTTCACGGCAGTACTAAGTTGTGGTTATGACACCACCGGAGCATCGGGCAGCATGAAGATTGGGCTCGCCAATGGCGACCTGTGGACGAGCGGCTACGACTCTGCCATCGGCTTCTTGTGGTCTGGTAGCGTCGGCGCGACACCGCAGTGGCAGATATATTCCAGGCAGTTTAAGAATGACAACAGCGGGGCGGTAGCGTACTTAGTTCCGACCAACACGGGTGTTTTCGCATACGGAACCGACGTTACCCTGAGTTTCACAGTTAGCACGTCAGGTGTCGTTGTCTTCTTTATCAACGGAGTTCAGGTCGGAACGGTGGGCGGCATGATCTTTGATGGCTCTTACTTCATCGAACACGGTGCACAGATGCAGTTCTTTGGGTTTTCGTATTCCGGTACTAACTTTCTTTATTTCGCATCGCTAAAGTGGGACTACTAGATGATTTCAGCAGTGGCACCGATAAATTACGGTAACGTGGTGAGCGGGAGCAACACACTTCCAACTCAGTGCAACGGCTCATACTTCTATGCGCGATTTACGGGACTGCTCGTTCCGACGGTCACCGGGTTATACACCATCGGGGTGAACTGTCAGGACGGATGTAATCTGTTCGTGGGCAACCAAGAAATCGTAAGCAATGTTACGGGCATGGACACAGCCCTCTCGTCTCTCGGTTACACCGAGAGCAGCACGATATTCCTGACCGCTGGCGTTCAGTATCCGATCACGAGTGAGTGGGCGGTCGGAGTTGGCACATACTATCAATTACAACTCATCTGGACGCTTCCGGCAGGCGGTGCAACGGAACTGATTCCCAACACATGCCTCACAAATCTTTCTACCAGCATCACGGGGAACCTTGACAGCAGTTGGTGGAATGGAACAGGCGCCTTGTACTATCCGGGCGGAAACGGAACCATCGACTTCGCGAATACGCAGCACGCGAACAAGACGCTGGACCACATTCCAGACGGTGGGGCTAGAGTGCTGCTCACTGGCTCCGGGAGCATGGCGAAGGCGGCGACAGCCGCGACCAATCTCGCGACTGCTCCAAGCGGCGACGTGCTCACTGCGGACGGTGCGGGCAACGTACAAGACTCCGGTACACTGCTCTCAAGCCTCACGTCTACATCTTCTGTCACTTCGGCTGTGGCTGTGGAAACGGCTCGGGCTGAAGCAGCCGAAGCCCTTCTCTCCCCACTAGCGTCCCCGACCTTTACTGGTACGGTGACAGAAGCGAACGTCTACGTCACTGGCACTCTAAAGGATGGAATGGGTTCGGTCGGCACCATCAGTCAGGTGCTTAGTTCAACGGGTACTGGGACGCTGTGGGCCAACCCCTCCAGTTCTGGTTCTTACGCTACTACGGTTGGCGATGGCTCGACCCTAATCTACACGATAACCCACAACCTCGATACAGAGGACGTGGTTGTCGGGGTTTATAACATCTCCACGGGCGAGTTGGAGGTCGTAGGTATAGACATCACGGGGGTGAACACGCTCACGGTCACGTTCTCTGGAGCGCCTTCTTCGAACTCGGAACGAGTTGTCGTTCTGTCTAGCGGTGGAGCTACAGGAGGAAGCGGAAGCGTTGACCCCGGCTTGATTCAGCATGTTGACTTCACTTCGGCTGTTGGGAGCAATTCGGGTTCCGCTCCCGGCTATGCTCCTGATTCGGCGGGTTCAAATCCTTGTTACATCACGTCAGGGAATACCATCTCGCCTGGGACGGGAGTTACAACGAACGGATCAGGCTCATTCATCGACACTGGAATGTGTCTGATGGGTCGCTATTTATGGACTGTAGCCGTGAAATTCAAGACGACCTCAAACACAGTCGGCGCACAGTATTGGAATGACCCGACGATATACGGTGTTGCGCTGCAAGCCGATGGCGAAGATTTCGGCATGACGGTTCACAATCAATACTTCGCAGCTTGGGGAGGCTTTCAAGACTCCACCGATTACAACGCAGTGTCTTCCGTTGTGGTCAACGATGGCAACTTCCACACCGCCGTAGCCACGTGTGACGGGTACAACGTTCGGTTCTATGTTGATGGCGTGAACGCTGGTATCGACTTTACTTCTGGCACCCAAACTTGGCTGGGTATGCGAGCTGGAATCACTAATGGAGGAAGCTCCCAAATTCAGCGCATAGCGCCATGGATGGGTCGCACCAATACAATTGACTTTGATGGTTGGAACAACAACCCGCCCCCTACAGGAGGAGCCAACTACGGTGGTCAGTCCGCCTTTACATTCGCGAAACTGGAATGCTTTGCCTATCCGCTCACTGTTACCGAAGTCTCCGCCCTAGTGCTGTAAGATTACTGGATCCGTCGATCTTCCCTGGATTCATACACTTACAATCCTGGCACTTTTTTCCTGCTGGACATGTTAATTCCAATGAGGTACCCTGCTATTGTTGTCGTAGGTCGCAGCCAACCGCGGCCAATTTCCGAATCATCGTTCAGCCTTCGGGCGAGCGAGGTTCAAAGGAGCAACAAATGGCACACCTTACGCTCGAAGAGCGCAACCTCTGCGCTTCTCAATTTCTCCAAACCCAACTATCTTCTCGTGAACGCGTCCTCGTGGCGGCATATACGCTCGGTTACTCGCCCAGCCAGGTCGCGAAGGCACTCGAAGTGTCGGCCCCTGCCGTAACGCAGATGGCCCGCCGCATCGAGACGAAAGCAGCCCGCTTCTGGCAGCAGTAAACCCGGTGGGACGCGGCTCCCCACCGCGTTCTCCTTTTACAAGAAAACGAATTCAAAATCATAAGGAGATATCAAAATGGCCACGAAGACTTTAGTCGCAACAGAAGTTCCGCTGATTCAGGTGGACAAAGCCCTCGAATCTTTACGATCCTCCAACTTCGATACTCCCGCAGCAGTTGGCGAGCCCATTGACAACGCCCTGCAAGCTGGTGCGAACAACATTCAGATTCGCCTCGTCGAAGGCGAAAGAAATGTTGGCAAAAAGCAAAAGCCAACACCGGTGGTAGAGCAGATCGCATTTTCCGATGACGGATCTGGGATGGAGAAGGAAGTGTTGAGGCAAACACTCGTCTTGGGCTATTCGACTCGTTACAACAATCGCTCCGGCATGGGCCGTTTCGGAGTCGGAGCGACGCTTGCTGGTATCAGCCAAGCAAAGAGGTTGGAAGTCTACAGCAGAAACAAACCCGACGGAGATTTCTTCTACTCCTACATTGATCTGGCTGAGATCGCGAACAAGGAACAAACCCATATGCCAGAACCAACGCCAGTCGAGATTCCGAAGCAGTTTGTAGACATGGCTCCGACTGGCACCGGCACTCTGGTCGTTTGGTCGAATTGCGACCGATTGACTCAGGGAGATGACGGCACCGTGAACGACCTAAAGACGGTAAAAGACGAACTGATTAATTGGCTGTCTCGCACCTACCGCTACTTCATTGACGGCGGCGTCAAGATTCAGCTCAACGAACTCGTGATCGAACCGCACGATCCGCTCTATCTGATGACGATTCCTCGCCTCGCCTCTGACGAGAAGGCGGAAGTCTTGTTGGATGACTCCTTTGATTGGGATATCCCTTCCGATCCAAGCCGGCATTCGACTGTCAAGCTCAGAATGACGCTGCTTCCCGAGTCCTGGCGTCTCAAGCGTGGCTGGGGCCAGCCAAATCGTCCCTTTACGCGTGAGCGCAGGATACACGAGAACGAAGGCATCTCAATCCTGCGGGCAAAGCGGGAGATTTTCGACGGAATTTTGCCGAGATTCTATCCATCCGCCGTCGAGGAGCTCGATCGCTGGTTCGGTATTGAAATCTCTTTCGAACCCGAACTCGATGAGTGTTTCAGAGTCAAGAACGTTAAGAAAGGTGCGGAACCTATTGAGGGTCTGCGAGATGCATTGAAGAAGCGTGTTGAGTCGACGATCAAAAGTGCTCGCAAGCGAGTAAAGGACACGTACATCATTCAAGACAACAAGGAAAAAACCGAACAGCGCGTCCATGAAGAAGCTGAGAGGATTGGCGCGGAAGTTGAAAAGACTGCGCCAAAGGCTCGGTCTGGTGCTGATGTTGGAGAACAGGAACGCGACGAGAAGCTGGGAGAAATTGCAGTGGAGGCTGCAAAAGCATCCAACGAGGAGGGCACCGTAACGCCCCCCGCGTCGGCAGAAGAAATCAAAGGGCGTATCAAAGCGTTGCCCTTCTCGATCGTGGACACTCAATGGCCCGGTAAGGAGTTCATTCACATCGAGCACCTGGGCACGAATACGATCGTGAAACTCAATAACAAGCATCCTTTCTTCACGAAGATTTACTCACCCGTTCTCAAGGCGGCTGGCATTCTCGATGCAAAGAGTGACGTTGAGGAACAGTTGACGGTCGAAGAGTTCCGCAAGACTGCTCGGATGCTTCACGTCGGCCTGGACTTGCTCATCATGGCGTACGCGAAGGCTGAGAGCATGGATCCAGACCCTGAAGAGAAATATGGTGACCTTCGCACTGAATGGGGTAAGTTCCTGTACAACCTCATTCAGGCCGCAGTGAAATAGCAGTGCATCGGCGTCCTACCGGCTGGATCGGATCGGTCCAGCCGGTAGAGTCGTCGTTCAGCACGTCGGTAGTTCTGACGCCGAAAAAATTGACTTTCCCTATTGCTCCCTTGGAGGTCTACGATGAAGGACGCTGCCTACTACGTGGAGAAGTTTACACAACTGCGCCGAGACGAAATACCTGGTCGCTGGACGCGCAGAACAACAAACAAAGCTCCACATAAGCCCCTACTTCTGATCTCGGTGACAGATGCATACGTCGACCAGCCCACTAGAAGCAACTCTGTTCCATTGAATGAAAGTCTACAAAACCGCTTCGAGACATACTGGTCGTTTATCTTCACCGATCAAAGAAAGAGCACCATTGCTCTTCCGTTTTATCATTTGAAGGGCGACGGCTTCTGGCATCTCATTCCGGCGGCTGCGAACGTTCCGGAATCCTGCCGCAAATCGCTCTCTGCTCTTAAGACAGTTGTGAATGGTGCTTCGCTAGACGATGAGCTGCATGAGCTGTTGTCTGAGCGCAGGTGGGCGAACCATTTGCGTTCGGTGTTGATCACAACGTATTTTTCCGCTGACCTTCACCGCGAATTCTTCAAGAACTAGACCATGAAGTGGCGACACCCATTATTGTCCCCACTGTCAGTCGAAGGGAGAATCCCTGTGCACGCATGGGCGGACGATGCAATGGCTGGACGTTCGGAGACTGGGGTCACGGCACTACTCGCAGCTAGCCGCGCTGCTGACTCGAATGAATTGGAATTCGCGGCCTCAGGCGGCTTCTATGCCTTCTGGCAGCTTGTCGTTTGGGCGGTCTGCGACACTGGAGGGCGCACAACTATGTTGGAACTTGCCTCAGCTTGGTGGAGGGACGGTCATCGCGGAACAAAGGAGCAGTTCGCCCGTCAGCTTTTGCGCAAAGCCATAACGGTGGCCGATATCACGGGCGAGGACAATCTGGTCGAGTTCTGCCAACAGTTCTTGTTAGTGATGACCGCAGATGGGTCAACCGTTAGGAATTAACCCATGGCGAACACATAGCGAACATGCTACTATGCTGAATGGACGAGGGCCGCAAGCGGGTCGTGAACATCATCGCTGGGAATCGGTCTCGCAATCTGGATCGAGCCGATGATCTGTTTGGTGACCCGCACGGGTAGTCCACGCACTGACAAGATGATTGCCGACGCAATTCAGCGGGCCGAGCTAATCATACGGAAGATCGATACATCTTCCATCCGAGATAAAACCATGAGCAAAAAGAAAAGTTTCCCTAACGTGGTTTTGGCTTTATACTTCATGTCATTACACTTCATTACACATGACAAGAAGAGCATCGTCTCGAAAACGCCCAGTCAACAGAGCCGGGATTCCGTTTCAGGTCTACTTCACGCCGGAACAAATGTCTCAGATGAGACGCTTTTCGCAGGAACGCTCTTTGCCCCTAGCCACAATCGTGCGGGCCGCCGTAGATCAACTGCTCAGAAAATGGCGTAATGATGACCTTACTCTTCCATTGGGGTTCGAACAACAATGAAGCAATCTGACGATTCCGTCACTCGCGCAACAGGTGTGCTGGCGTTCTCTGGTCACGAAACCTTCACCCTGCGCCACGGCTGGTTGGCAAAAGCGGTGGATGCAATCGAGGAGGACGGCGAAGCTTTCAACAGCGAGAATGCGATGACCAACCTTGGCGTTGGAAAGAACATGGTTCGATCCATCAGGCATTGGGCGTTGGCCACGGGCATGTTGAGTGAGACGCCCGCCACTCGTGGCGCGAACCTGTATGTAACGGAACTCGGCAAACTTATTTTCGATGAACAATCCGGTCTCGATCGCTTTAATGAGGACCCGAGCACTCTCTGGTTGATACATTGGAAATTAACTACCAACGAGCGCAGAAGTACGACTTGGTGTTGGGCATTCAATTTGATGAGTTCGATAGATTTCACTCGTGACGGCCTTCAAGAATTGCTGCAATCCGAGCTTCACCGAAGAAACGTGGTCGGTCCTAGCGAGGGTTCTCTCAAGCGTGATGTTGACTGTTTCGTTCGCTCTTACGTTCGAGATTCGACAACGCGAGTTTCTGAGGAGGCTCTTGAGTGCCCTCTGGCAGACATCTCACTCATCCAAGGTTCCACTGATCGAATGCTGTACACATTTAATCGTGGTCCGCAGCCGTCACTCACTGATGCGCTTTTTGCATTCGCTCTGCTGGAGTATTGGGCTTTGATCCATCCGAATCAGGAGACTATGGCTTTCTCAGAACTGGCATTTGGTTCGGGAAGTCCTGGTATCGTCTTCAAACTGGACGAGCTGAGTCTCGTAACGCGGTTGGAGCGGTTGCATGACCTGACCCGTGGTGAACTCAGCTACGCGGATACTGCTGGTCTGCGCCAGGTTTACAGCAAGGGCAAACGGAATCCATTGGCGTTGCTTAAGCAGCATTACAGCACCAGTGCAACTGGAGTGGCCGCATGAAACTATCCGAGTACATCGCAGTCTCCCCACGGTTTTCTAGGTCGATAAACCTAGAACGTGATCTGCTCAGCGATGTTGCAGTTAGCGGCTATGTTCTCACTCCAACTGGCCTTGATTGCATCAGCCAGATCGCCAACGCACTGGACAAACCATCGACCGGAACCGCGTGGACCCTCACCGGACCTTACGGTACCGGAAAGTCCGCATTTGCACTCTACCTGACGCGGCTGCTGGCCAAGAAAGATCAGAGCATTGAGGCACGAAAGCTTCTGCTGCACGCGGCACCCGAGCTTCATGGAAGGCTATTCAGTCGGAAGGCTGTGGCGCAGGAAGGCTTTTGCTCCATTGTGGTCTCCGCAACCAGCGAGAGCCTTACAAAGTCTTTGCTCACCTCGGCTGTCCGTGATTTGCGACGATTCACCGGCAGACGAAAGCTAAGGTCGATCAAGGAATTAGAGCGGCTGGAGAGAAAGGGCGACAAGGTAACGTCGAAAGCGGTGATCCAGGGATTCGGTAGCGTAATTGTTGAGCTCCGACGGCGTAACCTGGCTGCGGGTCTAGTTCTGATTGTCGATGAATTGGGCAAGGCACTGGAACATGCAGCGCGAAATTCTGGCGACATATTTGTGTTGCAAGAACTCGCAGAATTCGCGGCGTCATATGAGACTCCAGGACTTCTTCTCATTACGCTTCTGCATCAGTCCTTCGAGCAGTATGCGGCGGGACTTCGTGCCTCAGCACGCAGTGAATGGGCCAAAGTTCAAGGTCGGTTCGCGGACATCGCGTTTCAAGATCCACCGGAGCAAGTATTAAACGTACTCGCGAAGGCAATTCAGCAACGTCCTGACGCTGCGCTGAGCAAGATTCGTTCGGCAGCAGCTTCTGTCGCGGCCAAATTGTATGAAGTGGGGGCTGCACCGAAGGGTCTCTCAAAGAAAGCCTTTGTGGATACCGCAGCCGCGCTTGCACCAATTCACCCGGTTACCGCTCTCTGTTTGACACGCCTCTGTCGCAAGTTTGGGCAGAACCAACGGTCGCTGTTCGCATTCCTACTTTCTCGCGAACCGAACGGCTTCATGGGTTTTCTGGAGGAGAGCAAGCCAGGTGAATTGTTTGGCCCAGCTAGGCTCTTCGATTACGTTCTCGACAGTTTCGGGTCTGCCGCATTAGTTGGTGATGGTGCTGTGCGATGGGTTGAAACTCAAGCAATCTTGCAACAACATTCCGATTTGCAAGTGGCAGAGCAGGAAGTAATAAAGATTGTCGGCCTGTTGACCTCGGTCGGAGCCTACGGCAACGTTCTTGCCAGCGCTGATGTTCTGCGTTTGGCGGCGAATAGCGACTCGGTTGCGCACACATGCAAGGAACTATCGCGGCGTTCAATTCTTGTGTACAGGAAACACTCCGGATCGTTCGCCCTGTGGCAAGGCAGCGATGTCGATATCGAAGAGCGACTGAAAGAAGCACAGAAGCGTGTTCCTTCCCTCGGCACACTAGCTGCTCGAATGAAATGCCGCATCGTGCCTCCCCCTGTCATTGCAAAACGGCACTCCTTCCGAACAGGTACGCTGCGCTTCTTCAAAGTAATATTCGTGGCTGCATCAGACATCGGAGTGTCGCCCAATGAACCTGAGTCTGATGGGACACTCGTGTACGTCCTTCCCGACTCGGATCAGGATCGGGTGCGTGCAATTGAACTTGCTGCATCTTCCCAGTACAAGTCTAGACCGGATATTGTGCTCGCAATCCCAAGCACGACCGAGCCCCTCAAGCATGGTTTTCGTGAGTTGGAGTTGCTGCAGTGGGTTGCGCAGAACACTCCAGAGTTGCAATCGGACTCAGTGGCGCGTCGCGAACTGCGAACACGACTGACGTTTGCAGAGCGGCAGCTAGAATTCGAGATCGCGAGACTCTTTTCGCCTTCGGCTGTAACTCAGACTTGTTGGTTCCAAGCCGGAATCCAGCGCAGCATCCCATCCGCGCGACTGCTGTCGCGGATGATCTCTGACATTTGTGACCAGGTATATTCAAGCACGCCCATTATCCGCAACGAACTGTTGAATCGTAGGCATTTGTCATCAGCCGCCGCTGCAGCTCGCCGAAACTTAATAGAGGCGATGCTGAAACGTAGTTCCGAAATGCAACTAGGCATCGAAGGATATCCACCGGAGCTGAGTATGTACGTATCTGTTCTCAAGGCTTCCGGGATGCATCGTGCTGCGGAGAACAACGCGTTCGACCTTGGTCCTCCATCCGCGGGTTCAAGCCTGTTTCCTGTTTGGAGCCGCATCGAGCGGTTCTTTGCAGATAGTGAGTTACAACGTCAAACCGTCACGGTCCTCTACGACATCTTGGCTGATAAACCCTTCGGTCTTAAGCAGGGCGTGATCCCGGTCCTGTTCTGCGCATCCCTTCTGTGCCACGACACCGATGTTGCCCTGTATGAAGAAGGAGCATTCGTCCCAGAGATCACAGCTGACGTGTTCGAGCGATTGCTCAAGCATCCCAAGGAGTTTGAGGTTCGCTCGTATCGTGTGTCAGGTGTTCGCAAACAAGTGTTCGAGCAGTATGCGGCCGTATTCGATGCACAGAACGCTCCCAACCTAGTCGCAGTTGTTCGCCCTCTTTTCCGATTCTTTAATCGGTTACCCGACTACTCAAAGCGCACAAGCACGGTGAGCACCACTGCGATTGCGGTGAGGGACGCTTTGTTTGCCGCAAAAGAGCCAGACGTTCTGCTGTTCCAACAATTGCCGGCAGCCTGCGGCTTCAGCGCATTTTCTCCAGCCGAGGATGCCCGTGATTTTCAGAAGTTCTTTAGGAAGTTGCGGGAGGCTCTCGCCGAACTCCAGAGAAGCTACGATGACCTGCTGACCCACGCCACTGATGTTCTCTTCGGAGCGTTTGATGTCAGTCCCAAGAAGGGCCGGTCGGAACTGCAGCTTCGAGCTAGGGCCATTGCTGATTACGCGGTTGAACCTCGGATGAGAGCACTTCTGCTGCATCTAACGGATACCGAACTCGCAGAGGTGCTCTGGATCGAGGCAGTAGCTACTCTCTGTGTGGGGAAACCTCCCCGAACCTGGACAGACACTGATCGCGCTCGGTGCCAGGTTGTAGTTTCGGATCTTGCCCGGAGCTTCAAGCACCTTGAGGCCATGATGTTTGAGGTCTCGCGAGCTGTTCTGAAATCCGGAACACCAGCCCAAGTGTTGAGACTCGGAGTGACGGATCAGTTTTCTCCGGAGATTGAACACGTTGTCACTGTTTCCTTCGACGAGGTCCAGTGGCTCACAAAGATTACGGAAAGCATCGAGAATTTGCTCGCTGAAGAGGAGCTGCAAGCGGCAAACCATGTGGTCATTGCAGCACTCGCGCTGACAGCGAAGAAATTCATGTCAGGAGAACGCAAGAGCACCTTACAAGTCGTCGCGGCCAAGGAGGCGTCATGACCGTTCCTGAGCGTCATATTTTGGGACTATCCGGTGGCAAAGACAGTACCGCACTTGCAATCTATATGAAGGACCGAGTGCCGCAGATGGAGTACGTGTTCTGTGACACCCAGAAGGAACTTCCAGAAACGTACGAGTA
>Ga0224551_1000044_pt1 | contig 12606 bp, 14 predicted proteins | sample 714P32024metaG_FD_179899 | JGI IMG/M metagenome (GOLD analysis project Ga0224551, IMG submission 179899) | Peat soil microbial communities from Stordalen Mire, Sweden - 717 P3 20-24 | ecosystem: Environmental > Terrestrial > Soil > Wetlands > Peat | place: Sweden: Norrbotten County, Stordalen...
CAGACACGCCCTACGGGCGATGACAGACGCAGCCGACGATCCCAGACTGATCCCCAGGCAACTTTCACCAACCTGAGGAGCAGTGATGACCGCACCAGCCATGCACAAGCACGACCAGCCGTTCTCCAGTAGCGGCAAGAAGACCGTCGCAAAACGCTTTGGGCGTGGCCGGATCATCGGCCTGGCCCTGATCGCCGTCCTCACGCTCGGGCTCGGCTACGTCCACTTCGCCGGCAGCGCTACGGCCGTTTCCGTGCCTGCCGGCGCGCATGCAGGCCAGCTGACGCTCAAGAGCTGTTCCTACAGCACCGAAAAGGGCGCCGAGGCCGCGGATTGCGGAACGCTCGTCGTGCCCGAGAACCGCCATGATCCGAAGTCGCGCCTGATCGCACTTCCGGTCATAGTGATTCGTGCCCATTCGGCCCATCCGGGTGACCCGATCTTCCGCCTCCAAGGCGGCCCCGGCATCACCAACATGGTGTTCCCGGACGCGAGCCGTTTCACCGCCAACCACGACGTCGTGCTCGTCGGCTACCGCGGCGTTGACGGCTCCGTCCGGCTCGATTGCCCGGAAGTCGAGTCGGCAATGGAGCACTCGGCTGACCTCCTCAGCGAGCAGTCGTACCGCGCCGTCGCCGCGGCGTACCGGTCGTGCGCGAAGCGGCTCGAGGCAAGCGGTGTCGATCTCGCCGGCTATTCGATGCCCGAAGAAGTCGACGACCTCGAGGCGGCCCGCCGCGCGCTGGGCTACCACCAGATCGACCTGGTGAGCGAAAGCGCGGGCACCCGGATCGCGATGATCTATGCCTGGCGCTACCCGAAGAGCATTCATCGCTCGGTGATGATCGGCGTCAATCCACCCGGCAACTTCCTCTGGGACGCAAAGACGACCGGCGAGCAGATCCGCCGCTATGCCGCGCTCTGCGCCCAGGCGACGAGCTGTCGTAGCCGGACGGCGGATCTCGCCGCGTCGGTGAAGTCCGCGTTCGCTCACGTTCCCAGTCACTGGCTGTTCCTGCCGATCAAGAAGGGCGACTTCCAAGCCGCCGCGTTCTTCGGCCTGATCGACGAGACCTCCGCCGGCGACGGCCCGATCGCCGCGCCACTGACGATCAACACACTCCTCTCCGCCGGCGAGGGCGACGCAAGCGGTGCGTGGTTCCTGTCGCTGATGGCACAGATCACCTTTCCGAGCGCGTTCGTCTGGGGCGACATGGCGGCGATCAGCCGCAGCGACGCCACCTACGCGAAGCACTTCTTCGCGTCGGGAGCAGGCCGTGGATCGCTGATCGGTTCTCCCGGCAACGACCTGATCTGGGCCGGCGGCCTCCTCGTCAACGCCTGGCCGGCGAACCCGGACGAGAACGAGTACAGCCACGTGCAAAACTCGAACATTCCGACCTTGCTGATCGGCGGCAACCTCGACTTCGCAACGCCGCCCGAGAATGCGGCCCGCGAGCTCCTGCCTCACCTCGCCAACGGCCGTCAGGTCGTGCTCTCGGACCTCGGCCACTCCGACGACTTCTGGCCCTACGAACCGGCAGCCGGCACCCGTCTGATCAACACCTACCTCGACACCGGCAAGGTCGACACGTCGCTCTACACCCACAACAAGGTCGACTTCAGCCCAAGCCAAAGCCAAGGCGCGTTCGCCAAGGACATCCTCGGCGCGATGATGGGCTTCGGACTCCTCATGATCCTGTCACTGCTACTGATGTGGCGCCGGGCGCACAAGCGCGGCGGCTTCGGGCGCAAGGCGAGCGCGATACTGCGCTCCGTCTACCTGCTGGTGCTCGGCCTCGGCGGATGGTTCACCGGCCTGATCATCGTGCTGGCGGCATTGCCGACAGTGCCCCTCGACAGCGAACTCATGGCTGTTCTCTCCATCGGCACGCCGATCGGCCTCGGCACCTACTGGGCCTGGGTCAACCGCGACCGGCCGGCCAGGACCACGACGATCGGCATCTGGGTCGCGCTGACAAGCGCCCTCGTCGGCGCGCTGCTGGGATTCAACGCAACAACCGGGCTCATGGCGGTCATCACCACGATCATCGGAGCAGCCGCCGGTGCGAACCTCGGCCTGATCGCCCTCGACGTCGCACGAATCGGCGAGCAGCCGGAGACCGTTCCGGCCATCACCATTCCAGCGCCCATCGCCATTCCAGCGGTCGAACACTGACCCCCGGAGTCCGTTAGCGCGGAGCATGTGGCGGTGTGCTGGTTGCCGCCACATGCTCTGCCGACGTACGTGCGCGCTCGGTGGTCTGAACGACATCACCAAGTTACGGTGGATCCAGCGTGACCCACGCTGCCGACCCGCGTGTTGACGCCTACATCGTCAGAGTCCGCAGGTAGGTGGCAGAGTGCGCCGCCGCGTGAAGGCAGTCGTCTTGACACACGCTGCTCGCGCTCCTGCTGCGGACGACTTGCAGGAGCCCGCGGACATCGTCCGCCCGTTACGGCAACCGCCCTTGTGCAGGCTGGGTTGAGACCGAGGACGCGCCCGGGCCTGCTCCACGGCCCCTCGCCTGACCGGGACTCCTGGCCGCTCGGCCGCGGCTTGGAATCACCTGCGTGTCTACTTGCTCTCGCCCGGAGTGTCGGGCACGGTGCCCGTTCGCATGAGCAAGGTGACGCTGCTGCCTAGAACGAAGATCAGGAGGAGCACGAACCCGATGAGGTCGAGGATCAGCCCGAACGAGGCGATGACGCCGCCGAGGCCGAAGCCCTGAAGGAAGAACATGCTGCCGACGACGATCGACACCCAGCCGAGCCAGCGTGGCAGGACACGGCTGTTGAGCAGGAGTGCGCCGGTTGCGAAAGCAAAGAGGCTGCCGAAGACATCGCCCACGCTCTCCAGCGCGAACGTCGTCAGGTATAGCGTGTAGGACAGGCCGTGGTCGTGTTGGGCACCGTAGGAGGCGATCTTTGCTGCGACCAGTCCGGTGATGCCGATGTCGCTGATGGCGTGGAGGGCAACAAAGAGCACTCCTCCAACGAGCACGAGCGAACCCAGGACCCGCGCGCGATCGGTTTCACCGCGCAGCAGGTTGTGTAGTCCGCTCAGGTAGATCAGGAACGCGACCGCATAGACGATGGAAAGGCCCGCGATCACCGTCAGTTGCGTCTGGTGGGCGTGAAGACCTTTGGCGATCTTGGCCGCCGAGTCGTTCTGGGACAGTCCGACCCCGAGCGCGGCGACGATTTCGGCCACGAGCGCGATGAAGAACACAACTCCCGCGGCCCAGGCGTAGCGCTCCCGAACGCCAGTGTGCCCGTTGCTACCGCCCTGCCGTCCCCCGGCCTGTGCGCTCTCCACGCTCGGGGAGGCTACTCGCGAAGTCCAGGTCATGCTCCCCGACGCCCAAACGACATGCTCCGGTTTCAGGCGGGCGTGGTTTCGGTGTGGCGGAGTTGCTCGAGGCCGTTGAGGACGAGGTCGAGGCCCATGCGAAACTCGAGAGCGTTGTCGTATCCGGACTCGGTGAGCTTCGTTGCGACCTCGACGAGTACGGGTACTGGTACGGGTACTCGTCGAGCGCGCCGATCGTCTCCGCTCTTCTTTGTGCGGCTTGTACGGCCGCGACTGTCGGACAATCGTGTCCCGATTGCCAGCGCTATCCGCAGCGCTACACGCTCCCCCAACGAACGAACAGCAGGAGCCGGGGGATGTCGTCCACTCGTTACCGCTATCGCCCAGTGGGGCTGGTGTCGGGTAGGCCCGCCGCTAGGGCTCGGCGAGGATCGCGTGGGTGCCGATGCGCCGCCAGATCACGTGCGGCTCGTCGACGAGGACTGCTGTCGTGTACTCGAATGTTGCGCGCCCGTCCGGCGCGAAGGTGACCTCCCAGATGCCGGGGTGGCCTTGGACGCGGTGCACACGCAGCGCGGGTGGGAACGCCGGCGGCGACTCGCGCAGCGCCGTGATGAAGAGAGGCAACATGGCCAGGAACGCGTGCCGCATCTCCGGGGAGAGTCGGCGGAACTCGCGGTTGAACCTGGCGAGCGCCTCGAACGTCGGCACGCGCTAGGCGCTAACTCTCTGGCGGCAGATCGTCTGCGGCCGCCGCGACGCGCTCGAGGTGCGCGACGAACTCCTCATCGCGAAACACGCGCCCCTCGGAGTCGCGGATTACCTCCGAGAGCAGCTCTCGCTCAGGGCGCAGCAGCAGCGTCCCATCCGCGCGACGCTCAACCAGCTCATAGGAGCCAGCGATCCCCGGCTCTGAGAGAGTGATCCGCTTAGAGCGCGAAGCCATACCTGGATTGTCGCAGGCCAAGGAGTCCAAATCGAGCGGCCGACGAAGAGGACCCCCATCGACACCGCGCTCGCAGTAGGAGACTTTCCGCGCAGCGCGGCCTGGCTTACCCGTACCTGGCGAGTCCGGCGGCGGCCGGGATGACGGGTGCTGTGCGGTGGTGGACGGTGTCGATGATCTCGGCGTTGTCGATGCCTTGTAGGTAGATCGAGGTGATGCCGAGGTTGGCGTGCCCGAGTTGGCGTTGGATCACGACGATCGAGACGCCTTCGCGAGCCATCTCCACGGCGTGAGCGTGGCGGAGCTGGTGCGGCGCGAAGCGGCGTCTGACTGCTGCTTCGACGGCGGTTCGCCGCAGCTGGAAGCGGACCGCGTCCTGGGTCCATGGCCGGCCTTGGTTGGGGCCGTTGATGATGCAAAACAGCGCGCCGACACGCAGTTGCTCACGGATTTGCAGCCACGGTTCGAGCTGCTGCCAGCCCCACGCGTCCATGCCGACTTCGCGGCGCTTGCCGCCTTTGCCGCGGCGCACCAAGATCGCGCCGCGACCCGGGTCAAGATCGCTCTCGCTCAAGGCGAGCGCTTCGCTGACACGTAGCCCTGAGCGCCACAGCACGACGATCATGCCGCGCAGCCGATCGGCCACTGGGCCTTCGCCGGCAGCGCGCATAACCCTGACGATCTCCTCCACCGTCGGAGGATCCGCCGGATAACGCAGCCCCTTGTTCCTCGGTGAGCGACCGGCGTGATAACCGGGGACCGTTGCCGGGGATCGGCGACGACCATTGCAGTCCAGCAGAGCGGCTCCACGGCTCCTCCTTGCGTTGCGTAACACGGAGAGAAATCGTGCTCCGACATGCCCCACCCGACCAGCAGTGGACGCAACCTTTCAGTCGCCCGACTGGGCGGGAGCGAGAGCGGACGTGGCCAACGACGCGACGGCGGTTGCGCTACTGCTTTCACGCGAAAGGAGTCACGGAGGGCGGCGCCCCGCTTCGCTGCTGCTTTCGCCCGGCAAAGCGACTGCGCGCTGCGGCTCTAGTCCGGTTCGTCCTTCGAGGCGGGGCTATCCGGCGACGCATCCTTGGACGATGTGGAGCAGTCTGTGCGGCGGCGCGGCGCCCCAGACGATGTTGTCGGCGCCGGCGCGGTCGACCTCGCCGTGAACGCGCCTAACGTTTTCGATCACGCGCGGCACGGCCGCTTTGGCGAGGCGAGCATCACTATAGAAGCCGACCAGAACGGTGCTCAAGTCAAGGTTGAGCTCCCCGGCAGGCGCATAGCTCTCACCAGCAGGCTTAGGCTGCAGCGGAAAGACGAGACCGCCCACCACGCGCAGGCCGTGCGAGAGCAGGCACGCCCGGGCCTTCCCGATGCGTACCGCGACCGGACGCAACGCGGCAGGAATCACGAGCCGCGAAAGCTGGCTGCACGCCTGCGCGTGTTCGAACACTGAGGCGGGCGTCAGGCCAGGTGCCAGCCGCTGAGCAAACTGCGAGGAGCAGCGATATCGCTGGCCGTCGCTCAGGACAACCGTGCAGGTGCCCAGCGGAGTCCCGAGCCCTGGCAGCGGCCCCGACGGTGAGGTGCCCGACGCGGACGTCGCGCAGCTCATCGACGGCGAGATCTGATCTGCCGCGGTGCTGGCGGCCGAGCGCGAACTCGTCGTGCCACTCCCACCGCCGCAACCAGCAACTCCGACAACCACCAACACGCTCGCGAGGAGCGAACGACCGGCCCGAGAGCGAAAGACGGGCAAGACACCGACGAGCCGATGCGCCGCTCGCGACACGAACCGCCAGCCTATCTACCCCTGCGTGGTACCCGCTCCGAGCTGTCACAGCCGCTAGGGGCGGTCGCTCCCACTCCCACGAAATGCAGTCACGCGCGCGCAGGCCGGTGGCGTTGTCCCGTTGCGCGATGAGCGAGCGCCGGGAGTTACTCCGCGTCGTTGCGATGCGCGGGAAGGTCGAGCGCGGCTATCCGGCGCAGGATTCCCGCGAGGTGCGCGAGGTCGTGCCAGATCCACACCTCTCCCGTCGATCCGTCGCTGAGTAGCTCGCGTAGTCGTTCAACATCTTCGGTCAGGCTGCCCGCCTCCGGGACCGGCACCGACTGCAGATCGAACGTGGCGGCGACGCCCACTTCCCAGTAGGGATCGGCGCCCAGCGCGATTTCGTTGCCGAACCGCTCTTGGACGCGCGCAAGGATGGTGTCGAGCGCGGCACGCAGCTCCTCGACGCGGATAGTGCTCGACGCCACAGGCGGAAGCATGACCGTTCGACGACACAGCGGCCTGCACCCTCTGCGGTTCTCATCGGACGCGCCTGCTCCCACGAAATGCGGTCACGCGCCAAGCACACCCTTAGGTGACCGCGTTGCGCGATTAGCAGCCGCTATCGACGCCAGTGGTCCGGACCGTCGGCCTCAAATGTCGATGCGAAAACGACGGCTGCCTCGGCACCTCGCGGATCCGCTGTGATCGCCGACAGCTCACCAGCGATCGAGCCGACGATTTGCCTCGCAACGTCCGGCGCGCGCGCAAAGTCGTTCCGAAGGGTCACCCACCACCCTGAGTCGAGCCACAGGACCACCTCCTCGTCGAGACCAGTCCGACGTTCGCCTTCGGCACCGAGGACCACCTGGATGTTGTTGCCACCGAGCGGCCTTCCGTCGCAGACGACCGTCATATCGAATCGAAGGAGGCGGCCTGAGAGCTGGCCGCCAGCCCAGGTACCACTCTTTGGTCGAAGGCGATACGTGGCGATCGGAAGAGCCTACAGTCGCCCGCGAGCGGTGCTGCCGCCTTGCGATGGACGCGAGTGACGAGGAAAACGGTGAGCGCTCGGGCACCGTCACGACCGCCGCCCACTGTCGGCGCGGCAGGCGGCGGTGCTTCGTTACTCGCGGACGTAGTAGTCGCGACCGACGCCATCAAAAGCTACCGCCGTTGCGGCAGCAGTTCTTGAAAGCGCCTCCCGGACCCGCACGGGCACGGGTCGTTGTTGCCGAGCTTTTCGACGAGCTCGACCTCGCCGCCCTTCACGCTTCGCTCGCCCCGCTTGACGCGCGCCTCGGAAGGGAATCCGTGGCGCCGCTTGCTCATCGGCTCAAAAGGACCGTTCTATGTCGTGCTTGCTGGGCATGGTCACTCCTTTGGTCACACGCGGAACGCGGCGATCCACAAGTCGCGCTGGAATCGAGGAAATCGCCGGCTCGGGCACGGTACCGCACGTTGTCGCAAAATCCGAATGCAGTCGTCCGCGATTAGGCGCCGAACGTGACGGGGTTGCGCGACCTGCGATCGCGAAGGCGGGCCGCGGCTGGCTTACGCGCGTGGATCGGGTCGCGGCCCGCGCATGAGATAGAGCGTCGGGCCGTTGTACTCGTCGTCTGCATCGACGAGCTCAATCCAGAACTCGCGGCCCGGGAACTGCTCGGCTACGGCAGCTCTCCAGGTGCGTTCCATGAGGCGGGCGACGTCCATCAAGACCTCGTCCTCGCTTGGGCTGTCCTCGGTGAACATCTCGTTGCGTATCTGCACGCGGTTGAGCGTCGCCTCGACGCGCTGCAGATCTCCGTCAAAGTCCTCGATGCACCGCGCGATCGTGGCGTCGTCCGCGCGATGCTCGATCAGCACGCATCCGCGTCGCTCCACGAACACCGGCCAGAACAGGTGACCGAACGCGAGCGCAATGTCCGCATCACCCCGCTCGTGAATCTCACGCCAAGGATCGTGTGGCTTTCGGTCCACGCCGCGGACCGTAGCGCGCCGCGATTCACGGTCGCACGTCGCCGCGCTGGCGAAGGATAGGAGAGGGCTGGCTGCTCGGCGCGATCAGAGCAGCCACGCGCGGGAGGATCGGGGTAGAGCGCACGACCGCTCGAGGCGCCTCCTCATCACGCGGTCGTGCGCTCTTGGCTGTTCAGATCTGAAGCGCGGCGCTCGCGGACATCATCGGGGCTCTGCGACCGTGGATCGTGTCGATGATTTCAGCGTTGTCGATGCCCTGAAGGTAGACGGAGGTGACGCCGAGGTCGGTGTGCCCGAGCTGGCGTTGGATGACGTTCAGCGGGACGCCTTCACGAGCCATCTCGACAGCATGCGCATGGCGCAGCTGATGCGGCGCGAAGCGCCGGCGCACACCAGCCTCGACGGCGAGATGGCGCATCTGTGAGCGGACTCCGCTGGGCGTCCACGGCCGGCCCCGGGTCGGTCCGTCGATGATGCAGAACAACCTGCCAACCGGGAGCTCGCGACGGAACTCCGCCCATGGGCGCAGCCGGTCCCACGCCCAGTCGTCCATGCCGGTTTCGCGGCGCTTGTCGCCCTTGCCGTGACGGACGAGCACCGCGCCGCGCCGCTCATCGAGATCGGATTCTGCGAGATCGAGCGCCTCAGCAATGCGAAGACCCGCGCGCCACAGCACGGCGATCAGGCCGCGCATCCGATCGCCCTGCGGGCCGGAGCCGGCTTGGCGCATGACGGCGACAATCTCCTCAACCCGCGGTGGATCGGCCGGGTAGTGCAACCCCTTGTTGCGCGGCGGACGGCCGGCATGGTAGCCGGGCATCGCGGCCGGTGAGCGCCGCCGGCCAGTCACATCAAGCGTTCCCGATACAGGCATCTGTCGCTCCATTTCGTCGGGCGCCACCACGCGCGGCAAACGACCAGTTGTGCGAGGACGGCGCTAAGCGGTAGAAACGGCGGACTCTGCCGACACATGCTGCGCACCAGCCCCGTGACTGCTCGTCGCGCTGAGCGACAACGAGGCGATGACTGTGGTGAGCGACTGCTTTCGGGGCTTTGCGACAGCCTGCTCGCCCGGTGATCGCGCATCCCGGCAGCCTGTGATCGTCAGGATGCTGCCTTAGCTAGGGCTCCCTCATCGTCCGACCGGCCGAGCTAGCGGACATCGTGCCGCTCCTGCGACGCGGTTGGTGTTCGAGTCCCAGGATCTAACCGCCCGGCACGGCAGCAGTTGCGGCCTTGAGGAACTCCTTAGACGCGGGCAAGCACACGTGCACGCGTAACGCGCGTCGCCTAGCCACAAACAAACTTAGCTGCGGGTGCTTCGCCGCGGAGCCGATCGCTACCAGCTGCCGTTGACGCAGCCGCCCTTTGTGTCCGTGTCGGCTGTGTTCGTCGTCGCGGTACCCGTTGTGATCGGCCAACCACTCGGATACGTGCTGCCTCCGGTAGTCGTCGGCGTCGCGCAGAAGCGATAGATGACACCGTTCGCTGCGCGCTCGATCTCGAACTGGTCGTTCGTGCTCGCCGCCTGAGCGACGAGATAGAAGTCCCCGTTGGTGGCGCTCGAGCCGGGGCCCGCGCTCACGATGAACGCGTTGTTACCACCAGCGGCGGTCTGAATCGTCGACTCATACGAGTTCAGTGTCGCCAGGGTGAGGTCCGTGCTCGTAAAGGCGTTGCCGTCGTCGGTACCGATCGTCAGAGCCGTCGTCTCAGCCGTCCGCGCAAGCTCCTTCGCTGACGCGTCATAGGCCTTCGTGGTCTGACTCAGGAACGACGGAATCGCGATCGCGGCAAGAATGCCAATGATCAGAATCACAACGAGAAGCTCGATCAGCGTGAACCCCCGATCACCCTGAATGCGTTTGTAAGGCTCCGTCACAGCCATATGGTTCCCTTCGCACGTATCGATTTGGAGGTGTCCTCCGTCATCGACCATGCGCGCGCAGCCGCGCACAATCGCAAGCCGAATTGCGGATCGGTGCCAGCGGCTGCGGAATCGGTTTCGGGACCAATTTGGGACCAAGACCGCAGAGGAGCGCGCACACACGCGCCAGGCGCCCGAAAGCGCTCATCGCGCTGCGTGGCGTGACTAATCCGAGGCCTCCTCGTCGACGCGGCGTCGGGGCAAGCCAGCGCCTGCTGAGCTGGTTCCGAGTCGCCGAGACGCTCGCTAACACGGGACGGGGTCACGTGGTGGGGCGCGGGGTACGCAGCTCCTTTCGCCCGGGAAAGCGAGCGTGTCGATTGGCGTGGCCAAGAGTGCTGCTGCTCGTCCGTTGCGGGCGTGTTGTGATCGCCTTTGGTGTGCCTGCGTTTGGCGACGGGCGGGATCGCATCGGCTTGGGGCGGGCTCTGCCTTCGGGATGTCACGGGTCACGCGTGAGAATCGTGCGCCTTGACTTTGACTTGCAAAGTATGCTTAGCTTTGTGCCTCAAAGCCAACGGAGGAGCATCGTGCAAGGACCACACGACATCGGCGACACGACGACAGACAGCGACGACGATGGGCTCGATCCGCGTGAGGCGGCCAGGTTGCTCGCTAAAGCCGAGCGGGACGCGAAGCGCCAGTTCAATCTGAGTCCGCCGCGGATCATGGTGTTCGGGGGCGCCGTGATCCTCGTCGCATATGGCGCGCTGTGGCTCTCGACGCGCGGACAGCACCCCTATACGGGACCGAGCCTCGGTGTAGTCGCGCTCGTGTATGTGGCGGTGATCGTTGCGATCGCCGTGTCGGTGAAGGTCTACCGGCGCGCGACGGCCGGCGTCAGCGGGCCGTCGGTGCGGCAGCAACAGCTCGAGGGGATCGCGATCCTGGTGTCTTTTATTCTCGGGAGCCCCGTTATTCAGGGCGCGATGAAGAACTATGGTGCCAGTCACGCGATCGTCTACGGCGTGATCCCCGCCGCTGGGCCGCTGATCGTCGTTGGCACGACCGTGCTCGGCATCGCCGCCAGCAAAGCCGACTGGCCGCAGTTCGCTGCCGCACTCACAGTCGTGACCGGCGGCGTCGTCGCAGCGTTCGTGGGACCAAGCGCGGCGTGGCTCGCAGCCGGGATCGCCCTGGGGGCAGGCGTGACCGTTTACGCCGCCGCGACCGCCAAGCGGCTCAGCCCCGCGTAGGGAAAGACCGATGGACACCGACGCACTGGACCCGGTGATCCACGCTCCCGCACGGCTGCGAATCGTCGTCACGCTCGCCGCACTCGCGGACGGAGACTCGCTCTCCTTCACCCGCCTCGGAGACATGCTCGAGCTGACGCCCGGCAACCTGATCACGCACCTGCGAAGGCTCGAGGACGTCGGCTACCTGACCAGCGAGACGACCGGCAACGGCAGAGCATCGCTTACCTCGATCACGCTCACCCGCAAGGGCCGTGTCGCGCTCGACACCTACACCAACGCGCTCCGAGACATACTCGGCGGCCTACAGGCCACGAACGCGCCGCACTCGCCCGGGCACACATAGCGTGGAACGAAGCGGCCTTAGAAGCCACGAGACGTGCGAGTTGGACGACTGGCAAGAGTCCGCGACGGCGCAGAACACGCGACCCTTTTTGCGATAGCAGCAGTCTGCGTGCCAGCAACAACCTCGCTCCCTTGCGCGACGAGGAGCTGTCGCTTGCGGCTGGGCGCAGGCGCTGGTCAGCCGCCCCGGCCCTCGGGCCTCGGCACTGCGGTCGGAGGATTGAGCAGATGAACGTCCGGGATCACCGGATCGATGGTTGAGTGCTTGGAATGCTCATGACCTTGAGCGGATCCTGGCCTGCCACACGAGCGATGTCGAGCTAGTGGTCGCGACGGTGGTTAATCGCTGGGGCCGGCCCGACGGTCGGTTGCGTGGCCGCGATGAACTGCGAACGCACTTCAGCCGCGGCTTGGAACTCGCGCCGGACCTGCCATTCACCGAGGAAGCGCTGCTCGTCTCGCCCGACGGCTACGCGCTGCTATACCGGCGAGAGAACGACAACCGAGCACTCGACGCAGTCGAACTCGACGCCGACGGGCTCGCCCGACGCGTCCATGCCTACTACGAGCACGCACAGGCATAACGACGGACGGGTGACCGCTCCCGTCCCAAGCGATCGTCAGTCACCGCGATTGAGCGACGCTCGCTTGGTGTGTGACTCGGTCGGGCGAGCACCCGGGCGGCGCGACCGTTTACCGGCGGTCCCGCCACGGAGCCCAAGTGGGGACGACCGCCTACAGGTCGTTCGAGACAGGCCGGTAGCGAAGGTAGACCACGCGAGCGAAGGTGTGCGTGTCGACCAACTCCAGATTGATCGTTTCGTCGAGGGGCGGGACGTAGGGCGTGCCGCCGCCGAGTAGGACAGGGCTGACGAACAGCCGCCACTCGTCGATCAGCCCCAGTTCCATACACGCGCGGGCGAGGCCGGCGCCGCCGACGGCGATGTCCTTTCCGGGCTGTTCTTTGAGCCTTGCGACCTCCTCGCCGACACCCTCCCTGGCCAGCCTGGTGTTGCCCACCACGCTCTCCAGCGTCGTGGAGAACACGACCTTCGGCAGGGCCTTCCAGATCTGGGCGAACTCGATGTGCTCCTCGGACAGCGAAGTCTCCTGCGCGATCTCCCA
>Ga0224551_1000045_pt1 | contig 12586 bp, 11 predicted proteins | sample 714P32024metaG_FD_179899 | JGI IMG/M metagenome (GOLD analysis project Ga0224551, IMG submission 179899) | Peat soil microbial communities from Stordalen Mire, Sweden - 717 P3 20-24 | ecosystem: Environmental > Terrestrial > Soil > Wetlands > Peat | place: Sweden: Norrbotten County, Stordalen...
AGCGGATCGGATGGCATCGCCAACCCTCGACCGAAGGGACAGCGATGACCGCTTTGGGGGGAGCCAGTCCCCGTACACCGGCTCGCGTGTCGCGCGTCCGACTATTTCGGCCGATGGGCTTGATTGCCATCGCGTGCCTTACTTTGACCGCGGGCTCGGCTACCCCCGCTTCGGCGCACGGAGCTCCGCTCCCGGACTGCGCCCACTATATGAACTACACGGGCAGTGGCATCCCGCCGGGCAGCGGCATCCCGCCGTGGGGATTCCACGCTTCGCAGTCGTTCCACGGAGGGGGGAGCGGTTTCGCGTGGGGCTGGGGGGACAACAATCTGAATACGAACTGGATCTCCGGCAAGATCTGCCAACACGTTCAAGCTCCTGCGAGCATGATCGCGATTAAGGTCGGGCCGCTCATCAGCTATCACTCCCACTACGCGGTGATGTGGGGCTACCCGGGGAACCTCATCAAGACCTCCTTGACGGTCACCGCGAGCACGGATCCCGCGTGCACGGTCGGCACGAACGGACACATAACCATGTTCGCCAGCTACAACGGGGTCCGCAGCGACAGCATGCAGTTCTTCTTTGCCGCCGGCTGCAGCGACCAGGATCACCTCTATCACGGTCCTCAGGTGGTCGCACAAGTCCCACCGCTCTAAGGGGATCATCCAACCCGCGGCCCGTTTCGCCCGTTGGAGCAACGCACGGAAATCTGCCGCTCGTTACCGCTCTCGCCGACCGCCGGTAGCCCCTGGCGGAAGCGTACGACGGACGTGGTCAGCGGCGTTCGCGTTGCGTACAGCGTTGATAATGATGGCCCGTGCCGGGTGACCCAGAGATTCATGTATCCAGGTCGCGCGACGTGCCCTCCGCTCCGGTCGGTGTGCGCTTTGAGTTGTTTGTCGATGACGTTGAAGCCACGATTCGCTTCTATCGAGCGAACCTGGGCTTGAGGCCGCCCGAGAATTACGACCCGGATGGTTACGTTCCGCTAAGCGCCGGCGCCGTGACGATTGGCGTTTCTCGCGCGACGAACCTCACGCCCGACCACTACTTCAGTCCCGAGCGGCTGGCGGGTCCGCGAGGTGTTGGCATCGAGATTGTGATCGAGGTGGACGACGTCGACCGCTACCACGCGTTGGCTGCGAGCTGGGCGGCGCGGCACGGCGGGGACGTCGAACCGCCGACAGATCAACCTTGGGGGCTCCGAGACTTCCGAATCGCCGACCCCGACGGCTACTACGTCCGCGTCACCTCACGTTCGTAGCCCTGACGGCGCAACACCCAGCGTAGGACCCCGCCGAAACGGTCGCTCCGGCTCCCGCCCAGATCCGAGCACTCGGGTCGGGGTGTTCAGCCGAGGATTTCTTGGACGTCCTCGCGACCGTGATCGGGATTACATCACTATGCCGCGGGGCTCTCGTTGAGTGGATCGGAGCGGCCCTCGAGGTTGACGATGGGGTTGCGGCGCTGTATATTGCAACCGGTTGCAAACGCCCGACACTCAAATGAAGACGATCGCCGACCTGGCGCGCTTGGCAGGCGTCTCGAAGTCGACCGTCTCTCGCGCGCTGAACGACAGCCCGCTGATTGGCGGCGAGACGAGGCGGCGGATCCGCGCGATCGCGCGTGAGCATCGCTTCCAGATGAACGAGGCGGCTCGACGGCTGAGTCTCAAGCAGAGCCAGATCGTCGCGCTCGTGACGTACGCGTATCAGCCGGACTGGGCGGTTGCCGACGCGTTCTCGCTCGAGATCATGAGCGGTGTCTCGACTGGGCTGCACGCAAACGGCTATGACCTGCTCTTGATCCAGATCACGCCCAAGGACACCGAGTGGGTGGGACGCTACCTGGGTTCCGGTCGCGCCGACGGCTTCATCGTGATGGCGGCAAGCTGCACCCAGCAGCACATCAGCACGCTTGTCGAGGCAAACGCGCCTTTCATCATCTGGGGCAGCATGCCGGCGTCGCATGACTATTGCTCCGTTGATGGAGACAGCTTCGCCGGCGGTCGGACCGCGGCTGCCCACATGCTGCGATCCGGACGAAGGCGCGTTGCGTTCATCGGCGGTCCTGCCCGAGCACGCGAGGTCCAGGAGCGATACCGCGGTTACTTGGCCGCGCTGCGGGAGGCCGGCACGCAAGCCGAGGACGCGCTCGTCGAATACGGCGACTACTCACCGGCCTCGGGAGCCGCGGCGATGCGCGCGCTGCTCGAGCGTGCAGGCGATCTAGACGGCGTCTTCGTCAGCAGTGACCTTATGGCGATTGCCGCGATCGAGGAGCTTCACGCCCAGGGCCGGCGTGTTCCCGAGGACGTCGCAGTCGTCGGCTACGACGATGTGTCGCTCGCTGCGCACAGCGACCCGCCGCTGACGACGATCCGCCAGAACGGGCCACTCGCGGGTCGGCTGCTGGCCGAGAACCTGGTCCAGAATCTGCGGACCGGTGCCGTCACGAACGTCACCATCCCAGCGGATCTCGTCGTCAGAAAGTCCGCATAACCCCTTTTTGCCCATGAACGCAACCGGTTGCAACCGCGATCAAGGAGTTCGCCGATGACATTTCCCGCCACCCCCACGCAGCTCGCAGTCAACCAATCCGCGCCGCAGCGGCCGGTCTACGACATACCGCCGGTGATCATGCGCTCGCGCCGCTTCGGGCGGATCCCGCGGCCCTACCTGCATCTCACTCGCGCGCGGCCAACGCAGCCGGCCGGTGGCTCGCACGAAGCGATCGCCTGCTACCGCGGCGCGGTGCTCGCGTCCGAGTGCCGGGTCCGCTTCGACGACAAGGAGTCATGATGAGCCTTCCCGAGGTGACTTCACGGGAGCAGTGGCTGGCCGCGCGCAAGGAGCTCCTGGTACGCGAGAAGGAGCTCACGCGGTTGCGCGATGCGCTTAACACGGATCGCCGTCGTCTACCGATGGTGAGGATCGACAAGCCATACGTCTTCGACGGCCCCGGCGGCCGGACGACGCTGCTCGAGCTGTTCGGCGAGCACCGGCAGCTGATCGTCCAGCACTTCATGTTCGCGTCCGATTGGGAAGAGGGCTGTCCGAGCTGCTCGTCAACGGCTGACGAGATCGCGCCAGGCGTTCGCGCTCACCTCGAAGCGCGGAGCACGGCATTTGCAGTGATCGCGCGTGCGCCACTCGCGAAGATCGAGGCATACAGGGCGAAGCGGGGATGGTCGTTCCCGTTTTATTCGTCGTACGGGAGCGACTTCAACTACGACTTTCACGTTAGCTTCGACGAGGCGATCGCGCCGCTCGAGTACAACTACCGCACCAACGAGGAGCTCGTGGCGGCCGGTCTCGACTGGCTCAAGGACGCAACAGAGATGCCGGGGCTCAGCTGCTTCCTACGCAACGGCGATGACGTGTTCCACACCTACTCCGCCTATGCGCGCGGCACCGAGTCGACCGTTGCCACGTACCAGTTCATCGACATGACGGCGCTCGGTCGCCAGGAGGACTGGGAAGAGCCCAAGGGCCGGGGCGGCGAGGCCCGCGGCGCCGTCCCCGACTTCGCCGTCTGAACTCGAACCACAACCGCGAAGACCCCGCCTCGGGCGGCCTCCAACGCAGCGTTCGCTGGTTCGGAACTCCGTCTCTTTCATCGATCCAGTCGCCTCCGGCGACCTCTGTGCACAGCCATTGCCGCTCTCAGAGCCAACCTACGAGCGATCCGCGACAGGTTCCTCCGTTGGGTCGGTGACCGCGATGTCGCTCTGTGTCGGGATCCAGCGTCGCAGCGTCTCCATTAGCGTGGCGCGCCGAAGTGGTTTGCTGATGTAGTCGTCCATGCCGGCCCCAAGGCATTGCTCGACGGCGCCTACCATCGCGTGGGCGGTCATCGCGATCACCGGCGTGTGGTGCCCGCCATTCTCGCGGCGGCGCAACTCGGCGGTTGCCTGGTAGCCGTCCATCATCGGCATCTGGCAGTCCATCAGGACCGCGTCGTAGTGACGCGTGGAGAGCATTTCGAGCGCCTGCACTCCGTCGCTCGCAACTTCGGTCTGGCAGCCGCAGGCCTTGAGCGTGCGCACGGCAACGATCTGGTTCACGAGACCGTCCTCGGCGACGAGCAGCCGTGGCGGCGTCAACCACTGCGGGCTAGCAGTCCCGGTGACGCCGACGACACCGGACGGTTGGCCGTTGACTGCGACCGCGGCGGGGAGCGGCAGCTCGATCCAGAAGGTGCTCCCGGCGCCCGGCACGCTGTGCACGCTGTGCACGCCGATTGTCCCGCCCATGAGCTCAGTGAGTTCGCGTGCTATCGCGAGACCCAGGCCGGTGCCGCCGTACTTACGTGTTGTCGAGACGTCAGCCTGCGTGAACGGCTCGAATATCTGGTCGAGCTTCGACGGCTCGATCCCGATGCCGGTGTCGACCACCTCGATGCGTACGATCGTGTCGTCGTCGCCGCGTGGCTCAGCGCTGGCGCGCAGAATGACCGTGCCTTCGCTCGTGAACTTCACGGCGTTCGAGACCAGGTTCAGGATGACCTGGCGCAGGCGATGGCCGTCCCCGTGGACCTCTTCGGGCAGTGCGTCATCGACCTGGACATCGAGTTCAAGGCCTTTTACTCGCGCCTGCGCCGCCGCGGCGGCGCACGCGCCTCGGATGGTCTCGCGCAAGCAAAAGTCGGACAGCTCGATCTCGAGGTGCCCGGCCTCGATCTTCGAGATGTCGAGGATGTCGTTGACGAGCTGCAGCATCAGCTCGCCAGATTTGGCCACTTGCTCGGCGAGCGACCGCTCGTCGTCGTCGAGCCCGCAGTCGAGTAGCAGCTCGGTCATCCCGATCACGCCATTCATCGGGTTGCGGATCTCGTGGCTGATGTTGGCCAAGAACGCCGACTTCATGTTCGATGCCTCAACCGCCGCATCAAGCGCAGCCGCAAGCTCGGCAGCCACCCGGTTACGCTCAGTCACGTTCAGGCAGAGCGCTAGCCGGCAAGCGCGCTCATCGATGATGACATCGTCTCCGCTGACCTCGACATCGATGACGGTCCCGTCCTTGTATTGATGTCGCCACTGCTGTGCCCCTCCCGAAGAGCCAAGAGACTGCGGGAGCTCGACATCGCCGGCGGCCTCGGCTGGCATCAGGTCATTGATCGTCATCGCTAGGAGCTCTTCGCCCGTATAGCCGTACGCCGCGATGGCGCTGTTGCTGACGGCGATGATCTGCAGTGTGTCGCGGTCGTAGGCGAACATCGGTTGCGGGTTGTGTTCGAACAGCGAGCGGTATTGCGCCTCCCTGGCCGCGAGAGCCTGTTCGGCTTCGATCTGCGCGGTGATGTTGCGAGCGATCCCCCAAGTGCCAACGATGTTCCCGCGGTCGTCGCGCAGCGGCAACTTGGTTGTGCTCGCCCACCCGTCCGGGCGACCGTCGGCGAACGTCTCGCGTTCGAGCTTCGCGACCATCGACTCGCCGGTCTCGATGATGCGCCGCTCATCGGCGAGCGCCTCGCCCGCGTGCAGCTCGGTGAAAAAATCGGAGTCCGTCTTTCCGATCGCCTCCTCCGGCGGTCCGTGATGTCCGACAGCGCGACGCCAGCCGTCGCTGACAAGCAGGAGGCGACTCTCGCGGTCCTTGAAGAACAGAATCTCCTCGCTGCTCGAGAGCAGGTTGTCCATGCAGAGACGCTTGATCTCTTCTGCAGGGAGATCGCTCGAAGCGGGGCGATACTGGGAGCCGTACAACACAACCTCCGGGAACTAGCTAGGAGTACCCGTATGTATCGGCCTCGGCGGCAGTAACGGTTAGCCGGCCTGATCGCGACCGGCAGGATCTGCGCGATCGAGTCGACATCTTCGATGCGGTTCATCTCGTCCGGGCTCGGCTGAAATTCGCGGTCCGGGTAGATAGAAGGCGCGCTCAGGCGCGTGGCCTTCGGCGAACTCTCGGGGCGGTTGCGTGCGCTGGGGTCAGTCGACCCGTACAGACCAATCCTTGCTCACGCAAGAATCGGTCCCGAAACCGGTCCCGAACTCCGCAAATATCGCCGCGCGTCAGCGCCTCATGACGCCTGGCGAGTGGCCATGTATCAGACCTCGGTGACCGCGACGCCGGCGGATTCGAGGATCGCTACGCCGTCCAACGGCGGGTCAGCTAGCCAGGCGTTGTCGACATTGCGGGCGTGAGCGACCACATTGAGGCCGCGCTCGCCGAACTTCTGCGCATCGGCCACGAGGACGACAGTGCGCGCGCGGCTGATCATCGCACGCTTGACCTCTGACTCGAGCGGGTCGGGGTCGGTCAGAGAGCCGTCGGCTTCGATCCCTTTGACCGAGAAGACGACGCGGTCGACGTAAAACCCCTGGATCGCGCGAACCGTGTCGGCACCGACGAGCGAGCGCGTCAGCTTGCGGAAGTTGCCGCCGAGTCCGATCAGGTCGAGGTCCGAGGCGCCGCCCTTGCCGACGATGTTCATGACCGGCACCGAGTTTGTGAGGATCGTTGCGCTCAGACCCGTCTCGATCATCTCCCGCACGATGTAATACGCCGAGCTGGAGGAGTCGATGAACACCGTCTCGCGCGGGCCGAGGGTTGCGACGACCGCGGCCGCGATCCGGCGCTTGGCCTCGACACCGTGACCGAGGCGACTGTCGAAGGAGTCCTCGTGCGCAGCGAGATCTGGGAGCACGGCGCCACCGTGTGTGCGGCGCGCGTAGCCGGCCTCGGCGAGCAGTGCCAGATCGCGCCGCGCCGTCATCGGCGACACGTTGAACAGCTCCTCGACGGTCCCGACGGTCACGCTGCCGCGCTGGCGTAGCTCCTCGAGAATTTGACGTCGTCGCTCGGCGGGAACGACGTCTCGTCTGCCTGGCGCGACGTCACTCATTACGGCTCAGCGGCGTGTTTCGATCGTCTGTTATCGCGTAACGGGAGCCGCAGATGTCGGCCTTCCCGGGCCACAAGCCTACACGGGAACTGTGTCTGCAGCCCGAACATCCCCGCCGTCTCATGTCACGATCACGACCTCCAGCCGGCGCGGTCCGTGCACTCCCTCGACACGCTGAAGCTCGATGTCCGAGGTCGCCGAGGGTCCCGAGATCAGCGTCAGTGGACCGCCTGACTCGCGCACCGTGTCGCCGAGCTGCTCGATCGCCTCCGGGACGCTCGCGACAATCTGGCGCTCCCGCACAACGCAAATGTGCAAGTCTGGCAGCAATGTCAGCGCGCGGCGCCCTTGGCCGGCACCGCCGTCGAGGACGATTGTGCCGGTCTCGGCGATCGCCAGCGCGCACCCTGTCAGCGCGCCGCCCGCACCGTCGAGCCGGCGCAGTGACAGCCGTGGGTGGTCGGGCTGGCACTCGATCCCCGTCGGGCGCCAGTTCTCTGGCAGGTCGGTGGGGATTACGAGCGATGCGGTGCCGTGCCTCCGGCACGCGGCTTCGATCGCCCGGCGGAGCGCGGCGCCGTCGCGTGCGACGCGCGTGACGCGAGCGCTGTATGCGCCGCAGCGTTCGGCGAACAGGTCGGCGACGGCCTGCGGATTGTCGTCGCCACTGCGGTTGTAGCGGGCGGCGTCGTCGTCGTCCTGCAGCTCGTCCCAGGTGGCCGGCTCGGCGACCGGCACGTCGACGAGCGCGACGCGAATCCGTCCGAGAATCGTCTCACGCGCGCTCATGGCCGCTCAGCCTTCCGCCTTTCGGCCCGCTCGCGCTCTCGCCACCACTCGCGGAACGTCTCCGGCGCCGGCGCCGGCAGGTCGCGGACGGTCTGCCAGCGCGCGAGCGGACCCGGCAGGCGGCGGGCGATCCGTCCGTCGCGCACGAACGGGCGGCTGATCGCGCGCGCAACCCGCTGTGCGCGCTCGTAGCGGCTTCGACTCGCGAATACACGCGCAAGCATGCGCATCGCCTGTGCCTCGCCGGGATCGCCGGAGTTCGGCACCTCGCGGGTCACTCGTCCACGCAAGTGCACGAGGATCGTCGGGATGTCGATCTTGACCGGGCAGACCTCGTAACAGGCGCCGCACAGCGACGAGGCCCAGGGGAGCGAGGTGCCGCTGCGAAACTCGCTCAGCTGCGGCGTCAGGATCGCGCCGATCGGGCCGGGATAGGTCGACTCGTAGGCATGGCCACCGGTGCGCTCGTAGACCGGGCAGACGTTGAGGCAGGCAGAGCAGCGGATGCAATTGAGCGCCTCGCGGCCGATCTGGTCTGCAAGCGTCGCGCTGCGCCCGGCATCGAGCAGCACGAGGTGGAACGCGCGTGGCCCGTCGCCCGGCGTGACGCCCGTCCACAGTGAGGAGTACGGGTTCATCCGCTCTGCTGTCGAGGAGCGCGGCAGCAGCTGCAGCATCACGCCAAGGTCGGCGAAACGCGGCAGGACCTTCTCGATTCCCATGACAGTGATCAGTGTGTGCGGCAGCGTCGTGCACATCCGTCCGTTGCCCTCCGACTCAACCACGCAGATCGTCCCGGTCTCGGCTACCGCGAAGTTGGCGCCGCTGATCGCTACGCGCGCCGAGAGGAACTTTCGGCGTAGGTGGCGTCGCGCGGCCTCGGCAAGTTGCGCAGGCTCGTCGGTGAGCCCGGCCGTGCCCGGCAGCTCGCGCCGAAAGAGTTCGCGTATCTCGCCTCGATTGCGGTGGATCGCCGGAACCAGGATGTGCGATGAACGGTCGTGTGACAGCTGGACGATCAGCTCGGCCAGGTCCGTCTCGATCGCGGTGATCCCGCGCCCTTCGAGCGCCGCATTCAGCCCGATTTCATCCGTCGCCATCGACTTGACCTTGACCACTTCGTTGGCACCGGTCGACGCGATCAGCTCGCCGACGATCCTGTTTGCCTCGCCGGCGTCGCGCGCCCAGTGAACCTGGCCACCGGCCCGCACCACCGACTCTTCGAGGGTCGCGAGGTGCACGTGGAGATGGCGCATCGTGCGATCCTTGATCCGCCGGCCTGCCTCGCGCAGCTGCTCCCAATCGTCGAGCTCGGCCACCACGCGTGCGCGCTTGTCGCGAATCGTGTGCGTTGCATGTCGCATGTTTGCGCGCAGCTGCGAGTCGGCCAGCGCCGGACGCGCCGCGGCTTCGAAGTCGTTGCTCACTGATCTTCCTGCGAGGCCAGGATCTCGGCGAGATGTACGGTGCGAACCCCGGCACGCTGGCGCGAGAGACCGCCGCCGATCTGCATCAAGCAGGAGGAGTCGAGGGCGGTGCAGACCTCGGCGCCCGTGTCGAGGATCGCGCGCAGTTTGTCGGTCAACATCGCCGCCGACGTGTCGGCGTTCTTGACCGCGAACGTGCCACCGAAGCCGCAACACGACTCGGCCTCTCCGAGCTCGATCAGGTCGATCCCACGGACGGCCCGCAATAGCCGCAGCGGCGCATCGCCGACGTGCAGCAAGCGCAGCGAGTGACAGGTCGGGTGGTAGGTGACGCGATGGGGGTAGTAGGCGCCGACATCTTCGATCCCAAGCTCGTTGACGAGCAGCTGCGACAGCTCGAAGACGCGGGGCGTGAGCCCTGCGACCGCGTTAGTCAGCTGATCGTCGCCCGAGCTCGCGGCAAGGCGTGGATACTGGTCTCTAACCATCGCCGCGCATGAGCCCGACGGCGCAACGACCGCGTCGAACTCATCGCTCCCGAACGTCGCGACGAAGCGGCGGGCCAGACCTCTGGCTTGGGCCTCGTAGCCAGAGTTTGAGTGCATCTGCCCGCAACACGTCTGCTCCTGGGGAAACGCAACGCTATGGCCAAGCCGCTCCAATACGCGCACTGTCGCGATCGCTGCGCCCGGGAACAGCGTGTCGCCTAGGCAGGTCGCAAAGAGTGCGATGCGCACTGGTGCGCGCTCAGCGCGGGTACGCCGCCGCCACGCCGCCGTCGACGTTCAGCAGGTTCCCAGTGCTCTTGGCGGAGCGCGCAGGCGAGGCGAAGTGGAGGACCGATTGGGCGATGTCCTCCGGTAGGATATTCACGCCGAGCGTCGTGCGCAGGCGGTAGTGCTCTTCGAGCTCGTCAGGATCGATTCCGTAGTTGGCGGCACGCTCGGCACGCCAGCCGGAGTCCCAGATCCGCGAGTGCGCGAGCACCGCGTCGGGGTTGACGCTGTTGACGCGGATCCCGACCGCGCCACCCTCCTCGGCAAGGCAGCGCGCGAGGTGGAGCTCCGCCGCCTTCGCCGACGAGTAGGCTGCGGCGTTGCGCCCTGCGACGAGGCCGTTCTTGGACGCGACGAAGATCACCGAGCCGCCGAGCCCCTGCGGACGCAGCATCCGGAATGCGCTGCGCGCGACGAGGAAGTAGCCGGTCGCAAGGATCGCCTGGTTGCGCTCCCACTCCTCGAGCGTCGTCTCCTCGATCGGCGCGCTCGAGGCGATCCCGGCGTTCGAGACGACGATGTCGACACCGCCGAAGGCATCGATCGCGGCGGTGAACGCGCCCGCGACAGCCGCCTCGGAGGTCACATCGCCGGCGAACGCGACGCCGCGGTCGCCGAGCCCGGCGACGGCTGCGCCGGCGCCTTCGCCGTCGATGTCGAAAGCGACGATCACCGCGCCGGTGCCAGCGAGCCGCTCCACGATCGCGCGCCCGATGCCGCCGGCGGCGCCGGTCACCAGCGCGATCTGGCCCTGCAGCTCGCCCGGTGGCGGCGCCAGCGAGAGCTTGTAGAGCTCGAGCGGCCAGTACTCGATCGCGAAGCTCTCGGCCTCGGTCAGGGAGACGAAGTTGCTCATTGCGCTCGACCCGGCCATCACCTCGATCGCGCGGTGGTAGAGGTCGCGCGAGACGCGCGCCGCGGCGAGGCTGCGCCCGACTGCGACGAGGCCGACGTTCTGGATCAGCACGACGCGCGCGTCGGGATCTCCCGGCACCGTCGTCTCGTCGCCGTGGCGATCGACGTAGGCGCGGTACTCCTCGCGGTAGGTGTCGGCGAGCTCGATGATCCGCGCGGCCAGCGTCTCGAGCGACTCGCTTGCGGGATCGAACGGGATCCACAGCGGCACGCGCTTGGTGTGGACGAGGTGGTCGGGGCAGGCGGCGCCGACCTCGACGAGTCGCGTGGCGTCGGCGGAGTCGACGAACTCGGTGACGCTCGGCGAGAGGTCGCTGATCAGGACCTTCGCGTTCTCGGCGCTGACCGCGCCGCGCAGCGCCGGAAGGAGCTCGCGCAGCCAGCCGCGGCGGGCCCCCTCGTCGAGCCCGCCGGCGTCGGCGCGCCCGCCGAACCGCGCCGACGAGCCGGCGCGCTCGTTGACAAACTCGGCCGCCTCGTTGATCACTGAGATCGTCTGGCGGTAGGCCTCCTCGGCCGACTCGCCCCAGACCACGAGGCCGTGCTTTGCCAGCACGACGAGGCGCAGCTCAGGGTTCTCGCGGACCGCCGCGCCGACCTGCTTGGCGAGTGCGAAGCCGGGTCGGATGTACTCGATCCAGGCAGCGTCGGCGCCGAAGCACTCGACGATCAGCTCCTTGCCGCCCTGGGCGCAGGCCAGCGCGTTGATCGCGTCGGGGTGGGTGTGGTGGACGTGCGCCGCCGGCACGAACGCGTGCAGCAGCGTCTCGATCGAGGAGCGCGGCGCCGCCGGGTCGAGCTGGCAGTGCGCGAGGTAGGCGACCATGTCCTCGTCTGACATCGCGTCGCGCTCGAACAGCGGCAGTATGTCCTCGAGACGCAGCGGCGTGAAGTCGCCGGCGCCCATGGTCGCGAGGTCGCAGCCCGAGCCCTTGACCCACATCGTCGCGACCTCGCGGCCGGCGTGGTCGAGCGAGAGGCCCTTGGCGGAGGTGTTGCCGCCGCCGAAGTTTGCGACCGAGCGGTCGGCGCCGAGCAGGTGTGAGGCGTGCAGAACCTCGCCGAGCGTGCCGGTGGGCCCGCCGTCCTCGGGACTCGACCAGCGGTCGGGCGCCGGCGTGATCATTGGCGTGATGATGTTCACGTGCGGGCCTTTCGCGTGATTGGCGCGGTCGCGGCGCGGCGCTCTGCCGCTTGGGCCAGGTAGCCAGAGGAGCGCAGTTCGGCGATCGGGTCGGCGGCGGCGCTACGGGCTTCGCGGACCTTCGCGCAGAGCGGGCGCACGTCGGAGTTGTAGGCCGCGAGCAGGACTTCGTGGCCGCCGAGCACGTCGCCTTCGAGCTGGCGCGCCGCGAGCGCGACGCGGTCGACGCGCAGCGCCTTGGCGTAGGCCTCCTGCAGGTTGACGACGCTCAGCACCATCGCCTCGACCTTCGCCTCGACGTTGTGGGACTGGTCGATCGTCAGGCGTGGCAGCGCACGCCCCGAGCCGATCAGCTCGCAGAAGATCAGAAACAGCTCGAACGGGTTGGTCGAGCCGACGATCAGGTCGTCGTCGGCGTACTTGCGGTTGTTGAAGTGGAGGCCGCCGAGACGCTCGACGGCGGCGAGCTGGGAGACGATCTGCTCGACGTTCGTCCCGTGGAGATGGTGGCCGAGGTCGATCAGAACGCGCGCCCGCTCGCCGAGCTGCTGGCAGATCAGCAGCGCCGAGCCCCAGTCGGGGATGTCGGTCGCGTAAAACGCCGGCTCGAACGGCTTGTACTCGACGAGCAGCTCCTGCTCAGAGGGGAGCGCCGCGTAGAGCTCCATCAGGCAGTCGAGCAT
>Ga0224551_1000046_pt1 | contig 12474 bp, 11 predicted proteins | sample 714P32024metaG_FD_179899 | JGI IMG/M metagenome (GOLD analysis project Ga0224551, IMG submission 179899) | Peat soil microbial communities from Stordalen Mire, Sweden - 717 P3 20-24 | ecosystem: Environmental > Terrestrial > Soil > Wetlands > Peat | place: Sweden: Norrbotten County, Stordalen...
AAAGTTGCAATCCATTGAGTGTTATTTCGGCGCGCAATCCAGCTTTCCGTCAGGAGTGAGCACTGGGCAGAAGTAACCTACGGGCCTGGAAGGTAAGGCGTGGGGTGCCGATCTGCCGCAATCACCGGTGATGCTGAATCCACAATTCAAAGGCGCTCAACCAATCGACGTGTTTGTCGTTCCCGTGGGCACGTGGTCAGACGGATCCGCTGCTCCGGTTATGTGGGACCATTACATCTAGAAGCAGTGCACTCGTCTATCTCACTTCGGATACCAGGAAGTCGAAACGAGAGAGCCAGAGGTTCCATGATGAGCGCCCGCGAAATTCGGGATCAGAAGACCATTGCACGTGAGGTGTTTGTTCAACAAGCTGCTCACGCTAATGCGGACGTTTCGGCTAGCCCACTGCGGGGAGCTACGATTTGCTCCACCAAGAGTAGACGGGATTACACTCTCGAATCGACAGCGGACGAGTTCTGCGAAGCTGCAGATACATCATTGCTTCCGGTAATCCGAGTTGATGCTGCAAACCTCTTCCGAATCTTGCGCCAGTTCGAGGTTATAGCAAAACGACAGGCGCCACGAATCGCGTTCAAGGCAAAGGGTAGCATCCTATTCTTGGATTTAGCCGAGATCGTGGCAGTGCAAGCCGAAGGTAATTACGTTTCGTTGCGACCCCGAACTAATTCCTATTTGGTGCACGAGTCCCTCTCGTCCATGGCGGAGAAGCTCAAACCCTACGGTTTTATTCGCATCCACCGCTCGGTCGTCGTGAATATTTCGGCCGTGGAGGAGATCCAACCTTTACCGACGGGGGAGTACAGGCTGCGTGTAAAAGGTGGGAAGGAATACTTGGTAACGCGTACATACAAAGACAACCTCAGAGATCTGGCTCAACTGTGGGTAGGCTCAGAGCGCCTTTGCGGCTAACAGGGAGCACAAGGTTTTACCTCGTTATTCCGTCGTAGCATTCCCGATCGTCCCTTACGAAAAGTCAGGCCGTAAACAGCGCGGCAGAATGAATGCTGGGCGTTTGTTCCAACATGGGCTGTATTGCACGAGGTCTCGTCCGCGTACATCGATTGCAATGCCAGAACGGAGAATATGCGGCTAACCTGTAGTTCAGCTTGAGGAAATCCGTCGCGTAATCGCAGGCAATTTTGGCCAAGACACGCGAAAGATGGGGCGCCCGTGATCATCCAACCCGTAGGGCATCACTGATCCGAACGGAAACCCCGGCTGCTTGCGCGAAAGGGTCGAGAGGCTTCCGATGCGGGCCATGTACACCAAAGTTCGTGCTCGCTCGGCAAAAGAAGGCTCGGGGACGCGGGCTGACTCGCCGCGCCAGTGCCCGCGTGTTTTCTGATGGAAGAGGAAGACATCGCTTTTCCCTCCTGGCAGTTTAAATAACCTGGGTAGGGGTTGCACATGGAGGTCGCGTCCAGAGAGAACTCGAACTCAAGTGTACGCCATTCGGTACTTTGAGCTATTTTGTTCCGCCCATAATCGGTTCGTAGCTGCGGAATGAATATTCGGGATTGGCCGAGCGTTGTTGCTGACTCAGAGAGCCCTCAGAAGGATCTGACCCACTACGGACACACAACCTGCAGCCCGTGGCCTGGGAATGGATGCCTTAAGACTGACCGACAGTCACTCGGTCAGCTACAAATGACTCTTCTTCCTCAGAAAGATGGCGAGACGATAGAACGGGCGGACGTGCGAAAACTAGTTTCGCCCACTATGAGAAATGAAGCGGTTGGCAAGCTAGCCGAATCCATCAAGAACCCCGGTCATCATCTCCCACACGCCGGTTTATGGATAGCTCGGTCGGCCTTATTGACCGGAGTCTTGAGTGAAATCGGCAGATTCGACAATTAGCCTTTTCATGCGGAAATCCAATTTACTCTCCTGCCCGTATTCACAATGTAGGCGGGTCGCTGCAGGGAATTGTGTTCCCTGATACGGCCCTGATAATTCCCTGTTCCGATTTGGCGAAGTCGAGCGTTAACTCCCGCAGAATGTGCTAACTAGAGAAAAGAAGTGCTAATTTTCGGGGCCCGAAAATCGCAAATTCCCTGTTAAACTCCCTGTTAGCAGGGAATTCTGGCGGACGGAGAAGGGTTAGCGCCAGACTGGGCGCTCCGCCATTTCAACAAGTTACGAAGAACGGTTCGCTCTTAAGCCTGGAACTAGGCGGCGGCCTTAGAACCGCTATACCACTGCTCACCAACGGGAAAGACTGTTGGCAAGTCTCGTCGAATCAGGAACATCCTTCGCAGGTGGCAGGCTGAAGAAACCGGACGAATCGAAAATAGTTCGAAGCACACAATTCTGCCACACCAATGCCGAATTGCTCATCCGATATGCGGTCGCTGGACCACCGGGGCCGCCTGTCACGATCTTTCCATCAACAGCTTCGCCTAGGGGCGGTAGTCGTTGTCGTCGCGAAAATGACGGATGGTCTTGCCGTGGACTTCGGGGAATTCGATAGTGGTGCCTACGCATAATGCCAAAAATTGTACGGCCCCCGCGCGCTCTGGCCAAGGCCAAACGGTTTGCGCTTGGAGAGTGCCTTTGAACGGAAAGTCGGGCGCAGCCGATCAACCGCTCTCAATGACTATTATCAGGAGGAGCCCGAACTACGACTTCGCTGGGATTCATCACAAGATGCAGCGGGGATTATGATGTGCGCTAGTTTCCGGATTCTGTCGCTTTCCTCTAGAAGGGGGCATGATGGACAAAAAGGAAGCAAAAGTTGATTTACCGTCGGGTAAAGGAACCATCTCGACTCGCGCTGAGCAGAAGCAAGTCGAGGACCGCCAGGCAATTGGTGCAAACGTAGTTTACGAGACCATTCGGCGCGAAGGCGAAGAGGAACTGCATCGACCCGCGGCAGCACTGGCGTGGTCGGCGTTCGCTGCCGGACTTTCGATGGGCTTTTCGTTTGTCGCCCAAGGGGTACTCATGGCTCACTTGCCGGATCAGCCGTGGAGACCATTGATCGCCGGTACCGGATACTGTGTGGGATTCCTCATCGTCATCCTGGGACGCCAGCAACTCTTTACGGAAAACACTCTGACCGTAGTCCTGCCTCTCCTATTACGGAAAGATTTGTCCACATTGCTGCGCATGCTTCGTTTGTGGATCGTGGTACTGGGCGCGAATCTTGTTGGAACATTCTTGTTCGCTTTGTGCGTCGGAAGAATCGGCATCTTCGATGCGCGTACCCAACAGTGTTTGACAGAGATTGGTGCCACCCACATTGGAGTAGGTTTCGGGACTGTCTTTGTGCGATCCATTTTCGCGGGTTGGTTGATCGCGTTGATGGTATGGCTCCTTCCCGGCGCGGAATCGGCGCGAGTCAGCATCATCATAATTGTGACCTATTTGGTGGGAATCAGTGGATTTGACCATATCATCGCAGGATCGACCGCGACGTTTTTTCTGCTTGTAACGAGATACATCTCCGGGGGAACATATGTTGTGCAATTCTTCCTTCCGACCCTGATGGGCAATGTCATCGGGGGACTGTCTCTCGTGGCCGCACTGGGTCATGCGCAGGTCGTTGGGGGAAAGGAACAATAGAGGAAAGCCGGGGGTCTGTGGACCGTCACAGCCAACTGGGTCAGTCTTCTTCCCGTTCAATGCATCTTGACCAACTCCGCGATGACATCCGACTGTGTCAGAACCACTCCTAGCTGTCGCGGGAGGCGTTGGCAGTGCTGATTGCGAATAAGGGTCCCAAGCCCATCTGAGTGCAGCAGAACATCTGCCCACGTCGGGCGACGACGAGCCAAAACCCAGCTCGTAACTATCCAGAGGAGTCGTGGCAAATGGACTCCCCCACTGTGTTGTCAATTTGGAACGGGGCTGGCAGTTTCAGATTTGTTTTAGAATCGAGCAGTTTTGAACAGTCTGCACTAATCTGCGAGATATAGAATCTGAAATGTAAAGCAAAGTGCTACTTTCACATGGTCGGAAGGGCTGGACTATCGAAGACGAACAGTGTCAGAGGATCGGCGGAGGGTATAAGGCAATGAAGTTCAGATTTTTACTGTTTCTCTGACTGGAGCCCATATTTTATCTACGCCGATTCAGAGTCCAAAACGTCATGAAAGTTAAACTGTCGCATTAAAAGGCGCTGCTCTGGCCTCTTCGAGGAAACAATGGAATATGACCCATATCACAAATAAGCCGATACCCAAACTGCACAAAGCTCCCCAACCACCCCTGTCATACCGCGGCGCAACCCCTGACTCAGACCGTGCCAAGAAACCACCGCTCGCCGAGCCCGCTGCCACTGAGCAGGAACTGAATCCCGGAGATCGCGTCGAGGGTTTGGGCGACTTCGGAAAGCCGACGGGAGAATTCGGCACGGTTGAGCAAGCCAACGAAGACGACGCAGTCGTTAAATGGGACGATGACGGTCGTAATCGACTCCACCAACCGTCGCTCAAGAAGGTTTAGCCCGCAACCAGCGCTCGGCCAGTTTACCGAATTGGCACTACCCAGCAACAGAGCGACCCTGACGAGCAAGGGCCGCCCTATTTCGGCAGTTCGGAAGGCGCTATCTGAATCTGAATAGCGTGAATGTTGTCGGACTTTGAGATGTCCACGGAGACTATTCCAAAACTGCCATTCGCATCGCGCGCCCGACTAGTTCGCGTGCCCTGCGCTCCGGAGGTGCCTGGGCGCACCGCATCGATGTTGACAGTGGTCACTTGCAGGCCGGATCCGGGGTCGCCGGGGTTAGCTTGCTCCACTTGCTGTTCGGTGACTTGCTGACCAGTCGGGCTAGTCTGCCGGCTGGTGGTTGCGCGCTCAACCAAGTGCAGGCTGCCGTCCCCAACCGCCCCTGGGATATTGATGGAATAGGTTTCCACTGTGTTGCGCCTTTCTCCAGAAGCCATCGCCGCCTCGTTGCTCACGATACGAGACACTTCGCCTAGCTTGCCTTCAGCGTCGGGGAGGGAGACTCGCTCGTCGGTGCTGAGGTTGTCACCGTCTTGCCTGGTGGTAGTTCGCCGCATTTCGCCCACTTGCCAATTTCCGGCGCCATCCGGCCGCAGCATAGTTTTTTGAGATTCAACCGTGCCATCTGGAACTCGTTCGCGGCGTTCTTGCACCCTCACGGCTGGAGCCAGGCCACCGTTGACGCCGGGGAGCATCACGGTGGTTTTCGTCTCCTCCACATTCGGACTTGTCTTTTTTGTCTCTTCAGTTTGGCGCTGAACCAACTGAAGATTGCCATTGGCGTCGGGATTGGAGGTCGAGCGTACTACGTTCGAGTCGCCTCCGGCGAGAGTGTGTTTCTCTTCTTCGATTACCTCTACCAGTTTTCTCACCCCGTCAGCATCGCGATCGAAGGTGCGGGTGGTGGTTCGCACGGTGGTAGCGTCGACTTGCACCGTTTCCTTTTCAATGTCCTGGTAGGGTTCGAAACCTCCGTCGGACCCGCGGCGCTCGACTGATTGCGTGTCCAGGGTGCGATTGGCGCTCTGGGTGTGGCTCGAGATGGTGTGTGTGGCATCCGCATTTTCGTTGTGCGAGTCCGTTGTGGCCGTCCAGGCCTTGTTCGCTTCGTCTGTTTGGGAATCGGATGTTTGCGCCCAAAGCGCGAGACTAGAACAAAGATACGCTCCGATCACGAGCAGCATGAGTTGGCTCAAACGCACAGCCCGGGACGGGCGATAAGGATAGTTGCTTGATAGACGGTCGGCGGTTGCCGATCGCCCAGGTTCATAGCGTTCTTCATTTCGTGCGGAAATATTTGTGGTCGGCACGTCCATTATTCTCTCGCTGCGAACATTCGGGGTAGTGGGTTGTGCTGTCCAATATTATTCATTCCCATCTTTTATAAGGGCCTGGATTTTCATAAAAACAACTGCCGGATAGGCCGAAGTGCTGGCAGGGCCTTTTCAAAGGTTAACAACGGCTGCTATCGTTTACCAGGGTTCGTTTCCACGGCCTCGGCTGCGGAGAGTTTCCTATCTCGGTGTGGCTCGGCGCGCCGGGCACCCGTATGCAGTTCACAAGGTTTCCTGGTCACTGCACCACAGGTCGGACAAGGTACGGATAAGATCTGTTTCAGGGTGAGTTCTTTGGTTTTCACTGCGACATAATGCGCCGCTTTGGAGCGGGAAAATGGTCAATATTGCTCATTTTCAATAAGTTAGCCAAGCGGCAGGGTAAATTTTGGCGGCCAGAAGTTTTTAGCAATTCTGTGCAAAAGTGAACATCTTTCATGGTTGCAATTGTGCCAAATTTAGGGACGTGTAGGTTCCTGTCTAGAAGAAGAGATTCCATGGCTCCAACCCTGCCGGCCAACAAAAAGTCCACTTTCGACGCGAACAAATTCCTTGCCACTATCGGCGAGGGCAGAAGAGTCATGGTCTTTCCCAAGAAACAAACAATCTTCACGCAGGGAGACGCGGCTGACGCAGTCTTCTACATCCAGGAGGGTAAGGTTCGACTCACGGTCGTATCCAAGATTGGCAAGGAAGCAACCCTGGGCATATTGAGTGCAGGAGAGTTCTTCGGAGAAGGTGGTGTAGCTGGACAGCGTTTACGTATGGGGTCTGCAAACGCAATGACGGACTGCGAACTTCTACGCATTGAGAACAAGGCAATGATGCTCGCGCTACATCGGGAACATACGTTCTCGGATCTGTTTGTAGGGTATCTGCTGGCACGGAACATCCGATATGAAGAGGACTTGGTTGACCAGTTGTTCAATTCCAGCGAAAAGAGACTGGCTCGGGTTCTGCTGTTGCTGGCCCGCTTCGGTAAGGAAGGCGTGCCCGAAACTGTGATCCCCAAGATCAGTCAGGAAACGCTCGCGGAGATGGTAGGCACAACCCGGTCGCGCGTCAGTTTTTTCATGAACAGGTTTAGGAAGTTAGGGTTCGTTGACTATGGCGAGAGCGGTCTGCAAGTTCATAGTTCACTTCTAAGTGTCGTTCTCCACGACTAGCATCCGCGCTGAAATCAGCGCAAAGACAGCGATAAACAGTTACTTGCTGGATCTAATCCCTTGCTGGGCCTAATCCGGCGAGCGGCGCTATTTTCGTCGCCACCAGCACCTCCAACAAAGTCGCTGTTACGAACGCTTCCCGAGATGGTGATGAGTGCTTCGGAGACGAGAGGGTGTTGCTCTGACAGAATGTCTAGACGGTCACTCACGTTGTAGAGTTGTTGAACTTCGTTCAGGATCTGATTCGAATGCATAGGGTACGCGGCTTTCTTTAAAAGCCTAAGGAGAGAAAACTTCAGATGGACTGACTTAGTTCAGGGAACCTGAAACAGGAGAAGGTGGTAACCACCTCATTTTTATTATATCACCCACGCACACCTCGTACTGTTGCAGCCCCTGAGCCTATTGGGCGCAGGCACAGGCCGACACGAGCGGCACTGTGTTGCAGTCCACTGGTGGAGGCTACGGCGCACGGTCGCGCTAACATCTCAGGGAGTGTGGACACCTATAATATTCTGAAACCTGAGCAATTTTGAACAGTCACCAAATAGGCCACCGTTGTAATTTGTTAGCAGATTTGAAGGAGCTATGCGGCGCACCGCCGTTTAGTTCCTCTGGTGGCGCAGCCGTATATTCGTATACAGGAAGCTAGTTCATCCACCCGCTGCGCCACATCTCACTTTTTGAACGTTTATTCACACAGCAAGTCAAGCAACTCGGCCTGCTCGAACCTTTTGTGACCGCGACGGCAAAGCATCTTTCGACAGTGCCAATCAAACCATGAACGAATTCTCTTAGGAAGATCAGAATGGAACCCCGTCCTAATCTCCGCATGTGAGCTATTTTGCTCAGACGCGAAAGTCTGCCCCTGTCATTCTTTACTCTCCTGAGTGTGTAGACAGAGCCCGCGAACGCTGATTCGCAGCTCTTATTCTCAGGGCGCTGATTCTCAGGTCGCCGCCGGTTGGCTCCTGATCAAGTTCCGCAAAGCGACCACCTCCAGCCAATCGGCATTCTTCATCGTGTGTACGCCGCACAACTTCGCGGCGGGGCGCGATTTGACCCTACAAAGCTCTCGAGATTTTGCGATCGGGCAACACCTCCAGGCGGATGACAGGCGTTGGCCCGCGAAACAAAGGAAGGTCCGGTAAAAGCTCATGCCGCTAATTCAACTCATGGAAGTTCTCATCGTGGTGGGTGTCCTCCTATGGCTAGTGAATCGCTTCATTCCAATGCAGGCATCCATCAAGTCAATTTTAAACGGCGTCGTGGTCATTGCCGTGGTTCTGTGGTTACTGAACGTCTTTGGCATCTTTCACTCGATTTCCCGGCTCCACGTTGGAACCTGAGAGAAGCAGTCAAGGTAGTCAAGTAAAGGATAAGTATTCGGGACGCCGCAGGATCGGAGACTTGAACCGCTCGTATCCGGATGAAGCCATCGGCAACCCGGTCAACTCGGACAAGCAGGAAGCTTGCCCTTATGGCAAGCGTACGTAACTATACGACAATGGAGGCAACACACATGAAACTAGTTGGACTTATGACCACAGCAGTTCTGTCTTTGACCCTTGCAGTGGCGGCTCCGCTGTTCGCTCAAGAGCCGCGCGATCAGCAGGAAGAACAGAAAGCCAAGCCCGAAGAAAAAGCACAACCAACCGCAAAGCAAGACGAGAAGAATGCGCAGCAGCAAGACAAGAACACCAAGCAGGAAGAGAAGAACACACAGCAACAGGACAAGAACAACCAGTCGGCGGCGAAGAACACGCAGCAGCAAGACAAGAACACCAAGCAGGAAGAGAAGAACGCACAGCAACAGCAGGCTAAGCCGGTGCAGGAGGCGCAGCACGCCGGTGGTAACGGTGGTGGCGGAATTCCCGCGGACCGTTTCAAGGCCAATTTTGGACGGGAACACTCGTTTCGCGTCAGCCAAAGCGACTACAGCAACCGCCGCTTCCAATACGGAGGCTATTCGTTCGGATTCGTTGACCAATGGCCCAGCAACTGGCTCTACACGCAGAACGTTTTTGTGGTAGAGATTAATGGCGTCTATTACCTTTGCAACCCGATGTATCCTGGCGTCAACATTGCACTCAGCTTCACAATGTAGCGCCACGTCTGGTGCGGCTTTGAGGGGCGCAACCAGCTTAACTATCCATCGGCGCGGGTCCACCGCTTGGGCTCGCGCCGCTTTCTCTAACAACGCGAGGTCGTCTCGGAAAGGTCAGTGGGTAGATCCTCGCCGAGATAGTAGGCAAACTCGGTCGCGCGTCAGTTTCTTCATGAACAAGTTCAGAACGTTGGGCTTCGTTGACTATTGGGAGGGGGGGCTGCGGATCCATAGCTCACTTCTAAATGTTGTTCTCCACGACTAACATTCGCGAGCCCTAATCCCACAAAACCTAACCCTCCCAGAAAATGATGAGCAAATCAGCCCGCCCCGATTCTTCCGTGCCGAGAGTTGCCCCAGTTCGAGGCATACGATTGCTGTTGAAGGCGGTTGGCCCGGGCATTATCACGGGCGCTGCCGACGATGACCCATCCGGTATTGCCACATATTCTGTTGCGGGCGCGCAGCTTGGCACCAAGCTCCTTTGGACTGCACTTCTAACCTGGCCATTGATGGCTGCGGTTCAGATGATGTGTGCCCGAATCGGAATGGTGACGGGACGGGGCTTGGCCGGGAGTTTCAAACAGCGATTTCCAAGTTGGCTGCTGGGTGTCTTCATCATAGCCCTGCTTGCCGCGAACACGATTAACATCGCAGCAGACCTTGCCGGCATGGCGGATGCCGCTGCAATGTTGTCAGGCATCAATGCCCACTTGCTGGTAGTGGTTTTTGCACTCTTAATCTCTTGGGCAACGGTTCGACTCCGTTATCACCAGATCGCGAACGTGCTCAAATGGCTGGTATTGGCTCTCTTTGCCTACCCGATCACTGCGTTTGTGGTGGGGGCTGATTGGGGCCAGGTGGTTCGCGATACTCTCGTTCCGTCGATGCCACAGACCAAAGATGAATGGTCGATGCTGGTTGCGATTCTCGGGACCACGATTAGTCCGTATTTGTTTTTTTGGCAGGCGAGTGAAGAGGTAGAAGAGGAAAAAGCGGTCGGTCAGAAAACGCTCGCTGAACGGCGAGGAGCAACCGCCAAAGAACTTCAGCTGAGGCGAATGGATGTCGGTGTCGGCACGTTTTTCTCGAATGTGGTCATGTTTTTTATCATCCTGACGACCGCCATTACCCTCAACCGACACGGCATCACGCATATCGAGACGTCTCGCCAGGCCGCCGAAGCCCTTCGGCCGATTGCGGGCAGGTTCGCTGCGAGCCTGTTTACCGTCGGCGTTGTCGGAGTAGGATTTCTTGCGATCCCGACGTTGGCGGGGTCAGCGGCCTATGCATTCGCGGAAACGCTTGGGTGGCGCCAAGGCCTGGACAAGAAGTTGAAGCAGGCCCGCGCGTTTTACACGCTTATTCTGCTCTCAACCGGAGTCGGCGTCGGATTGGACTTTGTGGGCATTAACCCCGTGAAGGCACTCTACTGGACAGCGGTCATCAATGGGTTGCTGGCCCCCTTCCTTCTCGTTGCCATCCTGATCGTCGCGTCGGACAAGAAACTGATGCAGGGCCAACCGAGTTCACGCCTGGCATGGACCGTCGTCGCGATCACAACACTGGCGATGTTTGTCGCGGGCGTAGCCATGTTTGTTGTGTAGACAGCCGATCTCTATGATTTGATAAGGGAGAGTCGGATTCTGACAACGCCGCTATTCCGCAGGGTCTTTCTGCCGCGTAGCCTTTACCCCGGAGACAATACCGATGCCCACGAGTACGATTGCGCCGACGACAATCCAGCGCGTCGGCATGTGCCAGGTGCGCGCCGTAAATCAGTCCACCGGTCAAAATCGCAAACCCCATCGCGGAAAGTCCGAACGACATAACAACTCCTTACCGAGTCAGCCGTGGCGGGTGTGCGCGAGAACTCGACTTGCTGGCTTCCGCCAGAGAGCAGCCCGGAATGGGGCTGGCCTTCGCCCTCTGGTACGCGTCAACGCCGGGGTTGTTCCTACAGTGATGGTGATGAACTGGCTTTCTGATCCTTGACCTGCAGATCGTTCACGACTTGCTGAACGTTCGGCACGCCGGTCGCCACCTTCCCGGCACGCGTCCGCTTTTCTTCCGAGTTCACCTCTCCGGTCAGCGTGACCACGCCGCTCTTCACTTCGTATTTCACGTTGTCGTGCATCTTGTTCTGGATCAGGGCAGCGTCCAGATTCTTCTCAATGCCTTGGTCCAAGTCCGAGTTCACGGCCTTTGCTTCCTTTTCTACACCAACGGGAATCACGGCAATCTGATCCGCGACAACCTGCGCACCGGCGAAGGACTTTGCCAGCGATTCGGCGTCTGACTTAGCGTTGTCACTGGCGACCTGTCCGCCGAGGGTGACGACGCCCTTGTCGCGGTCCTGACTGACGGAGACGTCTTTGAAGCCTGCTTGATCGAGCGACTTGCGAATGCTGTCGGCTACATCCGGTGACTTTGCGGTCGTAGTTGTGCATCCGGCCAGAATCACGGCGGCGAGTAGCGTAAGCATGGTAACGAACAACTTGAACGTTTTCATATTTTCCTTTAATCGGATCTGGAGTGAATCCGGAAGAATGAGAAACCCCCTGTAGGGGGCAGCCAATAGCTTCGCGCACTTGCTCGTGCTAGTGCTGTGCAGAATCGCTCACTTTGTGAGAAAGACATCCTAGCTCGTCTCCGGGAATCTCGGGTATCAAAGCAAACGTGCCAGGGATCGCTTCCGTTTTGTGATCCGGAACGGCGCTCATCTACAAAACGATCAATTCTGACCTCTTCCGAAGCCGATTTTCGGCCTGATCATTGGGCTGGTCGCATGTTTTCAGGGAATGCGGACGCAGGGAGGCTGCCGAAATCCAGCGCGTAGGCAACATCTTCTCCAAGCGAGTTGCAGACCCCGCCCAATCGCGACGAGTAACGATAGTAACCTGCGGGCCGCAGCTTATGCGTCTACTATGATCCCTTGATGTTGCCTCACAACCATCAGCCCAGATATCACTTATCTTCGCCCACTTTATCTGCCGTTGGCGTCATGACCGCTCCAGCTCCGAAGCGCCGCACGCGCTTGTCTCTCATCGGCCCTTGCGTGCAACTCGACGTGCATTTCGCCATCGGCAACCCCATCTCAGGGAATACATTCTCCGAACCAGAGGTTATCCCACGAGGGACCCATGCATAGCGCTGCTACTCTCAGTCCCCAGCCGCACCGCGCATGCGGAGCTTGCGGTGCGACGGGACGTACCGTCTGCCATCACCAGCGGTTCATCGTGCCGGACGGCTATCCTCTGCCCGCCGAGTACAGCGTCGTCGTCTGCCGCCGGTGCGGTTTCATCTACGCCGATCCCGACGCGACCCAGCTCGACTACGATCGTTTCTATTACGAGTGGTCCAAGTACGACGACCCGGTCACTGCAACCGGCAG
>Ga0224551_1000047_pt1 | contig 12460 bp, 11 predicted proteins | sample 714P32024metaG_FD_179899 | JGI IMG/M metagenome (GOLD analysis project Ga0224551, IMG submission 179899) | Peat soil microbial communities from Stordalen Mire, Sweden - 717 P3 20-24 | ecosystem: Environmental > Terrestrial > Soil > Wetlands > Peat | place: Sweden: Norrbotten County, Stordalen...
TTCCAGCGCGGCCGTGCAAGCGGTCTGGCAGGCGACCCGCAGAATTACTGCTACCGTGGGTTACCAGTGGACGCATAGCTATTTCCCTGGGTCCAATCTATTGGATTTGGGGACCCTCGAAAGAATCGACAACTACCAGTTCGCGCTTCTGTCGGTCAAATATCAGGTACTCGATTGGCTGTCGCTGCAGCCGTACGGCCAATATCAGACGCGGCGATCCAATATCGACTTTAATACGTTCAACCGGACGGTGTACGGTCTACGGCTCGAGGCGCGGCTGGATTATGGCGCTGCGCCAAAATATGTGGCCGCGCCTAGTTTTACGGTTGCGCCATTTTAGACCGCGCACATGCGTAGGTTCCCGTCGAAGGTATCTCCAATTTGGCAAATTACGCCGGCGTGGCCCTGAAGGCGCCCGCCGTAATGGCGAGCCGCAGACGGTCCGTCAGAGGCTTCTCTACCCAGCGATACGACACGAAACCTTCTGCTGCGCAGACGATCAGCGCTACAAGCATAAACGCGATAGCCGTTGTTAAGGACACGGTCAGAGCGAGGCGCGACCACACCACACGTAGAGCGCCGAGGGTGAATAGGCGCGCAGATATTGGATTGGTTTGAGCAAGCCTTCTGGGCGTCTATGTTGACTTGCGAATATTGCCATTCAGCTACTTCATTGCGGCGCGTCTTCAGCGGGCAAGTTGCTCGAGAATAGCAGTAGCCGACTAGTTGCGCCCGACGCCCACAGCCGAGTCTTGCGCAGGCCGCCCACGGTTATGCTCCAATCTAATGAACTGCTCGATACAGTTCGTCCCACACGACTCGATATCGTGGGGCCACAGATCTCGTGCTGCTTAAATCAGCGCAGTTGGGCGTTTATTGAGTCGCCAAAACGTAACTATCTGCGTTGTAAGTTCCCTTGCGGCCCAGCTAATATCAAACGCAATGGATGAACGGCCGTCAATTCGATACCGTGAGCGTATGCACCTGCGGTCGACGCAAACGCGAGCCGCGGGGCCCGCCGGCGCGAAGTTCACCGATCGAACGGCCGATCGCGGTATATCACTGCTGTCGGCAACTCTGGTCTGTGCTCTGGTTATCTATTTGGTAATCCCGGGCAACATCTTGTCGCCTCCCGATCTGAATGCGTTCGACATGACGGCCAATCCTGTATCACGCACGATCAAGCTCGCCCTGCTGGGCATCAGCGGGGCGGTCGTTCTCAGGCGCGCCTCGATATCGTGGCTGTTGTTGCGGCACGTAAACGCGTTCTTTATGGCTTTTCTCATTTTGGCGCCGCTGAGCTACTTATGGTCAATCAGCCCGGGAGATACCCTGGCGCGCTGCGTCTCAATTCTGTCGGTTCTCGGGGTTTGTATGGCCTTTTGCGTTGCAGGGTGGCACCCAAGGCGCTTCCAAAAGGTAGTGCGTCCCGTCATTACTTTCTTACTCATTGGCTCCATCGTTTTCGGCCTGATCGCACCTGACCTAGCGATCATGCACGGCGAAGGAACGCTCAAGAATGCGTGGCGCGGTCTCGCCGCGCAGAAGAATCCGTTCGGCCAGTTGGCAACCTTCGGCCTAATATTCTGGCTACACGCTGGGCTATCGAGACAGGTCAAGTTTTGGCAGGCACTGCTCGGTAGCGTACTCGCCTTCAGCTGCGTGTTGCTGTCGCGGAGCTCGACTTCGCTGATAGCTTCGGTAGTCGTCTCGCTGTTTCTGCTGATGGCGCTGCGCTCGCCAGTCGGTCTGCGACGATACATGCCTTTTCTCGTGATTCTATTAGCGGCCGCAGTGCTAGCCTATGCGTTCGCAGTGCTCAATCTCATACCGGGAACTTCGATGCTGCTCGATCCGATCACTGCTATAACCGGCAAAGACACGACGTTCTCCAACCGCAGTGAAATCTGGCGGATCATCCGGGCGCACATTCAACTTAGCCCCGTGCTCGGCTCTGGTTACGGCGCCTACTGGGTCGGCCTGGTGCCGTCGTCACCGTCGTACACGTTTTTAGGACAAATGTACTTCTACCCGACAGAATCGCACAACGGCTATTTGGAAATCGTGAATGACCTCGGATACATCGGTTTGACCTGCCTTAGCGGATTCTTGATCGTGTACATACGCCAGTCGCTACAGCTTATAAATGTCGATCGCTCCCAAGGCATTTTGTTCTTGGGCCTATTTTTTCAACAGGCCATCGTGAATCTATCGGAAAGCTGCTGGCTGATGATCAATTCGGGTTTCGTTTTTGCAATCATGACGCTAGCTGTGTTCGCACTGGCGCGCGGACTGTTAGATCACAATCTGCGTGCATACTTTGGCCGTATCGCAGACGCGAGGAAGCAAGGCCGCAATGCAGCGCAACTTATAGCGCCACATTGGCCGCCCGGGACCCAGAGGAGATCTTGATACGGACACCCCGTCGGGAGCAACGCAACTGGCTGGGACCCAAGGACGGCTGCGGCGACGGGGCTATCACACGAGGGGGTGTCGGGCGCAACGCGCAGCCGAATATGCCCGACCGCTGGGAAGGTGCTTGTGAAAGTTACTGCGGCGCGATCTGAAGATGCAAGAGTGCGAAAACAGAGCGCTCGAAGCGCTATCGACACGCGAGTCGCATTTCGACGTCCAGCCGTTCCTCAATCCCGCGCAGAACGCTTAAAACACAATCCTTCCGAGTAACCCGTTAGTGCAAAGTCAAGTGACTCTCACATCCAACCGCAATTGCATCTGCCGCTCAGGCTGGCGATGAGGCAATCGTGCTGGGCTGTTGCTCATCGTAACGACAACCGAGCTGCAAAAGGTGTCGTAACATGAGCGAGCGTAGCGTAGCCGCCATACTGTGCCACTTCAGCACCGGCGTTCTCGACCAAGTCATTGTGTCGGGCGCCAGTTTTATCGCTGGCTTTTTGATGATTCGCTATACGACCGACGCCGACTACGGTCAATTCGTGCTCGCACAATCAACGCTCTTACTGCTGGTCGGCGCGCAGGGCGCCTGGACCGCGGGCCCACTGGCGGTTATCGCGCCGACAAAAACCGAAGAGACACGACGCACTATGGTGGGGTCGATCAAGGCGAGTCAGAGGCGCTTCCTACGCCGGCTGACTCTGGCTGCGCTATTGATACCAATCGCGGGAAGTATGGCGGGCATTTGGGGCGTTCCCCTCGCGCTGATTATCGCGGCCACGATTTTTGCTGGGTGGGCCGCACTGGAGCGCGAATTGCTTCGCAACATGCTGCTGGTTTATTCCCGTCCACAATCAATGTTGCGTGCCGACCTGTTCTATGTGGCTGCGCTGCTAGTGGGCATTGCGCTGTCGGTATTCGCGAATCTACCCAGTCCGGGGCTATGTGCTGTGGTGACGTTGGCCTTGGCGGGATGGGCCGGAGCTACCGCCGCCAACAGATCGCTTGCCAGGAATCCGGGGTGGGTAAGCGGCGATGCGCGACCATTTTGGCGCGAGTTTCGACAGGTGGGCCTCTGGACCACGGTGGGAGCGGTGATCTATTGGTTGTTCGCCCAGAGCTATAACTACGTGCTTGCGACCCGCTTGGACCTGACGGCCGTGGCCAACGTTAATGCGGCGCGGCTGATGCTCATGCCCGTATTCGTGTTCATACTCGGCGTCAATAATCTATTGCTGCCTCTGGTTTCGAACTGGCTCGCAGAGTTCGGATTGCGGCGGCTACTGCGGCGTCTGGTGCTGCTCACGCTGGTCATTGCGGCACTCACTTTCGTCTATATGGTTCCGGTGTGGATTTTCCGCCGCTGGCTGATCCAGGATCTGCTGCACAAGGTGATCGGAGATCGCGACCGTCTACTGCTGCTCTGGTCGGCAGTGGCGGTGATTTTTCTGATGCGTGAGATGTTGCAGGCGCCGCTGATCGCGCTCAAGCGCGTCAGATCCATGACTTGGCTGGTCGCCGTCAGCGCAGCGGTATCGCTGTCGATCAACTGGTTCGGCATCACCCGCTGGGGCGCGGCTGCAGTGCTGATCGGTCAAATCGCTGGCGAATGCGTCAATCTCTCCGGCTTGGCATGGCTCCTGTGGCGGCAAGCTCGAGTTGCTTCGGCGACGTCCAGCATGCTTTAGCAGCTCGCAGCCCTGAACTACGCGCTAGTCACGTCAGGGTCTCGTTCGGATGTCGAGCGTTGTCTGCCACAGCCCACAGGTAACGGCGGACGCTCTAAGTGCTGCAGGCTGTGGTGGTTCCATTAGCCATCAACACACGCTAGCCACGTTATGTCCTCTCCCATATCCGGTGGACGGAGCCCATTTCTGGGCGCCAGCGCGCTATTTAATCCGCATATCCTGTTGAGATCGGGTATCAACCATCCCTTGACCGGACGGCGCCTTCACGAACAGATGCCTCTGTATGTCACGCTCGATCTTAGGGGGGTGAAGTGCTACAACGGCAGCACCATCCTCAGCGGTCTGGGGTACTTGTTCTACGAAGGAGAACATCGACGCGACTACGCGGCATGCATGATCGAGACCTGGAGTTCACCATTTGGCTATAGGCGCCAATGGCGCACTGAGATTGGAGCGAGGTCGATGGACCGAACGGCTGATGTTGGGGTTTCTCTTCGATGACCTGCCTCAGGAGGGCAATACGGTCACCGTAGATCCAATAAATCCACGGCTGGCGCAGGTAAGATTTACGGGCTATTCTGAATACGCACAGAGAGGCGCTGATCGCGTTCCGCAGATGATCGATAGGCTGGCTGAGGCATTGCCGATCGAACGGATCGTCAGCACAGGCCTGGGGGGGCACAGCTGCCCATATACAAGGCACGGTCGTGATGGGCGAGGATCCTGCAACTAGCGTGGTGGACCGCTATCTGATGCATCACCACTACCGCAATCTATTGGTACTAGGCGCAAGCGCATTTCCCGCAGCGGCACCGGCCTATCCGACACTCACCGTATGCGCTCTTTCGCTTTGGGCAGCTGATCACGTGCTTGGACGGAACGCCCGATGATCAAGCGCCGCAAGTTAATAATGGGGGGATTGGCAGTAGCGGGGATCGCCGGCCTCGGCACATGGGGATTCGGGCGAAGCGTCATCGAGTCGGAAATCGCGTCGGTTCTGCGCAAACATCTGAGATACCTGAAACTCGATGAAGAAGGCCTGCGATCCTTCGCTAAAGATCAGACGACAAGAATTCTCGCAAAACGCGTGTCCATGAGTCGGATGCGATATCACGTTGCGTCGACCTTTGGCTCTTCCTCTACGCGCTTCGAGCGCTCGAGCGAGACTGGGTCAAGCATCGAAAGAGCTCAAGATGTAATCGTGTCCACTTATCTCCTGTCCAGTGACTTTTTCGTGTATGGGTCGGATGAGACACGTACGATTTGGTATCTGAAGTACTACGATCCGATGCACGCTTGCGGCAATCCGTTTGCGCGGCCGATCGTGGATACTCCAAGCGCGACCTAGGGCGATGGCAAATAACTCGTCGAATTCGCCTTAGTGTGCGGGCGCATTATAAGCAGCCGCCCGACAGGGGATGTCTGAAGGTATGCTTGCACGTGCGAATTCATTAAGTTACGCGCTCGTCACTCCGAGCTATTGGATGGACGTCGAGCGCTGCAGACTGCTGATCGAAAGCACGGAGAGGTGGGTAACGCCGCCGTTACGCCACTATTTCGTTATTGCCAATCGCGACGTCCCGCTGTTCAAGCCAATGCTCAATTCGCGCGCGACCTTAATCGTAGTCGAGGACATCATTCCAAAGTGGTTGTTCCGTATCCCTGGGCTGCGTCGTTTCTGGTTCAGCCTGCGGACGCGCCCTGTTAAAAACTGGCTTCTGCAGCAGATCGTCAAACTCTCTGCTCCCGCCGTCATTGCCGAGGACGTGCTTCTATACGCGGATTCGGACATGTTCTTTATTGCCCCTTTTGATCCACATTCGTTCGAGCGGGACAACAAAGTACCTTTGCTGCTGGAAACCGGGCAGCGCGGCGTGATTCCGTCCAACGACGAATGGCAGGCCGTGTGCTCCAGGTTGCTAGGCCTTCCCGTGCAAGGCGAGTGCGACACCAATTATGTCGGCCAGCTCATTTGGTGGCGCAGGCAAAATGCTTTGGCCACTGTGCGCCGAGTGGAGGATGTAGCTGGAAAGCCGTGGCAACAGGCCATAGCGGCGCTCAATGGGTTTTCTGAATATATTCTCTACGGACTCCACAGCCACAAGATCTTGGCCGAACACTCGGGTCACTGGAGCGACGGCATAGTTCGTACCCTGTGCTATTGGCGCACGACTCCCCTGAATTTGCAGGCGCTTGAGGCATTCAAGGCGCAGCGTGCATCTCACCATCACTCCGTCATGGTATCCGCAAAATCCCAAACACCTATAGCAAATATCCGCAAAGTCTTCTCCTACTAACCATGGCGACATGAATAGCCAAGCGCAATGGAATGATCGCATTGTGTCTTCTGGGAGGAGGACGATGCGTAAGGTGCAGATTGAGGATGATGCAGTGATGCGATTAACCATCGCGCAAGAGACCGAGTGAAGAAGAGTCACGCTAGGGCTGGATGCGTTGCGCGAGGGCTAGGGGCCGAACGGTCCGCATACGTTTCCGTCGGCGCAATTGTGCAAGCTCCAGGGGGAGGGAGCTGCGCAAGAGCCCGCAGACTTTGGGATCGCTCTGAACGGGCTACTTCGCGAATTTCGAAAGCAATTTCACGTATCCCGACTGATAATATATTGCTGGCTCCGTGATAGCCCACGAACTCTCTGGCGCACCAACGTTCCAATCCCGATATGATTTTTGCGGCGGCTGTCCGGTCGGGGGCACCAATGAATTTGGTACTCCGTTTTGCGCTGCGCTCGCGTTTGGGCCACCGGGCACATATCCGGGCGCCGGTCCGCACTCAGAGGTCAGCGCATCGCTCCATTTCGTGTCGTGCCAAAACCAGGTGTGATAAATCTCATTGGCCGAGCGAGTTGCGCCGTACGAGTACATATTGCTGAGATAGACCATGGTGAAAGGATTTACACCATGGAAGTAATGCAGCGCTTCGAGAGCTCGGGTCCGATAGCTAGCTGCATTGCCGACGTCCAGGTTGTAGGTCAACACATCGATATTGGAGTTGGCGTAGGCGGCGCGCGGACTATTACTGCCCCAGTGATACTGCTGCCGATGCAGGAAGTCGCGATACAGATCGGCAGTTTCCGCAAAACCGTATACTTGATTCCCAGCGCGGACGTCGTTCAGCTTGTCGGATAGGATGGTCGTCCGCAATTCAGCGTCGGCGTGCGCCAGCGTCGTAAAGAAAAGCAAGGCTTCGCCTTGTTCGGGTTGATAGCGCGACCAGCCGATATCGTGATACGGCTTCAGTACCCGAAAATGCGCTTTGACGTACTCCTCATAGCTGATGTCGCCGGTAATGGCGTAGAGATAAATTGCGGCAACCACCGTCGCGGCGTTTTGATCTGCCTCGCTCCAATCAGCGTTGCCGGCGTGCACAACGCCGGTGTCGCAATGCGTCTGCTTGCGTGTTATGCCTTGATAATTGTTCCAAGCAGCAACAGCGCGGCCCTTGAGTTCCGCCGCTTCGGCGGACAGCACGGTCAAGCGGCTGAACACATATGAGGCGTGCGCCAACATACCGGCGACTGCGATGGTTGCCGAGCTGCAGCTGGGAATGTAGTAGCGGGCATTGTGATCGGAGCTGGGCGGCGCGGCGGTGGCGTACACGATCTCGCCAACCTTGAGCGCCGCGCTGCCGTCCGGATACTGCATCCTTTTGAGCCAGTCGGTCTCCCATTTCACCTCGTCGAGTACATCTGGAATGCCGTTGCCGGACTCTGGGATGTTGAAGTCATCCGTGAACACATCCGGCGCCTCTTCGTAAGCGGTCAGCAACTGGTGCACCGCTTGTGCCGCGAAAGTGACGTATTTGTTGGTATCACCGGCGTCGAACCAACCACCGCTTAGATCTTTTATCTTGGCCTTATTATTCGGGTCGGTAACGTCGTGAGCTTCGAGGTCCTGGTCCGGCCCGATATATGCCGCGTCGTCGCTCCAGCAGGGGTCGGCATAAGGTCGCTGCTTGGCAAAGCCGCTGCGCTGATAGAAATACATGCGCACGGCGCCCTTCAGGACATCCTTATAAACCTGCTGATCAATGTTGAATGTGGCAGAGCGGACGTTTTTTTTTGCGTCATATAGGAAATAGGTACCGGGCTTTTCAACGGCGGAGAAGTCGAACCACCAACCGCTATCGCCGGACGACGCATCGACCGCACCGTGATTCCAGACGCTCGGCGCGTCTGCGAAAACTACCTTGCCGTCGTCGGTACGGCGAATCTGGTAGATTGCCCCAGCGGAGAATTTGTCCGTGCTGTCGTAGCCGAACTGCGGATTGCGGATGACCGCGATCTTCGGGTCATGCGGCCGATAGCCAAACTGATCGACCAGCAGATGCGCGTCGAAGGGAACACTAGCGCTCATGCCGATGGGAGTGGGAACGCGGGTGGGTCTTCCGACCGGCGCAGCAAAATTGCAGGCACCAATCGCGAACAGCGCCAGAGGCACAATGCGTACAGGCAGCTCCAAAATCAGCCTCCCCCACGTGACCATCGTGCATCAGCTTGGCGCCATGCGCAACCATCGCATACAGCTCATCCGACGAAGCCCTCATGTGAGATCGACTCGACCTCGTCCGTACAAAGCGGAAGCCCCGGGGCGCTAACCTTTATAGTGACGATCGTGATCTTCGTTGCGCTCGCTACCGCGAGGAGAGAGCCGACAGTGACTGACTATCATGGCGAAGAGATCCAGGCTCAACGACTACGAGACATTGTCGGTGGTAATCGATGGGGCAAAGGCCGCGGCGCAATGACGGATCAGCATTCACTCAAAGATCACCGGAGTGACTTTCCCTACTGAGCTGGTTGATCCGGTGGGGATACGCGATGCGTGCATTGCGTCCTACGTCGAGTTCTTTGTTACATACTGAATGGCAATGCGGCGTTTCATTTGGGCGCCAATTCTGCGTCACTGTCGGCGCCGCTGCGGTTAAGCGGGCACGGAACGCTACGAGAATTGCGCTGTGCCAGTTCCGCTCCAACACCGTTCGCGTCAATGCTGAGATGGCGCCGCGTCGCAAAGCTTCCCTGTTCGGCGAAGCGCTCCCCGAAGTAATTCGCCAGCAGCAACGGGACGGGCGTCAGCCCAAACCACCAGAACATCACTTGTCGCGGAAGCAGATGCGCGACTTTCAGCAAAGTGCCAAGCAGCGTCATTAGAGCGAAAACGGCGCTCCATTCAAAGAACAAGTGGCAGGGCGCGGACGGCGTTGGTGCACCGTTACTACTCGCCCGACCGAATGGACGAAATGCCAGGTGCGACGACAACAGAAACGCCAGAAGGCCAAGCGCGACATATTCGGCCGAAGGCCGCTGGCGACAACCTAGCACGCAGACCCGAGACTGACCGTAACAGCCAGAGGACCCAGCCATTCGTGCATCAGTGTCAGGACGGGCGGTTCGACGGAACCGAGATGAGCCGCCTTGCGCTGCAGCGCGCCGCCGGCGTTTGAAGCGAGGCCCGGTGATAACAGAGGCGTGGCGAGCACGCTATTGACGGTAGGTTCCTCAGCGCTCATGCCCATCAATGCAGCAAGCGCCACGCCGTGAGGATTATGTAAAGCGGGTGCTGGGAGCAACGACTGGTGCGTCGTACGCCGCAAAGTAAGTCATTTGGCGTGCGAGCAAATCGGTGGGCGTCAAATGCGCCAGCACGACAGCCCGCTTCGTCATCATCTTCGTCTGGACTGGAAAGTGACGCTACTGTGAACCGGCTTCCGAAGTCTGCGGCCGCAAATAACGCAGCACCGCAGACTCTATGAATTACGCTGTGGAGCGCACGCCAACGGCTGCAATATGTCGGACGCGGAAACCGATTTGAACATAACGTCAATGAATTGGTGCTGCAGCAATTCTTACGCACGAGTAGAAGGTAAATTAGAAGTATTGCGACCCACTTTCTGGTAAAAAGATTCAGGGGACAGAATAGGTTCGAAATGCGCAGCAACTTGCTTCCGAGTCGCACAGAAGAAAAACATCGGTCGCAAAGCGCCTGCGCTACGGGTCCACCGCGACTTCTATATGATCGCAGACAACTTTCCCGCACTGACGTGAAGCCGACGACAATCGTGCGGCTGCACGACTATGATTTGGCTGGTTTTGCGGAGGTTGCGGCGGGATTTGGCAGTAACGATTTTGCGTACGTGGTCACGCCGAACGTTGATCATCTCATTCGATTTTGCGACGACGAATCCTTTCGGGCGCTCTACGCCGAGGCCGGATTTATTCTCAACGACAGCCGTTTATTGTCTCGTGTCGTCAGCGTTGCGAAGGGCATTCAATTGCGCGTCTGCACCGGCAGCGATTTGACCGAAGAACTGTTTGCGAAGGTCGCCAGAGAGGACGACCGCATCGTTCTGGTCGGCTCTACCGCGGAGCAAGCCAGCCAATTAGCACACCGCTATGGTCTGCGCTCACTCAGACACATCCAACCATCGATGGGATTCATCAACGATCCGGTGGCTGTGGATGCGTGTTTGCGCTTTATCGAAGCTCAGAGTCCATTTCGCTTTTGCTTCTTGGCCTTGGGCTGTCCGCAGCAAGAGCTCCTGGCCCAGATGCTTCGAGAACGCGGCGTTGCGCGTGGCTTGACGCTTTGCATTGGTGCATCGATCGACTACTTGACGAAAGCAGAGCGGCGCGCGCCGCGGTGGATGCAGCGCGCCGCCATGGAATGGTTATTTCGACTACTGCAGAACCCCGGCCACCTCGCCAAGCGATATCTGATTCGCGGTCCACGCATTTTCGTGCTGCTGAAGCACATTCAATTTGAGTTGCTCAGTCCAATTGAACACAACGCACTAGACCATGCGGTGTCAACCGGCGTGCAATATTGACCAGGGGTGATAGCTGCGTCGGGGCGGGCGCGAGAGAGGAAATCCCCTCGTTTGATCGCGCATGGCGAGCGCATAATTGCGGACTGGCTGGGGCTGGCAGAACGCGCCTTGTACCACGGGCGGGATTTGGCGCCCACCATGAACATGCACTCGGCGCTGAAGGGCGTGTTGGCGGTCCGGACAGCGCGGGCACGAAACCTTTGCAAGGGCTCCTGCGCGCTTGAGCTCTAGGGTGTGGGCGGCTTCTGCGAGTCGTCTTTCTGCTCAGGATCAATCTTTTCAGGCGGACGCGAAGCCTCGGGCGAAGCGGTGACGGGCTTCACGACGCTCGCCTTCTTGTCCGGCATGTACAGAGGACCTTTCTGCCCACAGCCGCCCAGAAGAGCGAGTACGATACCCGCGCAAGCGATGGGCCATTGTTTGCTACTCATGTGTCGATCATCCCGTACGCGCAATGCTACGCTAAGGCGGCGATGCTCTCATTTGTTTTTCGCGGCGACCACGGCCATCGTGAGGCGCGAAACGCATACGAGCCGCTCACGCTCGTCGCGGATCTCGATCTGCCAGACCTGGCTGCGGTTGCCGCGATGCAAAGGTCGCGCGGTCGCGGTAACTTGACCGGCGTAAACTGGACGCAAATGATTGGCATTGATCTCCTGGCCCAAACACATCTCGCGCTCGGAGTCGACGCATAGGTTGGCTGCCGTGCTGCCAACCGTTTCGGCAAGAGCCACTGATGCGCCGCCGTGTAGCACGCCCAGCGGCTGGTGAGTGTGCGCTTCGACAGGCATGGTGGCGCGCAGAAAATCCGGGCCGATTTCGGTGAAGCGCATGCCAAGCCATTCGATGAGCGTATTGCGAGCGCGTCCCTGCAGCTCTTCGATGGTTGCAGCGTTGCGCCAAATGCTCATGGGTCGGTAGTCTACTGCCGATGAAGCTCTATACCTACTACCGCAGCTCGGCTGCCTATCGAGTGCGCATCGCTCTTAACCTCAAGGGACTCGAGTACGAATCGCTGTCGCGGCATCTCGCCCGCGGCGGCGGCGAGCACCGCCACGGGGATTACCTGGCGCTGAATCCGCAAGGACTGATTCCGCTCTTCATCGACGGCGCAGCGAGCATCGCGCAGTCGCTCGCCATCATCGAATATCTCGAGGAAACCCATCCGCAACCGCCCTTGCTCCCACGCGCTGCGGCTGATCGAGCGCGCGTGCGGTCGCTCGCGCTTGCGATCGCCTGCGATATCCATCCGCTCAACAATCTACGCGTGCTCGAGTATCTGCGCGCGCCGCTCGGTCACGACGCCGCTGCGGTCGGCGAGTGGTACCGGCACTGGGTCGCGTGCGGGTTTCGCGCACTGGAAGAGGAGGCGGCACGCGGGGGCGATCACGGTCATCTCGTCGGCTCCCACGTCACGGTTGCGGACATCTGTCTTGTGCCGCAGATGTATAACGCGCGGCGCTTTGACTGCGATCTAGAGCCCTATCCCAGACTCAAGCAGATCAGCGCGCATCTT